>Ga0256408_1001362_pt1 | contig 13510 bp, 13 predicted proteins | sample PhyAR1_FD_185998 | JGI IMG/M metagenome (GOLD analysis project Ga0256408, IMG submission 185998) | Leaf surface microbial communities from alfalfa plants in UC Gill Tract Community Farm, Albany, California, United States - DLSL A.R1 | ecosystem: Host-associated > Plants > Phyllosphere >...
TACGGTTTCTTCTGATGGGACGGTTCATTTTGAACGAAATGAAAGTGTGGAACAGTTTATTCAAAAGATTGGGGAAGCAGCTAGAAAGGTGGGGCAAGAAAATGATTTGTATGCTTCCGTTATGATTGCGCAAGCGATTTTAGAATCTGCTAGTGGTCAAAGTTTACTATCAAAAGCACCAAATTATAATTTATTTGGCATCAAAGGGACACATAACGGAAAAGGGGTCTCTTTTGCGACACAAGAGGATTTAGGCAATGGAACACTTTATACTACCCAAGCAACCTTTAGACAATATCAGAGCTACGAGGAGAGCCTAAAAGACTATGCGAAACTGTTAAAAGAAGGCTTGGCAGGGAACGCTTCTTTTTATGAAGGTGTCTGGAAAAGTAAAGCGAAAACCTATCAAGAAGCTACTCAGTATTTGACAGGACGTTATGCGACAGATAGTCAGTACAATCAGAAATTAAACGGCTTAATTGAAACCTACGACTTAACCATGTATGATCATCCGAAAGCAACAGTAGAAATGACAGAATCTGATTTTCCAGCATATAATGGGGAAAATTATGACATGTCAAATAGCTATGCGTGGGGAAATTGTACACAATATGTCTATAATCGAATCACTCAATTAGGAAAACACATTGACTTAACCATGGGAAATGGAAAAGACTGGGGCGTGACAGGACAAGCCCGAGGATATGAAGTAAGCCGCACACCACAAGCAGGAACAGCCGTTTCCTTCCCTGCGGGCGTGTTAGGTGCAGATCCAGTGTATGGGCATGTGGCATTCGTCGAAAAAGTGAATCAAGACGGTTCAATTTACATTTCAGAAATGAATGTACAAGGCTTAAACGTCGTATCCACTCGTACAATTCCAGCAACTCAAACAAGTATGTTGAGTTATATCATGCCGAAATAAAGAAATAGAGAAAAGCAGACAATGTGTCTGCTTTTCTTTTGTTTATACGAGAAAGGATTTTGAAAAATGGTGAATACAAAAGCCGTAGTTTTATTTGTTATTCTAACTTCAGTTATTTTTTTATATGTAGTGTTTGGTTACATAAAGATAGAATCAAATAAGTTGGAGGAAAAGATTTATGATGATACAGCAGTGAACTATGAACTTGTGAAAAAAGAAAAATTTGAGGAATTGTCATCAGTTGATAAAGAATTAAATATCTTTGGATCAAAAGGAGATTCTCCTTTATTATTAGGAAATTTTTTCATATTTAGTTCAGGAGTAACGAAAAATGGAGAAACTCAAACAGGTAGTGATTTATATTATTTTACGAAATCTGATTTTGGACTGGTAAAACATCATTTGTCAGATACGATAAAGGTTGATAAAAAGAAAAACAATGTTTTTTATAAAGTAACGGAAGAAAAGCAGCCATTCATAGAAGTGAAGGAAGCGCAGTTTAAAGATAAGGCATTAGAAGAAAAACGTAAAAGGTTAGATATTTCAAAAACAATTTATGTGATTTATGCACCGAAGGATATGTTAGATCTTATTAAGTGCGTGGAATTAACGTAGGTAGAAATTATAAAGGAAGAAGGTTTAACGAATGAAAAATGATGCTAAAAAAATGTTCCATGAGTTAAAAAGGGAAATGAAAGAAACAAAAAATAAGTGTGTAGCAACCCTAACAAGTTCTGCGTTTTATCGCGTGCAATTGATGAATCTTATTTATTTTATTAGATATCGTGCGATGATAGTTTGTCTATTGTACGCTTTGAATTTTAGTCTACTTTGTTTTGAATTAGACAAAAGTCTTGGATTATCTAAACAACAGCTGTTTACAAGCGTAGCAGACACGCTAAGTAAAGTTTTACTTTTGTTGATTGGTGTTCAATTTGTAGCTTTGGGACTGGATATAATGTCTAAATCAAGATATAGAAGGGAACCACTATGTCGTTTCGTAAAATACTTCATTGTCTATAGTTGTGTATTGAGAGTTTATTCCGCTTGGCAAAGACAAATTCCAAATATCCAAACGTTGGATGATATTCCAAGGGAATTTGTTGTTACCTTCCTTTCCAATTTAGTAACGTTTCTTTTAAGTAGCCTTGCGATTCACCTTTTTTGGAAAAGAGCAAGGAACTATTTAGCTGTTATTACAGATTATAGAGAAAAAAGAGACGCTGCTTCTATTCCTAAACATATTCAAGATCAAGTTATTTTATTTGATTACGCTGGGCAGATTTTTGTTCCAGTTGGTTTTAAAATAGTTGAACATGAGAACGAAATCCAACCTGCCTATATAGAAGGACAATCTTCTCATATTCATATAGGAAAATATCTAAAAGAAACATTCGTTACTGTGAAATTGAAGTGGTCAATTTTAGAACCAAAAAGTTTAGCTGTGCAAGAATGTGTACTTGAAACTGATCCCTCATTCACTTTAGAAGAAGCTAGTGAATGAGGGAAAAAAGAAAATACAAAAAAATTTTTTAAACAATAAAAAAGAGAAGCAATCATTGCAGATTGCTTCAAATGCGGTTTAGAATTTTCTTTTGTTACTTGTTTGAGGTAAGTACATTATTTTTATAACATATAATTTTTTTGATTTCAATAAAAAATGCACTGCCTCAATAATTAGGTGAGACAGTGTGATGGTGTTTAATACATACCATCATTATATTTGAAAAAATATAATTGTCAATGAAAAAAACATCCAGACAATCGACCACTGATTGACTGGGTATTTTTAGAAAAAATAGACTATTAAATCAGAAAGAAACGCTCGCTAGTTTCCGCTAACGAGCCTTTGAGTGTGACAAAGAATCGCCATTCTTTCTTCATTTATACCATAAGTTTATTTGTTATTTCAAGAAAAAAGTCCAGTACCCAAATACTGAACTTTAAAGGAGTTATGTTTGGTGACAATACCACAAAGATTGGTCACACTTATAATTATTTTATAGCATAAAGCGATTTCTTAGGCAAGTATTTTTTACTTGTCTTTTTTTGTTGCTTTGAAGGGGGGTGAGGAGGAAATGAACGAAAAAGAACTAGCTATAAAAAAATGGTTACTACAGTTGTTAGATCAAGTTTATCTTGATGCAGATGCGTACAAAAACTTTTTTATACGTATTTTACCAAAAGAGCGAAAGCGTGTAACAGGTACTTATCATTCAGTTGAACGAGTGATTGAGGTAAGTAACTTGTTACGGCCTCCAGAAGTAATTACTTTAAGTGTCATAAAGCTTTTAGCCAAACATATTGTTGTGGTCAATCAAGAATTATTTGACATAGAAGAATCAGAAGTAAGTATCTGCAAAGAATTACTAACAGAATTAATCAATCAAGGAAAAATTAGTAAGAAAGAACTAGGAACGATGGTTGATACAGGAATGTTAGAAGACGAAATGGCGGTGTATGGAGAAATTTCTACATGGTCAGAAAAAGAGACAGAAGACTTACTTTGTGTGGTGGTTAGAAATAGTTTTTCTCTTAAAGGAGCATTACGAAAACGAGGGTATAAATGGTTGTCAGCTAGAAAAGCATGGATTAAAACCTATTCTTCGTTAGAAACTGCTGAAGAGGAAAAAAGGAGCTTGTGGACATTAAGTAGTGAAATAGATATTGGGTTTGAAACACCAATTCAATGTTTATTTTATTTTGATTATTTTCTCGCCATTAAACAACCAGAAATCAATGGTGACAAAATGGAAATGCTTGGCTATGTCTATGAAAATTATGGCATAACCAAAAAATTTGTTAAGCGTGTTCCTACTTGTTTATTTTCAAATGAACGAGAACGTTTGGCAAAATTAGAAATTCCATTTGAATTAGTTGTACCGAAAGAACGTCAAGTTGTGTATTAAACACATATTAAAAAAATAGGAGGCAAGTATATGGCAGTAAAAATTGATGGGGTCATAAAAAAACGTGCACAATCGTTAATGGCTCTAAATGGCCAATCTTATGAAGAATGGCTAAATGAACAACATCAGAAATATTTGAATGAACAAGCTGATGTGATTGATCAATTATTGAAAAAAGAATTGGAACGAAAAAAACGTGAGAATCAGCAAAAACCACATCAAATGCATGGAGGGAATTCTAATGGTGAATAAAGTAAAAGAAAAGTGGACACGTTGGACGAGTGTGTTACAAATGATTTTAGCTTTAGGTTGGATTGAAGTAAATACAATGATGCCTGCTTTTGCAGACGTAGAACAAACATTAAAAGGAGTAGAAACGGGTTTAGGGTCTAATTTTAGAAAATTTGCCAATCCAGCCTTAGGTATTGCAGTTTTAATTTACGGTGGTTGTCGTTTTTTAGGATTAGAACTTTCACAATGGGCCAAAAGATTTGCCTTTGGTGCCTTTCTAGGTGCAGCCATTATTATTAATTTTAGCTGGATTAAAGATACTATCTGGGGCTGGCTAGGAGGGTAAAAGAAATGGCAGTAGAAGTAGAAATTTTAACATCAAATGTTGAAATTCTAGCAAAGCAGCCTCCCTTAGAATTATTGCCTTTTAGTGATTTTTTAGAAATTACCCAGTATATGGAAAAAGGAGAAACTGTGACGTTTCAATTATTGGAAGTATCTGGAGAGCCGTTTTACAAAGGGACATTTACAAAAATGTCTGAGGAATATGCGTTTGAAGAAGATATTCGTAAAAAGTTGAATCAAGTGATAAAACAAAAGAAAATGTCTGCAGAACAAGCAGAATCATTGTTGGAAAAACTTTCTTTTACAACGGTTCAAGAGACACCACCGCTTTCTGTGAAACAGAAATTTTTAGAAAAAAAGAAAGAGAAGTCTGAAAAAGTAATGATTCAGAAAAAGAAACCAGAAAGACGTGTTCCACGTCTTTCTAAGGTTTCTCTTCCTTCTTTTTTTGTTTCATGGAAAAAAATAGGCATTGGAGTGCTTATTTTTAGCTGTATAGGATTAAGTGCCTTCTTTTTCTTGAAAAATGATACGAGTGTAGCAAAGAAAGATACTAGTTATGAACAATTATTTCAGGAAGGAAACTATCAACAACTTTTAAAAAAGTATCCTGAAAAAGAACAAACGTTGATTGAGCAGTTGTATCAAGAAGGAAATGAGAAGGGGCTGGAAGAAGTAGCGAAACAAGCCACTAATAACTTGGCTCAATTTTATCTTTCTTTTTATCGAAAAGACTGGGAAAAAGTGACAACTCTTAAAGAGTTACCACAAGAAAAAGACGTTTTGGCAATGAAAGGTTATGCTTTTTTAAAGCAAGACAAGCTGGAAGAAGCTAAATTAATCAATGAAGCAATCAAAAACGAAACACTCACCCAACAAATTGAAGCATATGAACTAACTCAGGCATATAAGGCTCTGCGAGAAGGAAATGTTTCAACCGCTGAAAAAATCAATAAAGAAATAGCAAATAAACAGCTATCAGACGATATTTCAGTAGTAAAAAGCATATTAAATTTAATGAAAAAATATGCAGCAGATAAAGAAAATAAAAAGTTGTCAGAAGCTGAGCGAAAAGAAGCGCAACAAAATTATGATGACTGGAAAAAGAATTTACAACAAATAGGGGAAGAGTCAACCTTTGAGTAAAAATGACAAGTATCCTCTATACATATTGTGGAATTCTTTTGAAGCTATTTTCTTTTGTAATAAGAAGAATGTAGAACCCAAAATTCCTTTTTGCTAAAATTGGAGGTGAAAAAAAGTGAAAGGAAGTAGTGTGATGGATTGGGTACAACTGGGTGGAATTTTGTCGGTTATTGGTGCTATCGTAGCAACTTTGATAGTAATGGTACGAGATAATAAAAATTTAACAAGGGACCATGATGGATAGATGTCAATAAAGTAGACACAAAAAGAGAAGATACTTAAAGACTTTCAAAGTAAAGAGCCTCCTTTTCATTTGGTGTAAGCATATCTAATGTTCCATGAGGACGTTTGGTGTTATAGAATCCTTCAATGTAAGTGAAGCAAGCCAACCGTACTTCTTCGATTGAATGAAATGAACGGCGGTTTAATTCTTCTTTTTTCATATATTTAAAAAAAGCTTCGGTGACGGCGTTATCCCACGGATAACCTGGTTTAGAAAGAGAATGGACAATCGGATGATGCTCTATAAACTTTCTAAATTCTAAAGAGGTATATTGAGAATCTTGATCTGTATGAAAAAGAACAGGACTCATTAAATTTCGAGAATGAAGTGCTTTATCTAATGTTTTAATAGCTAGGTTTGTATCAATCGTTGATTCTACGGTCCAAGCAATTACTTTTCTAGAAAACAAATCTAAAACGACACACAAATACGCAAATGTTTTCTTACCGATGGGGATATAAGAAAAATCACTTGTCCAAACTTGATTTGGCGCAGGCGGATTGAATGCTTGGTTTAGATGATTTGGACGTGTCAAAGAAACCTTGTTTTTCCTTTTTTTGAAAACAGGTTTTATTGTAGACATTTTTGGAAGGTCCATTGATTTCATTAAACGATAAACGCGACCAATACTAATCGAAATACCATAATCACGCAAAAGGATCCGGCGGATTTTTGCAGCGCCAAGACGTTTTTGAGAAGAAGTATAAATTTCTAAAATCACTTTTCTTAGGTATTGATTTTCTTTTGTTCTTGGGGCTACTTTTCCAGAAAAACGTTTGTAATAGGTGGAACGATTGACTTTGAGTACACGACAGAGTGTAACAATACTGTGCTCATATCGAAGAATGTGTATGGCTTTTAATCGTTCGTCGAGTGAGGCGTGAATATGGCAATCGCTTTTTTTAGGATTAAATTTTCCTCCTCGAGTTGCGCATTTCGTTTTTGTAGCTGTTTGATCTGACGAGCCGTAAGAATCGTGTCATCGTCAATTTTTACTTCGGAATATTGTTTGACCCAACGAGCAATTGAAGAAAGAGCGATGCCGTACTCCTTAGCTAAAGCATTTTGAGTTTTACCACTTTCGTGAAGTTTTACAATGGATTTCTTAAACTCATCGTCAAATTTACGTGGTGATTTTCTGTTATTTACCATATTAAAAAGTCCTTTCAAAATTTGTGTCTATTTATTTAATAGTATACCAAAAAATATGTCTACTTTATTAGGATACATGCATGAAGACTTATCTAAAGATCATGTAGATTTAAAGCATGGGCAAAAAAGTTTAAGTAAAAAGCTTTCTGTTCATGAAAAAAATAGAGTTTCAGACGTCCATAAGTTAGATAAGACCGTATCAGAAATAATGAAAGAGACCACAAGGGTTTCAACGTTTTTATTTAATGAAAAACAAAAAGAGCAACATAAGTTAAGTTTGTTGAGCTATAGTCAACAAGATATTCAAGACTCGTTGGAACATATTCAAGGGATTTTTGAAGAAGTCAAAGAAACAAATCGTTTGAATGCTAAACTTGCTTCTGAACGAGAAGAATTGATACGTAAAAACCAAGAATTGACTGAGAAGAATCAACAGTTGCAACAAAAGAACCATGAGTTAACTAAAAAATTAGATAAAGTAATGAATAAAGGACGTTCTAGAGGCTTAGAACGTTAAAGAATATAAAATACTACGTAAAACGATAATCATTAAATGATTGTCGTTTTTTTATTGGAGGAAAAACTATGTCAAAAGAAGTAAATGTAAACAATGAGAAAAAAATGAAGTATGGAATTGTTAGTGTATGTGCAGTCGCTTTGTTAGGCTGTGGTGCAGCATTTGCTATGTTAAACAATGAACCTGAGCCAATGAATAAAGCAAATGGCACAGAAACAATCCAAGAACGCAAAGAAAAACCGTCTGCAGACACGAAAAAAGCGCCTTGGGAAAAACAAGTGGAAAAAAGTCAGAAGAAAGAAGCTTCTAAAAAATCAACCAAAACAGACGATCCACTGGCATTAGTTAAGGATGAAGCTCCGTTGGTAGTAGCTAATCCATTAAAAGCAAAAGTTGAATTACTGAATCAGTTAGAAAAAGCGATTTCTGTACAAAATGAGAAAGAAGCAACCAGGAAAAAAGAACAAGAAGTCGTTCCTTTAGTATTCTCTAAAGAGGAGAAACCAGCTGTTTCTTTAACAGAAAAACCGACTAATAAACCGAATGTAGAAAAGCCTGAAGGCTCCGAAGAATTGGAACAACCAGTATTACCAGAAAAACCAATTTTACCAAATGAACCTGTATTGCCAGATAATCAACCGTCTATACCAACACCGCCTGACCAAAATATTCCAAATGAACCAGAGCAACCAGTATTACCAGAAGAGCCAACAGGACCTTCTTTAGATGAGTTGGTTTCTTCCGCAAAAGATAAGTTACAAACAGCAAATACGCAAGCTCAAGCAATTAATCAACAGTTACAACAAGTACAAGACAAATTAAACCAATTGAATCAAGTAACAGAAAAAACACAAGCAAATGTAAATGAAGCAACAGAACATTTAGCTGAAGTAAATCGATTAGTAGCAGAATACAATGAATTATCGGCTCAAATTAAACAGTTGTTAAATGAAAATAACGAAATTCCGCCTATTAATCTAACAATCTATCAAGAAACTTATACGAAGTTACAAGCAAAAGTAACTGAAATTCAAGAAGCACAGAAAAAAGCAACACAGTCAACAGAAGCTGCACAAACAGTTGTTTCAGAAGCACAAGAAGTAAATCAATCATTAGATACAATGAAACAACAATATGAAGAAACGCATAAACCACAAGCAGAAACAGCGGTTTCCACGATTCAAACAACTGTAAATGAAGTGAAAGAAACACCTGAAGTAGCAGAACAGGTACAACCAGAGTTATCTCAAGCGCAAGAAACAGCAAATATGGTAGGAACAACAATAGAAAAAGTGGAAGCTGGGTTTGAAGAAGCTAATCAAGCAACAACAGAAGAAAAATTAACGCAAGCCCAAGACTCTGTTAATCAGTTAGTAGAAGAAACAACCAATCAAAATCAGAAGGTAGAAGAAGTGTTAGCAGACTTTAATCAATTGCCAACCCCTCCTGAAGAAACACCTGAAGTGCCAGAACAAGAGACACCAGAAACTGCACCTACCACGAGTGAAGTAACTACCCCTGAGCAACCTGTAAGTGCAGATTCTACTATGGCCTAAGAGATTGTTTCATTTTTTGAGCAGAGAAAGTCTTATTTTCTCTGCTTTTTAAAATGTATTTTGTAAAAGAATAGGAGAAAACAGTCTATGGTAAAGAAAAAATTATATTACTTGTATTTTAAAGGAAACGATTATCAGTTACTTAGTGGTAATCATTCTGAAGAAATGAAAAATATTATGAATGGCTCGAGTGGTACACAAATTTTGACAATTGGGCTGACAAAAGAAAATGAAAATGCTACAGAATTTGTTGTGTGGGGAAGCTCTAAGGAAGAAGTAAAGGAGCTTTTGGAAACAGGGATAAAAAATGTATTAGATAATTTAATTAATTATATGGAAGGAGATTTAAAAAAAGGATTGGAATTGACTTGTTTAGAGATGTTAAAGAACAGTTCTCCAAATTTAGGAGAACTGTTCTTTTAGTTCGTTAAGTATTAGTAACTTTTCATTTGGTGCTGGTTCAGAAGAATAAGCAACTGATATGTCAAAGTCTTTTATTTCTTGATAAATTTCAGGATATAGAAGACGTGTTTTTTCAAGATTTTTTGGATCACGTCCTTTTTTTAATTCAGGATTTTTAGCGCGTGCTTTTTCCCAATTAATTAGATGATCAAAATATATTTTTTCACTATCATCAATGGGTATCAGAGAAGAAATTATTTTTCTTTGATCTGTTGTATTAGGAATAGACTTAGTTGGTATTTTGCTGTTAAGGTATTCAAAAAAATCTATAATGCTAAATGCTCCTTTTTCACGCTTAATTTCAAAAAATCTACAAAAAGCATGAAAATTTTCGTTTTCGATTATTAAGTTATATCCAGGTTGAACAGGTAATTTTAAAACATGAGCATTTTTCTTTTTGAAAAAAGTTAACGAAAATCCTGTTTTATAATCTGGATTAAAAAGGATAGAACAATCTACTTCGTTGTAAGAAAAATCAAATACATCGACAAGTAAATCTAGTTTTTTCATAGACCAATGTAGCTTTTTGAGATTAGGTAATTTCATAAAAAACTCCTTTATTTTTATCATACCAAAATAAATATAATGATAAAAGGGGGTTAAAGCTCATTTAGATAATGATCTAAAAGATTGTTACTTAAGTTTTTGATACATTGTAAAGTAGATGATTCTATATTTTTTAGTTTATAAATAGGAGGTTCCTATGAGAAAAAAAGAAAGAGGAAAATATAAAAAAAGGAATTATGAAAAAGCCACACAAAATCATTTACGATTTCTTGCAGATCGTCGCTTTTTAATTCCTAGTATGACTATTTTCTTTATGGTGGAAATGATTCTTGGAAATTGGTTAATACAAATGGTGGGAAGTATTACCCAACAATCACTGTTTGATTTTCAAGGGGTATCATTAAGACAAGCAGTTTTTTACTATCCGATAGGACAATATCCTCAATGGTATCTTCTATTGTTTCTTTTTTCTTTAGTTGGGGTAGCTGTATCAACGCTTCGATTGTATAGCTCGTTTCGACCATTGGAAGAAGAACACGTTCAAGGAACGATGGATTTTGAGACAGTCGAAGGAATGAATAAGCAATATGAGCTTGTTCCTGTCCATATGTTTACAGACAAAGAAGATTATTTTGATGGGAAACCAGGATATCCAGTCGGAAGAAAACCACAAACACCTAGTGAAAAAGCCCAAGGGCTTTTTTATTATTATGTTGATACTACAGATTCGAATAGCATTACTTTGGCAGGAACACGCCAAGGGAAAGGTATTTATTTTGTAGATCCATTTATTGATATATTGACACGAGCCCGATTGATTAGCAATCGGGCTTCTTTTGTTATGACAGCTACTAAAGGAGACGAGCCAAGGGTATGGTATGAAACCTTAAAAAAACGAGGCTATCGCATACGAGTGGTTAATACAATGAATCAATATTATTCTGACCCAATACCTGTTTTGGGTGTGTTTAATAACTATTATCGACACTATAAACGATTAAAAGCAGAAAGTACTCAGTTGAAACAAGCTGGCAATAAAAGCGAAGCGTTAAATTTAAATATTCAAGCGGAAAAACAATTGGCCAATGCAGAAAAAATCATTACGCAAGCAACATTCTCTTATTTTAAAGAAGTGAATGAAGGAAAAGATGGTGGTTTCTGGACCAAGGCTTGTCGTAGTTTATTTATTAGTATCGGTATAGCTTTAGCAGATCAGGAATATGAAAAAGAGGAAAAGAGTAAAGTCAATCCATACACTATTTATACGGTTGCTAATGAAATGCAAAAACGCAGAATCAAAGAAAAATCCCATAATTTCTTACGAAAATACACAGACGATGAGAGTGAATTAAAACGTTTGTTGGCAGAGTATGAAGGGAAATGTGAATTAGACGTTTTCTTTGGTGAATTGCCTCGTACACACCCAGCTACACGACATTATGACGCAATTTTTGCTTCAGCACCAGCTCATGTGACGTTGGGAAATATTATAACGCATTTTAATGGAGATTTAGAGCCGTTCTTAATGACGTTAAATGCCAAAATGACAGCGATTGATGATGGTTTTGACATGGAACTGATTGGTTTTGATAGAGAACAACCAACAGCGGTATTTGTTATGTTAAGTGATGCAGATACGTCTAACAATGCGTTAGGAGTCATGTATATCGATCAAATTTATCAAGTATTGATTAATCGATGTAACTTAGAGGACGATTCTTGTTGTTATCGAGATGTGCATTTCATTTATGAAGAAGGAGGAAACTTAGGCGTTCCAATCTCAAATCTAGCAAGAAAATGGACAGCTGGACTAAGTAGACGTTTATTTTCTCATTTAGTGTTACAAGATGTGCAACAACTTGCTTCTTTATATGATGAGGATACGAAAGACATCATTTTGGGCAATACAGGGAATTTGGCGTATATTCGTACAGCCTCAGATAAAACGAATAAATATATTTCTGGTCGTTTAGGTGAACGGTCGAACTATTCAAAAACACGACATAAAGATCCGCTGTCTATAAAAGCAACCGAGACAGAAAGCGCAGAAAAAATTGATTTGTTAGCTTCGTATGAGTTAGAACGTGTACGTGAAGGGGAATCGATTATTTTGCGTATTAATAAACACCGAGATTTAGAAGGAAACCCTATTTATCAGTATCCGATTTTTAATACGTATGAAAATGACACCAACTTAATCCCTTTTTATAAGTATCGGAAAATGAAAAAAGTTTCATGGGAAGAGATTCCTGTAAATAATCAGTTTATGGAACTAGAGCTGGAAGAGTTGAATTGGTTGTTAGAACCTAAAGAAATAAAACAGACAAGTGCTCCAGAACAGCTTTCACTTCCATTGCTTTCAGAGTATCAAAAGCCAAAACGTAGAAAACAACAAGAAAATAAAGTGTTATCACTGAAAGAGATTGAACCAGAAGTGCAAGAAAAGCATTTCTTTGAAACAAGCAAATATCAAACGCAGGTTGCGTTGCTAGAAAAATTATATGGTGACCAGCTTGAACAATCAGTAAAAACTACTTTTTCAGAAGAACAACAAAAACGCTTGACCTCGTTGATTCATATTGCAGGTGAAAGGAACAACAAAGCGTTTGCGGAACTTAAAACTATTTCAGATACAGGAAATTTACGGTCGTACTTTAGTTGTATACTCTCTAATTTTGAAGAAAAAGCCGTAAATGTTTTTGTGCAACAATTGAAAGAATGGAGGGGAACGTATGAGTACTAAGGAAATTTTTACAGCATTAGATACGTTTTCGGATTATCTTTCTCTTGCGTCTATGATAAAAGATATTGGGCGTTCGATTTTGTATTTTATTGTGTCAATTCTATTATGGATTGTAGACAACTTAACGAATGTTTTAAAAGAAATGTTAAAATTTTTAGGTTTTTACAATGCTGATTCTTTAAAAGGAGAAGGTGGTCTAGTTCAAACACTTGTTAGTTTTAAATCATTTGGAGTAGCTGTTGCTATTTTAATGATTGGGCTAGTTCTACTTTTAGGGAAATCACAACAAACAAGAGATATTCCAATGAATGTCTTGATGTTGTTGCTAATGTCGTTGATGTTGCCTTCTATTATGCGTGATGGGATAAAAATTGTAACGGCCACAGAAACAAGTTTATCTGCGACACAAGGGGCTGTTGGCTTTGCGACAGTAAAAGACAACATAATAGACACGTATATTTTGGCAGAAAAAGGGTGGAAGACCACAGAACCTGACCCCAAAAATCGACTGACGGATTTAGATTGGTTTGATATCAATGAACGAATATCTGATCCAGATGAAATGGAAAATGGGGAAGTATTTAATTATGAACTAAAAAACAAGAAAAATGGAGAAGGAAAAGAAGCGGTCGAATTGGACGACGGTGGAGGAGGAATAAAAGGATGGTTACTGAAAAAATTCTTTACCTCGGCTTATTATCGATGGCGAGCAGATTGGTTGCCAATGATTGTTA
>Ga0256408_1001366_pt1 | contig 13498 bp, 9 predicted proteins | sample PhyAR1_FD_185998 | JGI IMG/M metagenome (GOLD analysis project Ga0256408, IMG submission 185998) | Leaf surface microbial communities from alfalfa plants in UC Gill Tract Community Farm, Albany, California, United States - DLSL A.R1 | ecosystem: Host-associated > Plants > Phyllosphere >...
AGTTCAAGCAATTGGTGATCCGGATAAAATTGGAGCTGGAGCCACTCGATTTACTAAAAATCCAAAAGAATTAAAAATTGCTGAAATGGTAAAAGAAGTGATTATTCATTCACCTTATTTTAAAAATGGTTTTTCCTTCCAAACAGGAACCGGTGGTGCGGCTCTAGCAGTGACCCGCTATTTATCACAGGAAATGGAAGCCAGAAATATTAAAGCTTCTTTTGCATTAGGAGGAATTACTAAACCAACCGTCGATTTATTAGAAAAAGGTCTAGTTGAAAAAGTGTTAGATGTTCAAGATTTTGACAAAGGTGCAGCTGAAGGAATGGCACGATTTGAAAATCAACAAGAAATTGATGCCTCTTTTTATGCTGATCCAAGCAATAAAGGTGCTGTTGTTAATAAATTAGATGTGGCTATTTTATCTGCATTAGAAATTGATACGCAGTTCAATGTAAATGTTATGACTGGTTCAGACGGTGTGCTAAGAGGTGCCATTGGTGGACATCAAGATGCGGCAACGGCTAAGCTTACGATCATCTCAGCACCTTTGGTACGTGGAAGAATACCGACAGTAGTAAATACTGTAACGACTTTAGTCACACCAGGGGTAAGTATTGATGTTTTGGTAACAGAAATTGGGATTGCGATTAATCCAAATCGTCAAGATTTACTTGCGATGTTTAAGGAAGTTCCACAGCTCCCTATTTTTACTATTGAAGAATTGCAACAAAAAGCAGAGCAGATTGTGGGCGTAGCAGAACCGTTACAATTTACAGATAAAGTTGTTGCTTATATAGAATATCGTGACGGATCCATTTTGGATACTGTTCGTCAAGTGCAGCCCATTAAAGAGTAAAGGGGGATTGAAGATGTTTGACACAGGAAAAATTCAAGAACTAGAGGCCATTTTAACTCATAAAGAACAACGTGCTAATTTGCAGACTAAATTGCTTTTTAAGGATCCGAACAAGGCATTATTAGTTTTTACCTTAAATATTCCTGGGCCAATCAAAAATAATCCCCAAATTGCCCGCATTTTTCATGCGGGAAAATTTGCGCTTCAAAAAATGTTTACTCAAAAAAATGTGCGCCCAATCTACACCAAAGAGATTAATTTACCTAGCGGCTTGGACTGGTTTGTTGAAGTTGCCACAGATCCATTTACGTTAAAGCAATTTCTCATTGAATTAGAGCAAGAACATCCGTTAGGTAGATTGTTTGATTTAGATGTTTTATTTGTCAAGGATGGGCAAGTACAAATCGTTAGTCGTAAAGCACTTGGTTATCCGGAAAGATCTTGTTTTATTTGCCAGCAATCGGCGAAAATTTGTGCACGAAATCAAACGCACCAGTTAAAAGAAATACAGAAAAAAATTGAACAACTGGTTGATACACAATTGAAAGAAGCTCAAGAGTATGAATGAAAATAGTCGAAAACTGGCTCAGCAAGCGCAATTAGCGATGCTGTACGAAGTCACATGCTTAAATAAGCCAGGTTTAGTTGATCCTGTTGATTCAGGGTCTCACCAAGACATGGATATTTTTACTTTTTTAGAAAGTAGTGTCATTTTAGCTCCGTACTTTGAATCTTTTGTTCAAACTGGTCTGAAATTACGAAAATGTCCAATTGCTGAAACATTTACTTCTATTCGTAAAATTGGTTTAGAGGCAGAAGCCGCTATGTTTTCCGCAACGAAAGGTGTCAATACACATAAAGGAGCCATCTTTTCTTTAGGAATTTTTTTGGCTGTTTGTGGGCGTTTGATGATTTGGGAAGTTCCTTGTGAATTATACACGCTCCAACAAGAGATTAAACGCATGACCAAGGATTTGCTTGCAGATTTTGATATGATCGATAGATCAATGCCAGAAAAGTTAACATGGGGCGAACAATTGTATGTCAATTATGGCTTAACCGGAATACGGGGCGAAGCGCAAAAAGGGTATCCTACTATTTTTGATGAAGGATTGCCATATTATCAAAAACATCAAGGAACACAACAGGAGCAGTTGTTAGATACATTACTATATATATCTTTACAAGCAGCTGATACCAACTTAATGAAGCGCAGTCACAATATTCACATTTCTGAAAACTATCAAACCTTAATTTGTAAATATTTTGATTTAGGTGGAACCAAGACTCCGGAAGGGAAGAACTTTTTAGAAAGGTTAAATACCTTGTTTAAAGAAAAAAACTGGAGTATTGGCGGAAGTGCTGATTTATTGATTGTTACTATCTTTTTGGCTAAATTAATGAACATTGGCTGGTTAAACTAACGAATTATTTTGTTTAAAATCTAACTGTTCTAAAGACAAACAAAGCTAAATTTAAAGCTATTTATCTCTGTGAGCATAAAAAATATCTAACTGGGCCACATCGCCTGTTGCCTACTTCACTTATTTTGCGAGTAGAGTTGGGAAAAATAGCTTTATTACCTAAAAATTCTTATAGATTTAATACCAAAGTACGAAGTAAGAAACATAATTAGCTCTTTATCCTTATAAAAAATAGAAGCGAAGTTTATCGCTTCTATTTTTTTTAAAGTAGTTTGAGACTACTCATTAGAAACCTCAGCCAACCGCTCTTCTACATTTGAAAGTAGTAGAGGTTAGTTCTGTCATCTTTAGGGTGAACCAACGCTTAGAGTTTGTAATTCTGGCACTCGTTTGTTTATGCGACAGCTTATAGTCAAAAGAACAACGGAATTTTTTGGAAAATTCCACAGCTTGACAAAATATAAGAAAAGACTTATCTTTTATATAGGGGTGGGGGGCATCCCTATATAAATTATCTGGGAGGTTAATATATGTCACATTTGATTGAACACCACAGTGAAGAGTTAATTAAACGTTTAAGTAAAATTGAAGGACAAGTATCTGGCATTAAAAAAATGGTGGCTGATAATAAAGAATATGCTGATATCCTCATCCAATTGAATTCGGCCCGCGCAGCTATTCAAAAAATAAGTCAGATTATCTTAGAAGCCCAAGCAGACCACTCATTGATGCATGTAAGTGAAGGTTTTGATTTAGCCAAAGAAATGGAAACATTAAGGTGCGTTATTACCCAATATAATAAGATGAATTGAGTGATAAAAATGGATAGGAAGAATAGTGAAGCAACGAATGATTCAGTAATAAAAAAAAGACTGATTAACCTGGCACTTCCTGCTACAATTGAAAATGTTCTGGAAACTTCAGTAGGCTTTATCGATTCTTTAATGGTTGCAAGAATTGGGTTATTCGCCGTTGCAGGCTTAAGTATAGCCAATGCCATCCTTAATGTGTATATTGCTATATTTATTGCACTAGGCATTGGCACCTCCTCTTTGATTTCAAGAAATATTGGGTCAAAAAACATTGATAAAGCCAAAATGATCGCGAAACAATCCTTACTATTAGCGATTATCTCAGGTTTATTCCTAGGCTTTGTGACTCTTGTAGCTGGTTCTCAACTTTTATACTTAATGGGAGCAACAAAACAAACGTTTCATTATTCTTTACAATTTTTTAGCATTGTCGGGGGAGGCGCCGTTGCTATTGCAACTATGATTATATTGGGAAGTATGCTACGGGCGCTAGGAGATACTAAGTCACCAATGAAAATCGGTTTGATTGCAAATGTCCTAAATGTTGTCATAAACTATCTTTTAGTCTTTGGTTTAGGACCTATACCAGCACTAGGTGTTGTGGGCACTGCTATTGGAACATTGATTGCAAGAAGTTTAGGAACGATTTTGCTATATAGAAAAGTGCAGTCCTCAGTTCTGTCCTTCTCTTTCGTTTCAATCGTTCAAAAGAGTAACTATCGAGAACTGTTGCAGCTTTCTTTGCCGGCTGCTTTAGAGCGATTGGTAATGCGCTTAGGACAAGTAATGTATTTTGGTTTAATTGTAGCGATTGGTGCAAAAACTTATTCGGCCCACTCGATTGCAGGTAGCATCGAAAGTTTCGTGTATATGCCAGCATACGGATTAGCGACTGCAGCAGCTACTCTAACAGGCAACAGTATCGGCAAGCAAAAATATAGAGAAACAAAACGGATTGCCTTCCTTTCTGTTCAATACGGAGTTATTGTGTTAAGCATATTGGGCGTAGGCTTGTTTTTCGGCACGCCTTTTATTGCTACCTGGTTTACAACAGATGCCGAGGCGATAAAACAGATAATAATTGCGCTTAAAATTGATGCCTTTAATCAACCGGGGTTAGCTATCAGTCTGATCTTAGCTGGAGTATTACAAGGAATGGGAGATACTAAAACACCCTTGTATAGTTCAGCCTTTGGTATGTGGGTAACACGGATATTGGGAATCATACTATTAGGAAGCATTCTAAAATTGGGGATTGCCGGAGTATGGCTTGCTATCGGTCTCGATTTATATATGCGATCTATTTTTTTAACGTATCGTTTTAAACGAAATATTCAACTCTTAATTAAAAAGCAACAGCTTCCTTCTAAAACAAGTGCAGCTTTGTGAGCCGTGGCTTTATTGTTAACGCAATAATTGAATAAGATTTGCCTCTTGTAAAGCATCGTAATAAGTTTTCTTGTTCTTTAAAAACTGATCTTACTATATTTAAAGGTAAAAAAGCTAGTTGTGAAATTTAAAAAAAGCCGAAAAGATGTTTATCTTTTCGGCTTAACTTTATGCTTTTTACAGGAATTAAGCTCTGGCTGTAAATATCAATTAAAGGAAAAAAAAAGAGGAATTTATGTTTTGTTTAGTGACCTTTTAAAAAACTTTACTTCCAGTTTAGCCAAAAGTCGGTTTCATTAACGGTCAATAGAGCAATACCTCTTGTCTATTTAATTGAGTGACAGATTCAGCTTTCACTGCTTACTATTTTTTGAATACCTTCCGTAATTCTAATGCTCGAATGAAGTAGAAAATACCGGTGATCTGAATTGGAATTTGAATGAGATTTCTGATGATTCGCCCTAAAAGTATAACTTTGAGATCAGCACCAAATAAAATTGCCATTAACCAAGAATTGATAAACAAACTAACAGGAATCATAATTAATAATTGCGTAACGATAACAGATAACAGGTTGACTTTTTTATTGTACAAAAAGAGCCCATCAATGAAGCCGCCTAAAAAGGCAGTTAACAAAAAGGCAACTTGGAAAGTTCCAGAGCCGAAAATAGTGAAATTAAGGATATTTGATACCACTTCCAGCATGCCGGCCCACCAAGGCCCGAAAAGATAGCCCATAAGAGCCATTGAAAGAAAGCCAAATGTAATTTGAAAATTAGCCGGGCCAATCGCTATTTTGTAAAGAATAACATCCATGGCCAGTAATAATGCAGAGGTAGAAATTAATCGAGTGTTGATCGTTGGTAATTTAAAAACATTTTTTGCAATTAAAGTTTTCATGTATCAAGCTCCATTTCTATTTGATAGCTATTAGAATAACATAAAACCGCGAAGGTGTCATGACAACTTTGTGGTTTAAAAATGTTGTCTAATTGATTCCAACAACAGCTAGTAATTAACCAGTAGTAAGCACTACCAACGAATGCGAGCCTCTCTTTATTGTATATAAAAATAAATAAAAAGGAGTTTTTACGGACGAAACCGGCTAGCAAAATAAACAGCAAACATTCTTCAAAAGATGCACTGTTTTGGGTTGTGAATGAAAGATAACGGGATATAAAAATATTTTTTTAAAGTTTTTTGTATATGTTATTTTATTTTTTTAAAATGTAAATCAAATATTATTTAAAAAAATGAAAAAAGAGAACAAATTTGATGAGTAAGCAAAGGCTTGTAGACCTATTTAAGAACCAAATATACTTGTAAAGTTTGTATGTCACATTTTATTTTTGGCTTCATAGAAAAGCTGGAGAATTACTTTTAACTTCGATACGTTGATTGGCTATAGGCATTTTTGAAATTATTTTTTTATATGTTATTGATGCTTAGTAGGAGTGTGAAAACAGTTAAGTTACTACAAGCAGTTATTGTTGACATGAAATTTGTTTTATTTTATACTTTGGACGTAATAAGTTAGGTGAGGCTCCTATGCAAACATAGGCTATTGTCCAGAAATGTCGAGAGACGCCAATGGATAGAACAGGAATTGTCGAAGGAAGGCTTTTCCCAGATAGCTAAGAGTAATCTTTACGTTGCATAGTGCTAAAGCTCAACGTTTATCATGAACGCTTAGCAGTCAGTGCCTAATTATTTTGGGTGCTTTTTGTTTTATTTTAAAGAGAGGGGTGAGAATATGACGACAATTTTGGCTGTTTTAGGAACTATTGCAATTATTGCAATTCAAGTAGTTGAATACAATTTAACTGAAATTCAACCACCAAAAGCAGGTTCTTTCGAAGAAGATTTGGAACCTCCCCATTTATTAAATGCATATTCTTGCTTTAGCACGCACTAAGTGCCTCACTTTACTTTCCACCTCAATTATGAGGTGGTTTTTTCATTTTCAAAATGTTTTATGGGGTTGTGCATGGTGAAATAGTGGAAATAAATTGATTTTATAAGCGCTTAATAAGCATTTTTTTGCTACCTTATAAAGAATATTCAGATCATTCTGACCTATATAGATTTCTTAAGGAAGCTTAAGTTCAGTTAAAGAATTTATGTTATTTTATGTTTTTAGTTGATTTATAAGAAGACAAAAAGCAGAATTAGGTTGTCCTAAAATACAAAACAGGTAGGTGGTAAAATGTCAATTGAAAAATTAGAATACTTCTTTATGATTGCAAAATATAATAGCATTTCTAAAGCTTCTAAAGAACTTTATGTGAGTATTTCCTCTTTGAGTTTGGCTTTAAAGAGCCTTGAAAATGAACTCGGCTATTCTTTATTTATCCGCAATGGAAAAAGAATGCATCTCAGCGAAGCAGGTAAGCAAATTTTGCCTTATGTCAAACAAATCATTGAAGACGCGAAAAAAATTAAAATTCCGCTTTACGACACCATCGCTTGTCCATCAGTGAAAGTTGGCATTAGCGAATCCTCCTTAATTTTTGAAGTAAATGAGCACCATATGCAAAATCATAAGTTCAATATTAATTATGTTAATGCGCCTGCTCTTGAGCTGTTGCAACAATTAAAAAAACAACAGCTTGACTTAGTAATCACCAGTAATTTGATCGATGATCCTAGTTTTATTAGAACCTCCTTGGTTGAATTACAGCCCATGCTGGCCATTAATAAAACAATGTTGGAAGATGAAGCCCAAGAAATTGCTGCCCTTCATTTAGAAAGATTGCCATTTATTATTTTGACTGATCATTTAAGTCACCAACTTTTAACGCAGAAAATTGTTGCTGATTTGAGCATCAAACCAACCTTTCTTTATTGCCACGATAGCTTAGGTTTGAATAAATGGCTCTATGAAAAAAGAGGAGTCTTTGTTATCAGTTCTATTGAAAAAGACTTTTTGTGGACCAATGCGATTCAATTTATTGAACTGCCCAGCAGCTTGAGTTTGAAATACTATTTATATAAAAACGTGAATAGTAACTGTTTAGTTGAAATCGAAGATGTAGAGAAATATTTAAAACAAATATTCGTTGATGTGGGAACTAGAGCAGCCCATGAGCAAATAAAAATAGATAGTGAATGAATATCAATAGGAAGTATATCTAAGAATTATCGCTTAGCTCTTAGCTTTTCTAAACAATGTCAAGTGGAGTGAAGTAATTTATTTTCACTTCCATATGAAAAATGGTCTTTCTGGAGAGGGACTATTTTCTCACTTTTGCCAGCTGTTCAATTACAAAAATAGTACTTGAGCACAATGATAATGATTAGGTGAAAATAAAGAACCAACCAGTCATTTAAATATTTTAAAAACGAAACGTTTTAAAAACTTAGTTTAACGCAAAGAAGGGAACTACTATGTTAAAAAAATCGCAGAAAATTATTTTGTTAGGGATCAGCATTCTTTTACTAGGCGCTATTGCCGCATCCGCTTATTTTGTCCTAGCTAGCAATCATTTACAACGGACGTTGGATAATGGCTACCACGCTATCAAAAACGACTATAAAACAACTAATAAAAAAGACTATGAATCCTTTTTAGTTATGGGCTTAGATAACACCATTGAACGAAAATTGGGAACCACCAGAACTGATGCAATGATGGTAATTACCATTGATCATCGATCAAAAAAGATCAGCTTTTGTAGTTTACCACGAGATAGTTTTGTCCAAATTGATGCCAAAAATTATCAAGGCATGCAGCGGATTGAGGCAGCCTATACGTATGATGGACCCAGCGCTTCAGTTAACACGGTAGAAAAATTATTGAATATTCCCATTGACCATTATTGCGTCTTTAACTTTTTATCTTTTATTAAATTTATTGATGCAATTGGTGGCATTGATATTGATGTTCAGCATTCTTTTGACGGCGTGACCAAAGACGGGCCCGGCTCTATTCATTTTGATGCTGGAAAACAACATGTTGATGGGACTAAAGCTCTTTCCTATGCTCGTGAGCGTCATAGCGACAACGATATTATGCGCGGCTATCGTCAGCAAGAAATTATTCAAGCAGTTGGCAATCAGCTGAAATCAGGGTCTATCATCAAACAAATCATTCCAATCATCGATTCTTTTAACAATAATATTCAAACGGATGTTACTTCAGATGAATTGGTAGATTTAACTAAGCATGCCTTAACGTATAATGATTATGAGAAACAACAAATTACCTTCGATTGGCGGACATTTAGCAATCAAGGGCGCAGCATGGTTGAGCTTTATCCAGATAGCATCAAGTTTGTCAGCCATAAATTAAGGGTTAGTCTTGGCTTGGAGCAAAAGGATGAAAGAGACCGAAAAGATTATACTTTCCATACCAATGGTGAGTACCTCTATCAAAGTGATTACACAGTACAAGATGAAGCTTCAGAAGCGCTGGAATCAACGTCAATTAATGGCAACACATACATCGGCACACCAGGAAATACAGAAACGGGACCACTACCATCTGTCCAAACGAAAAATGGCTTTATTCAATAAAAGCAGGCAATTGTCATTGGAAAACCGCTCATATTACAGAAAAAACAGCTTAAGGAACCTGAATAAAAGGTTCCTTAAGCTGTTTTTATAAAGTAGTTGAACGAAGTTTTTCCCGATACATCTGCTGAATTAATTCAGTTAATTCGTACCAGCTTTCCTCATTTTCAATGGAATCTAAATAGAAAATTGTTTTGTTGGAGAGTGCTTTTTCATAAGTATCCGTGACGATCAAATCAGCTGCGGCTTCGTCATCAATGATACAAATAGCCTGTTGATTATAAAGAGCGGACAAGCGATTTTTAATAAAATAATCGGCAGAGAAGTCCTTAATGATTTGTAGGTAAATGGTTAAGCATGGTTTTTTTTCAGAAACAGTAAGCGTGTATAGCAAACAACTGATGAAAACAATATGATCCATAGGCTTTATAATGTTGGCAACACTGGTTTGAATGGCGTCAAAATAAGCGTTGTTCACAGGTTTATGAAAGCTAGGTTCAGGTAAATACAACTTCAAATATTTTGTATAATTATTTCCAACTAACGAATACCAAGCTTCAAAAATCGTTAAGTAATAGAGATAGAAAAAAAGTGTATCTTTTGATTGCCATTGCATTAATAAAGGCGCAGCTTGTTGAAGAATCTTTTTGGCAGTTATGCAGTAAGGATGAGCGGATTGGAAGAAGAGCTGACCGAGTTCTTTTTTTTGTTTTTGCGAGACGATAAAGGGTAAAAAAATTCTGGCTAAAAAATTAAAATAAAGCTGTTCAAGTGTTTGTTCTTCCGGAGACAAGTTTTTAAATACTTCCTGATTAAATACCAGCGTCATATCTGAATAGCTGCGAATAAGTTCCAAAAAAGCAAGTAATTCATGAGTAGGTGGTTTCGTTAACAACTGGTGATTACTTATCCGTAGTTGTAGGATAGCATATAAGATCAACAAAGCACGTTTGTACGGTTTAAATGGTTGAGGAGAAGGCGGTAGTTCTTCGATGTTTACGTTTTTTTCAATTGATGCTTGGTCAACATGTGAGAAGGGCCATTCCAGTTCTTGAAAAGCGTCTTGCAAAAATATATAAGAAAAAATTCTGATGGTAAGTTCCTCACCTTGTAACTGATAGGTACCGTGACTGGCTACGATGGTCAGATTGTATTCCTTAAAAAAGTCATTTAATTGTTGGGTTAACTTAGCCAGATATTGATCAGAAATATATAGTGTTTTCAGCAGCTCTTCTTTACTGATTTTTGAATGTGTTACTAATTGAACACAATAATTAAATAATAGATTTTTTTGCAGAAGATTGAGTTTTAACTGATACGCATATTCAACAGCGTGTTGTTTGTAGTTCAGATTAATACAAATCACACCTGCTTGATTGGATACAATAAAATCGCTCATGGAAAAAATTTCTGCAAAGGCATGATTGATCTTATTTAAATTATCTTTAACAACCCGTTTGGAAATGTCGAGACTATTCGCTAATTCCTTTAGTGAAGTCTCCTTTTTTTTAACTATTGAAAATAAGATGCTGAGTTCCTTTCGCAAGTAACAGGGAATCATTTTAAAACCTCCACAATAAATTGTTACACACACTATAAGGGATAATTCTTATATTTTAATAAAAAATATCCTATCATAAGAATAAAAAAACAATTCACTACAATTCATGTCTAAGGTTAGACATGAATTGTAGGTAGCAAGCGTGGTGGAATCTTGGTACTCTAATTAAGACAAAGGAAAGTCAGAAGCTTGAACAGGCACAATAAAGGCATATGGCATCGACTTAACAGCTTGGCAGCTGCTTTAGAATTTTACCGTTAATCGTTAGCAAAAATGTCTTTTCGTTTGGATAAGCCTTTTTAGAAATTTCAAAATACCTAGTATAAAAAAACAAAATAGTTTATTTGCAGAATCAGCAAATAATATCGTTATTTGTAAAAACAATGTTCTTTTAAACGTTTTTTAAAAATCATAAATACTCAAAAAAATCAGCTAAACTATTCTCGTATAACGGTGTGACCGTAGTATGTTTTAGAAACAGAATTTTTAGTGTGAGGAGGTGAGTAATAATGCAGAAAAATCAAATGGTTCGTCTCAGGTGCAGCAGAACAATAAAAATACGGAATGTTGTTCTTTTTTCAGGAGTAATGATGCTATTTGCAATCATCGGAGCATTGACAGGTATGAGCGATCAAGTTCAGGCAGTAGCAATGTATGATGGCGGTGGGATTAAATGTCATTTGATTTTAGATGAAAATCAAAAAATCACTTTGGAACACACAGACGGCTCAGGGCCAGACAAGACATTTGGCGGTAAGTTAAATATGACAATTTCCGGAACCGTTAATACGACCGATACCAATTGGCTTAAAATCCTTTCTCATGCGACAGATGAAGGTTTTAATTTTATCGGACTGATTCCCTTGCCTGAAAATTTACCGGCAGACCAAGTAAAGCTGGCTTTTGACGAAGGATTTAGGCAAAATCCTAGTAGTTACTACGCTTTGGTTGGAGATAATCGCTCTAAGATTTCCTTTACCACTACAGATTGTATTCAAACCTATCAAGATTGGAAAGATTCCAGCGATCCAAATTATCCGGATACACCAGAGTTAAGAAATACGTTGAGCTTTAAATTACGTTCAAATGTTTTGAAGAGCGTTTGGTCCACTATATGGTCGTTGGTTTGGCATGGACAAGGATCAAAAACAATTCCTTTCGAGCTTCATTTTAGCTTGGATGTTAATACATTGATGGAAAACGGTGATAGCAGAGACTATTCACCTTTGAAGACTTTAACAAAAAATCGGCTGCCAGTTTCAAATGCCGATTCCAATGGTAAGGAAACAAATCAATTTTTTATGCCGATAGAAGTATTTTCCAGCGATCAAACGTATAACCATAATTCTTTTTGGCCAAGTTCTGATTTGTGGATTAAACCAGATCAAATCGACAAGCCGGATTACCCAGCCGATAAGTTAAACATTCGGCCGTTACCGACTTGGTCGTCCTATCTTTCACCTTGGGATCATGGGAATGAAGAAAATCCTTCGATTAACTATAATACGCAAGATGCCACTTCCTATCCTGAAGTGCCTGATATTAAAACGATGTTGCCGGGACCGTTTCTTCAACCAAATTTTGTTATGAACCAACGGCAAGATAATCCAGCACTTTGGACCAATGATTATGTGAAAAATAGGTTTGCGCGAGTGATTAATTTCCATACGCATCAAGTAGCAGATCGTCAAGGGGTGTCGGTGACCTCTTCAAAATCCGGTTCGATCACGACTTATCAATTTGCCGGCAAAGATATCAACGGTAATCCTTTAGTAGCTCCACCAGTTGGTACTACAGGAGAACCTTCGGCGGCAGTTCCCATGCAAGTAACAGTAGCTGATTTTGTAACGCCAAGTATTGAACAACTTTCTTTTGTTGGAGATCAAACCGTCTTCCATGCAGGGCAGAAGTTGCCATTACATTTTTTGATTAAAGCGCCTACCAGTAGAAAAGTAACTATAGAAGAAAAAGTCGATAGTACTGGCACCTATCAAACAATCGGTGAACAGGATCTACGAAATCTTACAGAAGATCAAGGAATGTTATCCTTTAATTATGATACTGCGGCACTGACAAATCCCGGAACCCATTCTATCACTTTTAGAATAACTGACATTGATGATAATCAACAGCGCCATTCCAATGAAAAATCATTAACGGCTACGATTGATCGAGCAGCTTTATCTGTTAAATCACAAGATACCATTTATCAATACGATGCCTGGTCTCCGGAAAAAGAAATTGTCACTTTATTGGATGCCGACGGAAATCAAGGTAACATTAAAGATGTCAAGGTAACGATTTATCAAATCAACGGCAGTGAGAAGACCATCGTTGACCAAGTAGATACACAAACTGCCGGTCAATATGAGATAGATTACGAGTACTTGGGCTTAACTGGCAAAACAGCCTTGACGGTAGCGCCTTCCCAAGCAAGCTTGGTAGTTCATGACGGCGACTTTCCGGTTGGAACAGCTTTTGATCCGAAAAAGTTGTTTGACCATGCAACTGGTAACGATCAACAACCAATTCCTTATCAAAAGGTAAAAGTTACGTACACCCCAACGCCGGTTGATGATCAAAAAGCCGGAAAATATACAATCACATACGACATCTCCGATATTGTTCATCACCAAGAAAAACGTAGTGTAACGTGGAGCTATTTTTACAGTAACCAATTGGACTTTTATGATTTTAAAAAAGCCCAAATGAATTTTAATCCCATTCAGCTTAACGGAAAAGACCGGAAACAAAGTTTAGATGCTTGTCAAATGACTATTTACGATACAACTGATCCACAGACCCAAAACCCATGGCGTCTTGAAGTAGCTTACGATAAAAATGATGCAGCAACGAAATCATGGGAGCAAAACAATTTGTCGCTTACCTTGAATCCAACTTCTGCGTCGTATGTAAAAAGTGAAAATGATATAACGATCAA
>Ga0256408_1001387_pt1 | contig 13344 bp, 12 predicted proteins | sample PhyAR1_FD_185998 | JGI IMG/M metagenome (GOLD analysis project Ga0256408, IMG submission 185998) | Leaf surface microbial communities from alfalfa plants in UC Gill Tract Community Farm, Albany, California, United States - DLSL A.R1 | ecosystem: Host-associated > Plants > Phyllosphere >...
TACCAGAAATACTCATTTACAATCTCATATGCCTTGTATTATTCGGCGTCGTCATATTCACAATAGGATTTATCGTTAAACCAATACTCGACCCATGGAAAAAGAAAACAATCAAACGCGCCGAAGACAGTTACTTAATGGAATAATTAAATTATGTATAAAAATAATCGCCCGATCCGTAGTAGTGAGCTACAGGATCGGGCGGTTTTTGGTTGAGTTAAATTGCTGTTTGAATACATAACTGTATACTCTCTTCTCATAATAAGACCCCCTACCTTCTTAATTTTAACAATATTTCTCTTCATAGAAGTTGTCCAATTAAGTGTAGACGGTCCAACCTTATACTTAATAATGCAGAGTACTAAAACATTTTGTTTTATAAATTTATTGCTATTTTTTATTAATAGGACTATTATCTTTATATCTTATAATGCAGGTGATAAAAAATGAATACTATATTCAAAGTTACTATGATTTATTTGACACTATTTTTAACGACTACAATCATAGGTTCGATATTACTCTACTTGCCAGTTACTGGACGAAAACCTATTGATTTTGTTGATGCTTTTTTTATCGCTACAAGTGCATTTACAGTAACAGGGCTTTCAACTGTTGATATACCTAACCAGTTCAATGAATTAGGATATTTGGTAATACTTCTACTGATTCAAATTGGTGGGTTAGGAATTGTTACTTTAATGATCTTTATAATGATTTTCACTAGAAAAAACATTACGTACAAAAATAGAGAACTATTAAAGTATACGTGGAGTCTTGATAATGATTCAGGATTACTAAATATAACTATACGTCTTGTATTATTCAGCTTTATTATCGAGATTTTGGGTGCTATTTTTTTATCCCTTGTTTTCATTCCAGATCACGGTATTGTTAGAGGTGGATTCATCAGTATATTTACTTCTGTATCATCATTCAATAACGCTGGTTTTTCTTTATTTTCAGATAGTCTGATGAGTTACAGTGATAACTTAATTGTTAACGTCATTGTTCCATTATTAATTGTAATTGGCGGTATAGGTTATATTGTTTTATTAGATTTGTGGAAAGCTAATCGCTTGAGTAAATTAAGTCTACATTCACAAATCGTATTAACTACTACAGCTATATTCATCATGATTGGATCACTTTCATTTTGGTTATTAGAAGCAAATAATGTATTAAAAAACGATAATTGGATTGTTCAAATCTTTAAATCCGTTTTCCAATCAATATCAACTAGAACTGCTGGATTCAATACCGTTGACATAGGTCAATTACACGACTCTACTCTATTTATATTTGATATATTAATGTTTATTGGTGCCGCACCTATGAGTACAGGTGGCGGTATAAAAGTTACGACCTTTGCTATCATTATCGTATATTTATATTCTTTATTAAAAGGTCAGACACATCCACATATATTTAAGAAAAGTATTATGACGGAACAAATAAATAAAGCAATAACTGTATGTTTTTTATCAAGTTCTTTGATTTTTATATCAACATTGAGTATTTTAATTCAAAATCCAAAACTTGATACGACAAAGGTATTATTTGAAACGATATCAGCTTTTGCGACGGTTGGACTTTCAACTGGCATAACCACTGATTTAAATTCAATGTCTAAAATTATACTCATCTTGCTAATGATAGTTGGTAAAATAGGCGTACTCATTATCATTTCGATATTTGTACACCCTAAAAAAGAGTTGTATTTCTACTCAACAGAAAAAATTCATTTATAATTCTATAAAAATAATCGCCCGATCCATAGAACAGAACTACAGGATCGGGCGATTTTTGTTTATAAAATTTCATTATATACTACTTTATCTAGAAACCACTTAACAATTCTTTAAAGTCATTAGTAATCTATATATTGTTCACTTAGTTCTGTTTTGTTTTCTATATATAATCCTTCTTACTTTGATAAAAGTTTTTCTTATCTTATATAATAATGCTTTCTACATAAATTCATAATAGCATCTACATTATCAGTTAAAGTATCCTCTATGCAAATTTTTTTGATAATCCAACAACAATTGAATTCGAAAACCTTATACCATTAGAAATATAGTAGGTATTACACCCAAACTATATATAATATATATTTAGATATTAAATTAGAAGGCATTTAAATGATACACTCACCATAAAATTTATCTATCACATCCTTTTTAAAATTAAAACTCTAACACTTCTAATAATTAAAAATTTAATATCATTTTGATTTAGATCACATAAAAGAAAATACAAATGAAGTATTGAATAGCAGGTTGTTTTGTTCATAGACCCTAACTTCTCTTGCTTAGTGTATAATTTTCATAAAAAATCGACCTCTTTTTGAGGTCGATTTTCTTTGCCTGCAAGAAATGGCTATATTGATATGCTTATTATAAAGTAGAAAATTGTCGTATTTTTGTCGTTTTTTATTTTTATTTTACCATGTTATAATATAAAAATTATAGGAGGTATAAAAAATGAATTTAGGAATTTTATTTATTCGACTATTTTTAGGTATTACTTTTATTATACATGGTAGCCAAAAAGTTTTTAGTGGTTTTGGCGAGCCAATGAGCATGATGGAATCGTTAGGAGTTCCTGCCTTTATTGGCATTATACTGGCTCTCTTTGAATTAATAGGTGGCATTCTAATTGTATGTGGTTTATTTATTAATTTCATGGCTAGTGGTTTCATAGTTATCATGTTAGGTGCTTTATTTACAGTACATTTAAAACAAGGTTATATGGATTCAGAATTTGTTGTTGCATTACTAATCATGAGTGTTTCTATGTTATTATCTTATGATTGGAAAAAAACAATTCAATTATATTAATAAAATGATTGTTTTTATTTAGGATGAATGTCTATAGGTCTAAACAAAGAAGCAGATAACTCACTATGAGCTATCCGCTTCTTTAGTCCACTTATTTATAGATGGTGGTCTCATAGTTATTTATTTTTATCCTATATAGTATACTTTCTATATAGTTCAGATTAAACCTACAACAATTAATCATGTGGTCGCTATTGATTTAGCGTTATTTTGTTATATATTCATACCTCTAAACAAAAGCATAGCAATACTTATTATTATATTTCTACTGCTTCCTAATGGTTTAAAATAATCATCCCAGTTATATAAAGCGTTCAACACTATATTAAGTATTTTCGCTAAACCTGTTCCAAGCATTCTACATACAATCATATAATGTCTTAATAACTTCAATATTCCATTATAAAAGATATATAAGGTGTCAGTCTCTTAACATTCCAATTTTATATATAATATGATCAAGCTCTTCTTTCTTTTGTTCTAATTGCTTAATTGTTAATAACCTTTGCTTTTCTAACATTTCCAATCTTTTATATTTTGTAGTTTCCCCTTTTTCAACAAGAAATTTAAACTCTTTTATTTCTTTTAATGCCATCCCTGTACCTCTTAAATGTTTTACAAATGTAATCCATCTTATATTTTCTTCGGAATATACACGCTTGTTACTCTCATTTCTATAATCTGGCGAAATTAATCCCTTTTCTTCATAAAATCTCAAAGTTTTTATAGGTAAATTTGTAATTTTCGAAACTTCTCCTATGAACAATTTGCTTGACCTCCAGTAACTGTACATATTTATACTATTAATTGTACAAAATAAATCAATATGGAGGTAATAAAATGACTTTTTCAAATAATACAATTTTAATCTCAGGTGGTTCTTCAGGTATAGGGCTAGGTTTTGCAAAAAAATTTTTAGAATTAGGTAATCAAGTAATCATTACAAGTCGTTCTAAAGAAAAGTTAGATTCACTCGTAAATTCACATCCTAATCTTTATGGTTATATAGTGGACGTTACAAATGTTGAATCAGTATATTCACTAAAAGAACAAGTTTTATTAGATTTTCCAAACCTTAACGTATTGTTTAATTCTGCAGGAATCATGAAATCTTTTGATCTATTTGATGATAATGTGAATCCTCAAATGTTACATTCAGAAATAAATACTAATTTAATAGGTACTATTAATATGACGAAAGTGTTCTTAAGTCATCTGATTAAACAAAATACCCCCTTAATTATTAACGTGTCAAGTGGTCTTTCCTATGTATCTTCTGCTGCCCATCCTATTTATTCAGGCACTAAATCAGCTGTACACATGTTTACTGATGCAGTACGTGAACAGGCTATTTATAAAGGATATAACCATTTAACGGTAATGGAATTAGTTCCACCATTAGTAGCTGAGACTAATTTAGAAGAACATGCTCCAATAGATGCACCTAACAATATGAAACTTTCTGATTTAATTGATCAAGGTATTGAAGCAATTCAACAAAAAGTAATTCGATTAGATGCAGGTTATGCAAAAGAAATGCATCGTCAAGCATTAAAAGATTCTGATACATTTACTCATACTACAGCTCAAGTAATGTTACCTAGATATTTTTCATAATCTATAAATTTGGCGACATTTTTTGCGCATATCTTTTCAACAGAAATGAGCACTTAAAGAAACAAATTATTCACATTATATTTTATAATATTGTTAAAGATTTTAATCAAGTGCTTTTAATTTGCTTAAATGAAGCGTTTCTTTGAAAGAATTCGATACCCAGCATGAGCAGTCATTAAAGAGAGTGGCTATGATTAATATTTTAATAATCGAGCTAGTCATAGTTTAGTATATGAGTATATGAATCCCCATCATTTCAAAAAAGACCACGACATTATTTGTCGTGGTCTTTGACCTAAATTTGGTATATTTTTAAAGACTTTTAAGAATATATTCATTATATGACTACTAAAATTTTACCGTTTTTAATATCTATTAAGCAATTTACAAGTTGTTCACTTATAAGTGAATTTCATTCTAGCAGTGCTTTTTCAATATTAATTACATCTGCATTTCATTTTAATATAATAGAATCTATTTTTTGTTTTATTTGTGATAACTTTCTGCTTATCGATCGGTGATGCGGTTTATAAAGCTTGCAATAGATATAAATATTTTATATATTTTTAGAAGATTTTTCTTTAAGTGTATTTTTCACCTAAATTCAGATCTATTCTTTATAATTTCATTTCTAATTGCACCTATACTCTCTTTATAAGATAGATATAGTTCAAGTCTATAATGATTAAAAAGCATCTTTTTTCTAAACTTATATACAAAAAGTCATAAATTTCTATTACTCCACCTAAAATCTCCAACAAAAAACCACCCTTGTTATCAGAGATAGATTAGGGTGGAAAAATAGAAATTTTAGTTTTCACGGATAGATAAAATGGGTGTTCATCAAATCCCTGTAGTTTAAATACACTATAATGTATTTATTAACACAATTATTCACAGTAATTTTATTAACGCAAAAATAATATCTCTAAAATTAACACCTTGCTTATTAGCAAGGTGCAAAAAAGAGTTATTAAATACTAGTTTAAATCAAATCTAAAACGGAGATAGTAAATTTAAACTATACAAATTATACCATTTATAATTGAACTAGTAAAATTATGCATTTAAAATTTTTTCATATCTTTAAGTTGCTTTAAAATAATTTCTCTTTGCTTTTCTAGTGAGATAGGATCATTATAAGCGGTATTTGAAGCATCTAAAGTAATAACATGCCCTTCTTTTACAGCTTTTAAATTTTTCCAATTATTAGTTTTTGTAAATTGTGGTGTTTCACCCATCGTTGCTAGAATAATATAATCTCCCGTATATTCAGTCAACTCTTCCTCTGAAATAGGGATACTGTATTCATTTTTTATTTTCTTATCTAGTTTTTCTGGCATACTCATGCCATAACCATCATAAATTATTTCAGTCCCTCTTCCTAAACTTTTACCAAATGCCATAAGGCCCTTCGGAGAAGATTGAATTACTGTTATAGTTTTACCATCTACTTTATTTCCTAAATCTTTTTTATCTTGCTCTAATTTCTCTTCCCAATCTTTAACCCATTTATCAGCTTTATCTTGCTCGTTTACAATACTACCTAATTCTTTAGTGACTTCTTTATAATCAGAATTCATAGAGTCTAGTTGAACTGTAGCAGCTATTTTTTTTAACTTTTTAGCATTTTTATCTTCTTTAGTTGTAATAATTAAATCAGGCTTAGTTTTAGCAATTTGTTCTATATTTTCTTGCCCAACCCTTGTAGCACCTTTAGTTGCTTCATCCAAAGTTTTATTTTGTTTAACAAAATCTAATACACCAACCGGTTTGTGGCCAAATTCAACTAATGCACCTATGTATGTAGGATGTAAAACAACTATTCTCTTTGGCTCTTTAGGTATCTTAACTTTTTTACCATCATCTTGTTTAAATGTTTTAGTATTAGAAGTAGAGTCAGATTTTGTTTCGTCAGACTTTTCTTTACCCTCATTACTTCCACAAGCAGTTAAAAATAGGACCAAACTTAGTGCGAAAACTATAAATTTTTTCATATCCATACCCTCCCTCAAATGAAAACCTTTCTCAATTAGAATATACTTTATTAATAAGAAAAGCAATGATTTTTCCAAAAATTTGTCAGTTTTATATTAATTAACCTTTTTTGATATAAAAATAACCCCACCACACAAAGTGATAGGGCAAATAATAAAGGAATAAAATTTACACTATAATATACATTAAAATTGGTAATGTAACTATGCATAACAGCGAAGACATAACAACATATTGAGAGGTTTCCGGACCTTTATCAGAATATATAGTTGCCAATGATGTATTAGTAGCACCAGCAGGCATACCTGCCGATAGAACCATAACACCTAAAATTAATTTATCTGTTATCAATGGACTTAAAATTATAAATACAAGACTGGGTATCACAATAAGCCGTACAAAACAAAATATATAGATATTTTTAGAAGCTATGAACTTTTTGATATTAATTAGTCCAAATAAAGCACCAGTAATAATCATAGATAAAGGTGCTGTCATATTACCTAACTTTTTTATTGCAGTAGCCAATGTATTAGGAAGTGAGAACCCTAATATAAGAAATAATATCCCAAAAAAAGATGCTAAAAGAGCCGGACTTAACAATGATAAAGAAATAGATTTGAAATCAACATCATTTTTATATAGTTTAATACCTAAGGTAAATAAAAATAAATTTGATATTGTATTATAAATAACTAATATAAATAAGCCTTTTTCACCATATAGTATACCTATAATAGGAATACCTATAAATAATATATTTGAGTATGTGCAACAGCCAATCCATACTTTTTTAAGGCCCATTTCCATACTTGTAAAGGAAACAAGCAATTTAGAAAGAAAAAAAGGGAAAGCTACTAAGAATAGGCTTATTAAAATTGTTGTTACAAAAAAATCGAAATTATATGAATCTATGTTAACATTGAAACTAGTTAATATAGCTGCAGGTAATACAATATTAGTTAATAAATTCGATAAACTGCTTATATGACTCTCATGAATCCAATACTTTCTACTGCATAGGAATCCAATGAGGAGAAACACTAATAATATTAAACATTGATTTATAACAGTTGTGATCATACTAATAAAGCTCTCAAACTACTCATAACGGATATATGTTACAGTTGTATTTAAATATTCTTCAAAACCATTTATACCATCTGCTCCACCAAGACCAGATTGACGCCATCCTGCATGATAACCCACGATAGCTTCTTCAGCCTCACAGTTAACATAAACTTCTCCAAATTTTAATCTTTCACTAGCTAACATAGCTTCTTTTAGATTCTCTGTAAATATATAAGAAGCTAGTCCATAATTAGAGTTGTTTGCTTCATCTAGAACTAAATTAAAGCTATCAAAGCTTACAACTGGTAATACAGGACCAAAAATTTCTTCTTTCATAACTATAGAGTCTTTAGAAATATTAGTTAAAATAGTTGGTTCATAGAAAAATCCTTTTCTATCCATAATATGTCCACCTAATTCGACAGTGGCACCTTCTATTATAGCACCTTGTACTTTTTTATTTATAGAGTTTAATTGTTTTTTATTGATAATAGCCCCCATTGTAGTATCTTCATCGTAAGGGTTTCCTACCTTAATTTTATTCATCTTATCTTTAACTACTGATAAAAACTCATCAAAAATAGTTTTATCTACATAAATTCTTTCTGGACATGTACACACTTGCCCACTGTTATTAATTCTTGCTTGTACAATATAATTAGCTGCTTTTTCAATATCAGCATTTTTGGTCACAATGGCAGGCGCTTTACCACCAAGTTCTAAGTTCACACCTTTTACATTATTTGCGGCACTTTTCATAACTGATTTACCTGCCCCCGTACTACCTGTAATTGAAACAAGATCAATATTTTCACTTTGTGATAATAAGTTTCCAACTTCTGCCCCAGTTCCTGTTATAATCTGAACTAATCCATTCGGAATTTCAGTATTTTGGATGTATTCAGCAATTTTAAAGGCACCAAATGGTGTTTCTTCACTTGGTTTAATAACAATAGAGCATCCAGTTACTAAAGCAGGTATCAGTTTTCTCATTAAAACGAAAATAGGTGCATTCCATGGAATAATACCAGCCGTAGTACCTACTGGTTTTTTAGTTAATATAATTGTTTCATTCTCTATTTCACTTTGTAAAACTTCTCCGTTATTTTTTCTAGCTAAACTACACATATAGTTAATATAATCAATAGACTTTTCTATTTCACCTATAGCTGCATATAGTGGTTTACCTTGTTCTTCAACATAAGTTTTAGCTAATTCATTCTTATTTTTTTCTAATTGTTGAGCTAAATCTTGAACAATTTTAGCTCTTTTTACAATATTAACTTTCTCCCATTTTAATTGAGCTTCTTTTGCACCATTAATTGCAGACTTAGTATCTTCTTCATTTGCTAAAGTAATTGTATCGATTACCTCTTCTGTAACTGGATTAATAACTTCTAATTGTTTTGTAGACTTACTTTCTACAAATTGACCATTTATAAATAATTTATTCATATAATGACCTCCTTTTGATACAATATAACTCTAACGTAGTAATAAGTAAATACCGCTAAATAATTGATATAGTGTATTATTTAGCAGTATTATCAATAGGAGGAATGATTTAATTGATAGAATTTAATAATCAAAGTTTTAACTGTGAAAAAGAACTAGCTCTAAATGTTATTGGTGGAAAATGGAAACTCATGATTGTATGGGAATTATTACATAACGAACCACTCCGTTTAAACCAAATTGAAAAATTTATACCTAATGCACATCAACGAGTTTTAATTAATCAGTTGAAGGAATTAGAAAATGACAAACTTATAATTCGAACAGTTTATCCAGTTATGCCTCCAAAGGTAGAGTATAAACTTACAGAACTAGGAAAGTCTTTAGAACCTCTAGTAAAGGAACTCTATAAATGGGGAATTCACTTCTATAATCAATCAGAAAGATAAGAAAGTACTGAAATAAATTTAAAAACTTCCAAAAAATATAAAGTATGATATTTATATGAACTTAGTTATATTGAAGTTATGAAGAAACTCAATAGTTAAATAATCATTTTAAGAAACAATTCATAAAACTCAATTTATTTATTGATCCTGCTTGATTTAATTGATATTCTAACATTTCATTTCTTATTACTATATTATTCTCCATATTCTTTAAAAGTTGTATTAGATCAGTATATTTTTCTAAAGAAAACTGATTTTCTGTAGCAACATAATTGTCATTATGTTGTGTTTCTATATATCCTAAAATTAATAACCGATATTCAAAAGCTGATTTAACCGCATCTAAAATCTCATTCCCTTTATTAATATCTAAATATATATCGCACTTTTCATATAAAGAAGTAATCTGTTCTTTTGGAGAATTGGGAAATAGCGATACATTGGCATAACTGTTTAATTCCATTAATTTTTGTGACATCTCAGTTAATGCCACAATATGAAATTGATAATGTGGGAGGTTATTAACTATTTCTTCTAAATTAGGAATTTGATCAGAGTTTGTTAATGTTAATACATTCTTTGTATAGTGATTTTGACCTAAAAATTTATATACATAACCCGATTTCAACATTTGAGTTTTATGTTCCTCATCAATTAGTGAAATTAAACTATTAAATTCATTTTCGTTAGGTATAATCACTCGACAGCCCCGCAATTTTTTAGACAACATCAACTTCATATTTCCAGGTAAACTACCATTCGATTTCTCTTGCCAAAACAAATAATCATTTCCTTCAACCTTCAAATCATGTAATACTGCACATGGAATAGATAAAGAATTAATTAAGAAACTATCCATCGGAATATTAGCTACTTTTAAGAAAAAAATAACAAACTGCACTTTTGAATGAAATATATATTCTTTCTCTTGCCATTTTAAAATAATATCATTCGTTATAAAATTCTCTGTAATAATTTCTTGTTTCTTATCATTGAACCAACGTTTGATGATTCTACGTTGATTATCATCTACTATTAATTGAGCATACTTTAGACCATTCTTATTATAGTAGTCTATTACTTGAGTTTTGCTATGTTTATTTAGCCATTCTACACGTTCGACTATTCTAAAACCAAAATTCTTTTTATATATAATTCGCCCTTTTATTACACCCATGTTTTTAACTTCTGCTGAGTTATTATTACCTTCTATTTCCCAAAATTGTGGAATACTAATTTGGTTAAAAAACAATGCCTCTGTTAACTGATTTTGATTACATGCAAAAAATTGATAAGGTGTTAGTATATTTGGAGGTAGGAATCCATCTTCTTCAATCACAATAGTTTCATTATCAATCTCAACATTTTCAAATGTATTATATAGAACTTTTACTTTAGTATCGAATGATTCAAAAAGGTTAATCATATAGCACCTCCTCTATTAAATTAAACCATCTGTATTTAATATTTTGTGTTTTATAAGTTTCAGCAATCTCATAAGAATGTTGATGATAAGAAGCTCGATCACTTTCAAAAAATTTTATAATTGAATTAGCTAAGCTATCAACGATTTGTTTCTCAGAATGATTATTTATATTTATTGGTATTAAATATCCGTTTTTATCATCACTTATAAAAGTTGTATTACCATATTCAACTTTAAAACCAATCATTCCTAATCCTGAACCAATCGCTTCCATTAGAGTTAATCCAAACCCTTCGCTAGTTGAGCCAGATAAAAACAACTCATATTTTGAATACACATTTTTTAAATCTACATGTCCTAAAAGAGATATATAGTCACATGCATCATTTTCTTCAATAATTTTTTGTAACGTATTTCTTTGACCCCCTTCACCATAAATATCAAATTCAATTGAGTCTATTGATTTTTTGACAATAACTACTGCTTTAATCAACCAGTCTATATGCTTCTCAGAAGCTAATCTTGAAGCTGTAATAATAGAATTTGGCCTTCTACTTATTGGCTTTATAGTATTATCAATACTACCTACTGGGATAGTGTATATTATTGGATTAACATGATTATACTTTTTTAACTGTGTCATTAACAAATCTTTTTGTCGATCTGTTGCAGCTATATAAAAATCAATCTCCTTACTATTTTTAAACACGTATTCATAATGATTATTCCATAAAATATTTTCTTCTGAAGTTGAAGCTTCATTATAATGTTCTGCATGAATAACTATACCTAACTTGGATTCACCTTTATTTTGAATAATAGGTTGTGCCAATCCTTTAGAACGATCAACAATCACAATATCTTCGGGAGATAATCTCAGTGATTCCATAAAATAAGCAACAAATTCTTGTTTAGAATATAGGATTTTATCATTAAATATATACAATTCACTACTATCATTAATATATTCATTAAAAGCAATGGTTCCATCTTCATTATAGAATTGTCTCATATATATTTTTGCTTTTTTCTCATGTGGAGCATAATACTCAGAAAAAATTCTTGTATAAGAATAATAGTCTTTCCTAATTAATTTACCTCTTGATACAAATTCAGCGCGATCAATAAATGGCTTACCTTGTTCCTTTAAATAGCAAACGATATAAGTATTATCTATGTCATTAAATAGTTTAATAGTCTTGTTTTCTTCTACTTGATGAGTTATGTCCATATCAAGTGTTTTAATCAAGTCATTCACAGTATAAAAAGTTGGTGCAATTTTTATGTCAGTAAAATATTGATAAAGCCAAATAATTTCATCATCAAAAAAGCCTAAATGACTAGTCAAAGTCTGCAAATTTTCATGTGCAAAAAAGTCTAAAAATACAAACTTCAAAACCTCACTTTGTTCCCTTAACATCTTAGCTCTATATAATTGTGCATATTCAACTCCACTACTTGCCCAACCAATACCATAATTAATATTATAAATTGTCATACAAAGCTCCTTATTTCATATAAGATTTATTAAATAAATACTCTAAAAATACTAAATAACATAAAGCTTGCAATCATAAAAGTCCCTAGAAATTTTAAAGATAAAAATTGTTTCTTTTCAATAGATTGCTTTCCAGATTGTTTAAATCGAAGTAAGTCTTCTTCAATATCTTTATTAATTTCTTCTAATTCTTCATATTTATCCATAAACTACCTCCTCAATTTATTTTTCAACAATCTTACAATTTTCAAATATATTAAAAACAAGCTAAGAGAAAACTCTTAGCTTATTGATATGATGCTTTTAATTACGATGACTTATTATCATTACTCTTTTTTCTTCTACTTCTATATAATAATACACCACCAATAGTAGCAAGTAATCCACTCGTTAAACCTGCACGGTCTTCAGCTTCACCAGTATCTGGTAATTTATCCTTACCTATTACATTACTTTCACTTGTACTCAATGATTCGCTCGTACTTAATGATTCACTCGTACTCAATGACTCACTTGTACTTAATGATTCGCTCGTACTCAATGATTCTGATGTACTTAATGACTCGCTTTCACTTAACGATTCACTTTCACTTAATGATTCGCTCGTACTTAATGATTCGCTTGTGCTTAGTGATTCGCTCGTACTTAATGATTCGCTTGTGCTCAATGATTCGCTCGTGCTTAATGATTCGCTCGTACTTAATGACTCTGATGTACTTAATGATTCGCTCGTACTTAATGATTCGCTTGTACTCAATGACTCACTTGTGCTCAATGACTCTGATGTACTTAATGATTCGCTCGTACTTAATGATTCACTCGTACTTAGTGATTCACTTTCGCTGATCGACTCACTTTCACTTAATGATTCGCTCGTACTTAATGATTCGCTTGTGCTTAGTGATTCACTCGTGCTTAGTGATTCACTTTCGCTGATCGACTCACTTTCACTTAATGACTCGCTTGTACTTAATGACTCACTTGTAC
>Ga0256408_1001388_pt1 | contig 13341 bp, 15 predicted proteins | sample PhyAR1_FD_185998 | JGI IMG/M metagenome (GOLD analysis project Ga0256408, IMG submission 185998) | Leaf surface microbial communities from alfalfa plants in UC Gill Tract Community Farm, Albany, California, United States - DLSL A.R1 | ecosystem: Host-associated > Plants > Phyllosphere >...
ATCTCGTCGAGAAAATTCAAGCAGAGATTGTCGTGCTCGAAGCTTATATGCCAAAACAGCTTTCCGAGGAAGAAGTACAGGAAATCGTCGACGCAGCTATTGCGCAGACGGGTGCCTCTGCTCCTTCGGATATGGGGAAAGTAATGGGTGTCGTCATGCCGCAGCTTAAGGGCAAGGCAGACGGTGCCTTAATTAATCGACTCGTCAAACAACGTCTCGCTTAATACATGGAAAGGTGTCCCGAGGGACACCTTTTTTTGTCGTTCCTGTCACGTTTTTAAAGTTTCTTGATGAATTCAGAATAGTCATGAAACCTTTTTGTTTCGAAAGCGTATATAATTGTAGTAACGAATCAAAGTGCAAAAGAAGTAGCTTCTGACACGAATGAAAAGGGGTGAACGTACGCATGACGTTTAGCTTAGGGATGATTTTGACGGTCTTCATGATCGGGGTACTCATGTTACTGGTTGAAATATTCGTCACAGGGTTTGGAATCTTTGGCGTCCTTGGGATCGGTGCTGTCCTTGCTAGCTTGATTATGGCAGGTGCGACCGTCGGACAAGTCGGTTTAGCCGTTGGGCTTGCAGTTTTTCTGTCACTTGCGGCCGGGTTCTGGGCGTATCGCAGAATAAAATCAAATCAGTCATTGCTTTGGAGAGGTTTGATTTTGACGGATTCTACATCGTCTGAAAAGGGTTACCTTTCTCATCAAGACAAAGTACAACTGTTAGGACAAGAAGGAGTCAGTCTGACACCATTACGTCCGTCAGGAACGATTGAAATCGATGGGAACCGAATCGATGCCGTTACAGAAGGAACCTTCATTCAAGCGGGGGAAACGATCGTTGTAAAAGAAGTGACGCACGGACGCGTCATTGTTAGAGTCCAACATACGAAGGAGGAGTCCCACACATGACACCTGAATTATTGACCGTATTACTCATATCTGGAGGAATCTTAATTTTCCTCGCTATTTTCTTCACGCTCGTCCCGATTCCACTCTGGATTAGCTCGCTCGCAGCAGGCGTACGCGTATCAATCTTTACATTAGTCGGGATGCGTCTTCGTCGAGTAACACCATCAAAAATCGTCAATCCGTTGATCAAGGCAGTTAAAGCGGGATTGAACTTGAATACGAACCAACTGGAAAGTCATTTCCTTGCAGGGGGTAACGTTGACCGTGTCGTCAATGCCTTGATTGCAGCACACCGGGCGAATATCGAGCTGAGCTTCGAACGCGCAGCGGCGATTGATCTTGCTGGTCGTAATGTTTTAGAGGCTGTTCAAATGTCGGTTAACCCAAAAGTCATCGAAACACCGTTCATCGCCGGTGTCGCGATGAATGGGATTGAAGTGAAAGCGAAAGCCCGAATCACGGTACGTGCGAATATTGATCGTCTCGTCGGTGGTGCTGGGGAAGAAACGGTCATCGCGCGTGTTGGTGAGGGTGTCATCTCAACCATCGGTTCATGTAATGACCAAAAAGAAGTACTTGAGAATCCAGAAATGATTTCACGGACAGTCCTTGCAAAAGGACTCGATTCAGGAACGGCGTTTGAAATTCTCTCGATCGATATCGCGGACATTGATATTGGTAAGAACATCGGTGCGGTCCTTCAAACGGACCAAGCGGAAGCAGACAAGAACATTGCGCAAGCGAAGGCGGAAGAGCGTCGCGCAATGGCGATCGCAAGCGAACAAGAGATGAAATCACGTGTTGAAGAGATGCGAGCGAAGGTTGTCGCTGCTGAAGCGGAAGTACCACTTGCTATCGCAGAAGCGATGCGTGACGGAAATTTTGGCGTCATGGATTATGCGAACTACTTGAACGTGACAGCCGATACGAAAATGCGTCAAGCAATCGGTGGACAATCATCACCACATGACTCACAGTAAAGGGTGAGACGGTATGGATATCATATGGGTCGGATTGATGATCGCATTCGGTGTCATCTCCGTCATCTCAAAAGCAGCAGATAAAAAACCGAAGCAGACGAACCGGACACCTTCAAAAGAGTTCGGGGAGTATGTGAAGCAAATGGTCGAACAGGTGGATACGGTTCGACAAGAGACGACACCTCCACCTGTCGTTCGTAAAAAAGCACCTGCGAAGAAACAACCTGGGGTAACCCAAACGAAAGCACGACCAGTTCATGAACGAACGGAATTGCAACAACGTTTGGACCAACGTCAGAAACAACATTCGAAAAAAGGGGTGCCTTCTTCGAGTATTGGTGAAATCAAAGACAGCGTCGCAGACGGTGCTATTGGAACATCGAGTCGTTCGGCATCAGCAACGACGCTTTCGCAAGACGAAATGCGACGTGCGATCGTCTGGAGTGAGGTTCTCGGAGCGCCTGTCTCTAAACGAAAACGATGATGGTTGGACAGGAAGTCGATCCTACGAAACGTGTAGGATCGACTCTTTTTGTTTTCCAAAAGGTGGAAACGGGTTTTTCTTTCCATCTTTTCGGTGGAAGTGCTAAAGTGGAAGAGATTAGATATGAAGCGATGACAACTTGTTATCCATGACTAGGAGGCCATTCACAACGTGATATTCAACGAAAGAATCCCATTTGCATTTTCGAATTCAGAACAGATTCAAGCATTCGTCGGTCCGAATGACGCAGTCTTACGTACGATGGAAGCGGAACTTGAAGTCCAGCTTACACATCGAGGAGATGAGCTGTTGGCACAATCCGAACAGGAACAGTCTGTGATCTTGGCAGGACAAGTCGTTGGTGTCCTGAAGCAACTCGTCAATCGTGGAGCTGTTTTGACGGAGCGTGACGCAACGAGCGCCATTCAACTCGCACGTCAAGATCGGGTGGATGAACTACTGGAACTTTACGATACGGTCATCCATACGAATCATAAAGGAAAACCACTTCGTGCGAAAACGCTCGGTCAAGCACGTTACGTCCGCGGAATTGATCGCTGTGATTTGACATTTGGTATTGGACCAGCGGGGACCGGAAAAACATATCTCGCAGTCGTGATGGCTGCAAAAGCACTGAAGGAAGGACATGTCAAACGACTCGTCCTGACGCGTCCAGCAGTAGAAGCAGGAGAGAATCTTGGATTTCTTCCTGGTGATCTTAAAGAAAAAGTTGATCCATATCTACGTCCTCTATACGATGCGTTACACGACGTCCTTGGTGTCGAACATACGGCTCGACTACTTGAGCGTGGTGTCATCGAAATTGCGCCACTCGCTTATATGCGTGGGCGGACACTTGAACATGCCTTTGTCATTCTAGATGAAGCGCAAAACACGACACGTGAACAAATGAAGATGTTCCTGACACGTCTTGGTTTTCATTCGAAGATGATCGTCACAGGCGATTTGACACAAGTTGATCTTCCGCGCGGAAAAACGTCTGGTCTACAAGAAGCATTGCATCTGCTCGGAAATGTCAAAGGCATTCATTTCGAACACTTCGGCTCAGCTGATGTCGTGCGTCACCCACTTGTCCGGAAAATCGTTGATGCTTACAGTCAGGAATTGACATAAGCCGTTACGGGAATAATGGAAAAAGGGGGAGATGATATGCGCAAGGTTAGGGTCTGGGTTGGACTTTTGACAGTAGTGTTCTATCTCGTCGTATCGACGATGATGTATGTCAGTGTCCGACCAGAAGCCTTGTCCGCAGAACCATTCTCGATTGCAGAAGAAGACATCCGGTCGCCATTGACGATGGAGGATCGGGTCGCGACGAATCAAATCAAGGAAAATGCGATTGCTGCAATCGAGAGTCAGTATACGATCAAACAAGAGTATGCAGCACAGCAAATTGATAAAGTCGAACAACTTTTTGCTAGTTTATCCGGCATTAAAAAAGCAGACGAGATCAGTAAAATCAAACAGCGTTTGCGTGGGACAGAAGCGGCAACTCTTTTAAAGGACGACGAACTACGTTTACTTGTAGCTTCAACGACAGCGCTTCGAGACACGACACGGGATGTCGTCATTACAGCAATCGAAGAAGCGATGCGTCAGCGCATCTCGTCTGATGGCGGCGAAGTGGCTGAAGCACGTGAAAATGCCCGAACTGATATCGAACGTTCACCGCTTTCTTTCTCGCTAAAGGCGATTGCCAAAGCGTTGACCGATCAACTGATCGTGACGAACTACGTCTATGATCCGGAAAAGACGGAACAGCTTCGTAAACAAACAAGTGATAAAGTGGAACCGGTCATCATCTCGGAAGGGGAAGTGATCGTGAAGCGAGGCGAAGTGATTTCGCAAGATGCTTACCGCCAGCTACAACTCGTCGGCTTGATTTCTGACCGTCAGTCGTTGAAACCGTTACTTGGAGCGATGCTTGTCAGTGCATTGATGACTGCTTTCCTATTCGGCTTCATTCATCGCTCGAAACTACGGTATGCACAGATGGGGCGGATCCGGTTGTTTGGGCTTGTCTACCTCGTCGTCAGCTTACAATTGCTTGTCATGTATGGCATGGCGTTTTTAGCAAACGATATCAATCCTGCACTTTACTTACTCACACCGACCGCTTTTGTTGCGCTTGTTCTGCGCAATTTATTAAACGAACGGATTGCATTGTCAAGTTCACTCTTCACGGCACTTGCCGGAACATTCTTCTATAGTACGAATCAAAACTTCAGCTTCAATATCGCGATCTATTTGTTAGTCGGTGGTTTAGTCGCAACGTTTTTCCTACAGTCTAGTTTGTCACGTCGTCGTATTTTCATGAGCAGTATTTCGATTGCCGGAGCAAACATCGCGATTTTCTTTGCATTCGTTCTATTACGTAGTGGCACATTCGAATTACGTGAAACATTGACTTTAGTCGGTTTTGCGATTGCTAGTGGGATCTTGAGTGCCATTCTTGCGATTGGGTTATTGCCGTTCCTCGAAATGACATTTGGTATCTTAGCACCGACGCGTCTGCTCGAACTGTTGAACCCGACGCATCCCTTGTTGAAGAAACTCTTGGTCGAAGCGCCAGGAACGTATCATCATAGCATGATGGTCGCGAACCTAGCAGAAACAGCCTGTGAAGCAATCGGTGCAGATGGGTTGCTTGCGCGAGTCGGTGCCTACTATCATGATTTAGGAAAAACACGACGACCACTTTATTTCATTGAAAACCAGCATGGACGCAATCCGCATGATCGATTGACGCCGGAAGAGTCGGCACGTGTCATCTTGGCACATACGGAGGATGGTGTTGAATTGCTCGAAAAAGCAAAACTCCCGGCAGCGATCATCGATATTTGTCGCCAGCATCATGGAACATCGTTGCTCCGATATTTTTATGTCAAGGCAGCAGAACAAGGTGAAGTCGATGAGGATACGTTCCGTTATACAGGACCTAAACCACAAACGCGTGAAGCGGCGGTCATCATGATCGTCGACTCGATTGAAGCGGCTGTTCGTTCAATGAAAGCTCCTTCGGAAGAAGGAATTCGGGACCTAGTCGCGAAAATCATTCGTGAAAAGATGATGGACGACCAATTTGCGGAATGTGACATCACGACACGCGAGATTTATCGCGTTGGTGAAAGTGCATGTCATACCTTATCCGGTTTGTTCCATGAACGAATCGAGTATCCAGAATTAAAGAAAGAGGCAACGAAATGAACATTTATATGACAGACGAAAATAATCGTCTAACGGAAGAGCAACGACAGCTTGTCGAATCGATTTTGATTTACACGGCGGAACAAGAAGAAGTCGATCCGAACAGTGAGTTGTCCGTGACTTTCGTCTCAAACGATGAAATTCAAGAGATTAATCGTGAATGGCGTGGGAAAGATCAGGCGACAGACGTCATTTCCTTCGCGATGGAAGAACTCGGAGAAGATGAAATCGATTTTGGATTATTGGAAGATGAACCAGTCGTCCTCGGTGATTTGATCATTTCCGTGGAACGATGTCGCGAACAGGCGGCTGAATATGGCAATCATTTCGAGCGTGAACTCGGTTTTCTCGCCGTCCATGGTTTCCTCCACTTACTCGGATATGATCACATTGAAAAGGCAGATGAGGAAATCATGACGAAGCGACAGGAGGAAATCCTGCATCACTTCGAGTTATTCCGGGGCACATTGTGAAAAGCTGGTGGCAACCATTTCGACATGCGATGCATGGGTTGCGCCAATCGATTCGAGAAGAACGGCATATGAAAGTTCATGTCATCATTGGCGGCATCGTATTACTTGTCGCCTTTTTATTACCGTTGACATCTGTCGAGCGAGCGATTCTTTTTCTGACGGTCGGGATCGTCATAAGTGCCGAGATGTTCAATACAGCGTTTGAGCGCGTCGTGGATCTCGTGACGCAGGAGTGGCATCCACTGGCAAAAGCAGTCAAAGATATCGCGAGTGGTGCTGTTTTAGTGTTGGCGCTTACATCTGTTGCGATTGCGCTATGCATCTTCATCCCATATTTGGTACAATAAGAATCCGGCCTTTTTGGCCAATACCGTTCCTAAAAAGGGGATACTCACATGAAAACAGAACAATTACTCGAACAAGCTAAACGTGCACGCGAAAAAGCGTATGTTCCATATTCAAAATTCCAAGTCGGTGCTGCTCTCTTAACGAAAGACGGACAAGTCTTCCATGGCTGCAATATTGAAAACGCAGCGTATGGTCTTTGTAACTGTGCAGAACGGACAGCTATCTTCTCTGCGTGGGCACAAGATGCGCGCGAGTATGCAGCGATGGCTGTCGTTGCGGACACAGAAGGACCGGTCGCACCATGCGGACAATGCCGCCAAGTGTTATCAGAGATGTGTGATGCGGATATGCCAATCTATTTGACGAACCTTAAAGGGGATGTCACAGAAACAACAGTGGGCGCCCTCTTACCGGGAGCATTCACGAAAGGAGATTTACATGTTTAAAGAAGGATTCAAATCGGGCTTTGTCTCGATCATCGGACGCCCGAACGTCGGAAAATCGACATTCCTCAACCGTGTCATCGGACAAAAAATTGCCATCATGTCTGATAAACCACAAACGACGCGTAATAAGATTCAAGGTGTCTACACGACAGAAGATGTTCAGACGATTTTCATCGATACACCTGGGATCCATAAACCAAAACATAAACTCGGCGATTTCATGATGAAGGTCGCGACGAACGCATTACGTGAAGTCGATGCGATCTTGTTCATGGTCAACGTGACGGAACCAAAAGGAAAAGGTGACGACTTCATTATTGAAAAATTGAAGGAACTCGATACACCAATCATTCTCGTCATGAATAAAGTCGATTTGATTCATCCGAATGATATTCCACCGATCATCGAGTCGTACAAAAATGAACTCGAGTTCGCGGCAGTCGTTCCGATTTCGGCGCTACAAGGGAATAACGTCGGACCGTTACTTGAAGAAATCGCAAAAATTCTACCAGAAGGACCGATGTATTACCCAGCGGATCAAGTTACTGACCACCCAGAGCGCTTCATCATCTCAGAGATGATTCGTGAAAAAGTCTTGCAAAAGACACGCGATGAAGTACCACACTCGATTGCCGTCGCGATTGATCAAATCAAGACGCGTGAGAATGGAAATATGGTTGATGTCCATGCGACGATCTTGATCGAGCGCGATTCCCAAAAAGGAATCATCATCGGTAAACGCGGAGCACTTCTAAAAGAAATCGGCTCTGAAGCACGAACGGACATCGAGATGTTACTCGGGACGAAAGTTTACCTGAACTTGTGGGTCAAAGTCCAAAAGGATTGGCGCAACAAGGCCGGTCAATTGCGTGAACTCGGCTTCCGCGATGATGAGTATTAAGCGATGATCGATAAGGCGGAAGGGCTTGTATTACGAACGGTCGTATATGGTGAATCGAATAAGATCGTTACGCTACTGACACGTGAATACGGCAAGCTCGCCGTCATGGCGCGAGGAGCGAAGAAGCCGGGTAGCCGTTTTAACGCGGCTAGTCAGCCTTTCGTCCGAGCTGTCTATATCTATCCACGTTCACGGGGTCTCGGTCAGTTAAAATCAGCAGACGTCATTACAAGTCATGCGCATATTCGGCAAGATGTCGTGTTGATGGCCTATGCGATGTATCTATTGGAGCTTGCGGATAAAGCGCTTGATGAACGGGTGCCGCAACCGGCGCTGTACGATTTATTCGTCGAAGGACTAGAGGCGATGGATGAAGGACTAGATCCTGACGTCGTCTCTTTCATCATCGAATTGCGTCTGTTGCGTCATCTAGGCATTGCTCCACATTTGAATGGTTGTACGATTTGCGGAAGTGCTGAAGCGCCATTCGCTTTTTCGTTACACCACGGCGGTCTACTCTGTCGCCGGCATCGCCATGAGGATGAACATGCTGTCTATATGTCAGAGGCAGTTGCGAAGATGCTCTATGTGTTTTCCGTCTATGATTTCTCACGGATTGGTACCGTGACGGTAAAGCCAGAAACGAAGCGTCTATTGCGTCAAATCATGGATGCTTATATGGAACGCTACAGCGGGTTACGTCTGCGTTCAAAACGTGTCCTCGACCAGTTGATTGATTTCGGCAACGATTGACAGCAACAAGCGGGTTCGGTAGAATGAATGCGGAAGAAGTAACTAAATGAACACGATGACGAAAAGGAGTACCGTCTTTTTTCTCAATCAAGCGATTCCAGGGTGGTGTGAGCTGGGAGTGAGAGGGGCGCGAACGGCGTTTCGGAGTGTTTTTTGTCAAAAAGAGTGGCATGCGATGCATGCAAGTAGGGTGGAACCGCGGGCTCGTCTCGTCCCTATGTGCAACGATTGTTGTACATAGGGGCGTTTTTTGCGTTCCTTAATCATTTCGGAGGTGAAAGTCGTGAAGATGACAGTACAAGACATGATCTTGACATTACAAAAATTTTGGGCAGAACAAGGCTGCTTGACGATGCAAGCATACGACGTAGAAAAAGGAGCCGGTACGATGAATCCGATGACGTTTTTACGGAGTCTCGGACCGGAACCGTGGAACGTTTGTTATACAGAACCATCACGCCGTCCGGCTGATGGTCGTTATGGAGAAAACCCGAACCGTCTGTATCAACACCATCAATTCCAAGTCATCATGAAACCATCACCTGACAACATTCAGGAATTGTACTTACAAAGTCTCGAGTTGCTCGGGATCAATCCACTCGAACATGACATCCGTTTCGTAGAGGATAACTGGGAGAACCCAACGTTCGGTGCTGCTGGTCTCGGCTGGGAGGTATGGCTAAATGGAATGGAAATTACACAATTCACGTACTTCCAACAAGTCGGTGGAATCGAGTGTAATCCAATCGCAGTAGAGATCACTTACGGAATCGAGCGTCTCGCTTCTTACATCCAAGATGTCGAGAGCGTCTTTGATCTCGTTTGGACAGATGGGTTCAAATACGGTGATATCTTCTATCAACCGGAATTCGAACATTCGAAGTATACATTTGAAACATCAGATGTCGCTTTACTCTTTACATTATTCGATCAATATGAAAAAGAAGCGAATCGTGCCTTGGATGAGAATCTCGTTTTCCCAGCATATGATTACATCTTGAAATGTTCGCATACCTTTAACCTTCTCGACGCGAAGGGGGCGATTTCCGTCACGGAACGCACAGGATTCATCCATCGTGTACGGAACATGTCGCGCCGTTGTGCGCAAAGTTTCATCGAAGAACGGGAACGTCTTGGCTTCCCATTGATCAAGTCGAAAGCAGGTGAGTCACATGCATGAATTATTACTTGAAATCGGTTTAGAAGAAATGCCGGCTCGATTCGTCCTTCAATCCGAAACACAACTCAAGGAACGCGTGACGCGTTTCCTTGAAGAAGCACGGATTGAGTTCACAAGCGTCGAATCCTTCTCGACACCACGCCGTCTTGCAGTATATGTCAAGGGTCTCGCAGCACGTCAAAGCGACCTCGAAGAGACATTGAAAGGACCCGCAAAACGGATCGCGATGGACGAAGCAGGGAACTGGACGAAAGCTGCAGAAGGATTCGCGCGTGGTAAAGGACTCACGACGGACGATCTCTTCCTTGGGGAAGAAAAGGGAGTCGAATACCTCTATGCGACGCGTAAGGAAACTGGACAAGCGACAGCCGATCTACTTCCCGGATTAAAACAAGTCGTTGAAGCGATGACGTTCCCGAAAAACATGCGTTGGAGCACACAATCGTTACGCTACATGCGTCCGATTCGCTGGTTAATTGCTCTTCTTGACGATCAAGTCATCCCGTTTGAAGTCGCATCCGTCGAAACAGGTCGGACGTCTCGTGGGCATCGCTTCCTTGGGCAAGACATCACGATTCTTCGTCCGAATGCCTATGTCGAAGCGCTCGCAGGAGAGCACGTCATCGTCAGTTATGAAGCTCGTCGTCAATTAATCGAAGAACAAATCGCGGCGCTTGCGGCGCGTGAACAATTCGAAGTACCGATCGATGCGTCTTTACTTGAAGAAGTCACGAATCTCGTCGAATATCCGACAGCCTTGTTCGGTGCATTCGATGAAGCGTATCTTGAGTTACCGGAAGAAGTCTTGATCACGACGATGAAAGAACATCAACGGTACTTCCCAGTCAAACGTGACGGTGCGTTGCTCCACTATTTCGTGACAGTACGAAACGGGAACGCAACCCATCTTGAAAACGTTGCTCGCGGAAACGAAAAAGTCATTCGTGCCCGTTTAGCAGATGCTCAGTTCTTCTATGAAGAAGATAAAAAAGCAGACATTGATGAACAGGCGAAACGTCTTGATAAAATCGTCTTCCATGAAAAATTAGGAACGACAGGTGAAAAAGTCCGTCGTGTACGTCAAATGGCACTCGCACTTGCTGACCGTGTCGGCGCAGACAAAACACGTGTCGAACGCGCGGGTCAGATTTATAAATTCGACCTCGTCAGTCAGATGGTCTATGAATTCACGGAATTACAAGGTCTGATGGGTGAACGTTATGCGAACATGAAAAACGAGGATCCGGAAGTCGCTGCTGCGATTCGCGAACATTACATGCCACGCTTCGCGGGTGATGCAAGTCCGGAGACACCGACAGGGACACTCTACGCGATCCTTGATAAGATGGACAGCGTCGCTGGATTCTTCGGTGTCGGCATGATTCCAAGTGGATCAGCGGATCCGTATGCATTGCGTCGTCAAGCACAAGGAATTGTGCAAATCTTATCGGATCGTAAGTTGAACTTGACATTGACTGAACTGATTGCCTTCGTCGTGTCTGAACAGGTAGCAGCAGGTCTTTATACGAAGGATGCCGAAGAAGTACAAGCCGCATTACAAGATTTCTTTGCGCAACGTTTGAAGTACCGTCTATCGGAAATGGACTTCCGTCATGATGTCGTCGAAGCCGCTCTTGACCATATGTTGACAGTCGAAGCGAATGAACAGCGTGCTGCCATGCTCGAAGAGGCGACGAAAAAAGAATCGTTCAAGAAAACGGTCGAACAATTAAGCCGTGTCTTGAACATCTCGAAAAAAGCAGAAAGTGTCACAACTGTTAATCCAGCGCTCTTTGAAAATGATGCGGAACGCGAATTGCATGAGGCGATTGAGAAAGCCTTACCAGAGGTCGATCAAGCTATCGCGTCACTTGACTATGCACGTGCACTTGAGGCACTTGAGGCAACCGTTCCATCGATCACAGCCTACTTTGACGGTACGATGATCATGACGGATGACGAAACGGTCCGTACGAACCGTCTTAGCGAAATGAAACGATTTGCAGAAGCAATCGAATCAGTCGCTCGGTTCAATGCACTCACTTTAGCGTAAAGAAAAAGGACGGATGAGCCGATGAAGTTAAATGAACGGCAAAAAAAGATACTCCAAATCGTCAAAGAGAATGGTCCGATCACGGGAGAGCAGATTGCTGCAGCGCTCTCCCTGACACGGGCGACATTACGACCCGATTTGTCGATTTTAACGATGACCGGCATGTTAGAAGCGCGTCCACGTGTCGGCTATATGTACGTTGGAAAGAAAAATGCGTCCATGCTTCATGAGAAACTCGATACATTGACCGTCGGTGAATTCATGTCGTCGGCAAAAGTCATTCATGAAGGAATGACCGTATACGATGCGATCGTTCACTTGTTCCTAGAAGATGTAGGTTCTCTGTTCGTCGTCAGTAAGGACCATGCGTTAGTCGGTGTGTTGTCACGTAAGGATTTTCTACGTGCGGCAATCGGTAATCAAGAGTTAGACTCGTTACCGGTCAACATCATCATGACACGGATGCCGAATTTGACGGTCTGTGAAAAAACGGAGACGTTGATTGGTGCCGGCATGAAACTGATTGAAAAGCAGATTGATTCAATGCCGGTCGTCGAAGAGGAGAACGGCGTCTTGAAAGTCGTTGGTAGAATGACGAAGACGAACATGACGAAAGTGTTGGTCGCTTTAGCACGTGATGAAGAAATTTAAGGAGGGTTCCTGATGCGTCAACGGATTTATGTCGTGAGTGACTCTGTCGGAGAGACGTGTGAACTCGTCGTCCGCGCAGCTGCAATCCAATTCCCGGAACAAGCCATCGAAACGGTCCGCATTCCGTTCGTCGATGATGATCAAGTCATTTATGACTTGGTTCTTCATGCGAAAGAAGAACAAGCGACGATCGCTTTTACGATCGTCCATGCGACCCATCGTCGTCTGCTTGCAGACACGGCGCGTGCCCACGGTGTAAAAGCGATCGATCTACTTGGCCCATTGCTTGACACGATGGAAGATCGTTTGCAGATGCAACCGAAAGAAGAACCCGGATTGATCTATCGTTTAGATGAGGAATATTTCCGGAAAATCGAAGCGGTCGAATTTGCTGTTAAGTATGACGATGGACGTGATCCAAAAGGCATCAAGCGTGCGGATATCGTCTTAATCGGAGTGTCGCGTACATCAAAGACACCACTTTCGCAGTATCTGGCTTTGAAACGATATAAAGTAGCGAACGTACCACTCGTACCGGAATCGATCCCGCCAGCAGAGCTATTCGATATTCCAAAAGAAAAATGTTTTGGACTACTCATCTCACCGGAAAAGTTGATCGACATCCGAATGGAACGCCTGCGTTCATTAGGACTCAAACCAGAAGCAGCATACGCGCAGATGGACCGAATCAACCGGGAACTCGAATACGCACGGAATTTATACGAACGAATCGGTTGCCAAGTCATCGATGTAACGAATAAAGCAGTCGAGGAAACGGCGAACCTGATTTTGACCGGGATCTCCGGGAAAGCGCATGACTAGTCAAGCAGTCAGGAACATAGTATACTTGTTTAGCTGATAAATGAGATAATGCCCTTTTTCTAATGAAACGGAACGAGTCATCGTTCCGTTTCATTGCGGGTATGGT
>Ga0256408_1001392_pt1 | contig 13303 bp, 14 predicted proteins | sample PhyAR1_FD_185998 | JGI IMG/M metagenome (GOLD analysis project Ga0256408, IMG submission 185998) | Leaf surface microbial communities from alfalfa plants in UC Gill Tract Community Farm, Albany, California, United States - DLSL A.R1 | ecosystem: Host-associated > Plants > Phyllosphere >...
TCTTAATTATTTCATTGGCGCAGTGTAAGTTTTTTTAGCTTGACTAGCTACAGGTTTACTTTTCTTAACAGGTTGAACAGTTACTTTCATTTATAACACCTCCAGTACAATCCAGTTTACTTATATATAGATACGAATAACTTAATCGCGCGAACTCAAATTATTCTTTTATCTAACTAACATATACTTCACATGTATATAGTTTAAAACATTTAATTTAAATGTAAGTATACTGTTATATTTTTTTAATGTCAATGATTATTACTAAAATATTTATTTTTAGTAGAAAGAAAATAATATACTTTTTGATTTTTTGTTAGCTTTACCCAGCTACATAGTTGTGCGTAAATTAGGGGAACTGCTCTTTCATTACTCATTTTTGCTATAAGAATCATATACGTTGGTGCACCCTATTCTTTTAATGGATTAATGGCTGAACGTTTCGTCGTTAGCACATGCTCTATGCGCTCTCTTTACTAACGCACTCTGTTCCAGTCAAAGCTAACTGGATCTATATTTTGATTATAGAACGTGTCTAGCTCAATAAAATATTCTTATGTAACTTTTCCATCCACTCGCTCAAACTCGTTTCCTACGTTTAGCCAGGTCATTAGAGGTCGTGTGAATAATTATACGTACTTAAGTGTCGTACCATTGCGTGGAGGTATTTCAAAAGTTTGTTGATGCAAGCGACGAGCGCAATTTTATACTTTTTGGGCGGAGGTTGCGTTTTTCATTTGTAGTAATAGTCAATCGGATGATTCGGACCTGCTGCTTGTTATCGGATCATGTTCATGAGAATGAACATAAAATACGAATTTTTTCGTACTTTTGGATTACCGTGCTTTATTCATGTGTTCTTGGGCAGTGTATTTTACAGATTGGTACCCTCTGGTATTGACACCGACAAAAGCGTTTAATTGTTTGTGAGAAGAAAAATGGCCAAGGTCTCCTAGTTCACCAATGATGAGGCCCGCAGAGAGTTCCCCAATTCCTGAAATACTTTGATATAGATCAAATTCTTCTATTTATTTGGCTGTTACAACTACATAGAAAATTACTTGTTTGAAAAAACAAGTATTTTCATGGTAAATAACGGCATAACTTTTCCCTATTGAAATATCTAAAGCAAGTACATACATTGTTTTCATCTCCTAAAAATAAGTGTTAAAAGGTTCTTTACTGCTTCATTTCGTTCCTAATTTCCTATACAGGGTTCAAAGCCCCAACATACTTAAACCAGATTTTAAAATAACAGCGAAGGCGACCATTTTTTATTTGGGACTTGAAGTCCAAGAGGCCATGTTCGACCCTTAAAAAGTAATAGAGGGTAAATTCATCCCTCGATGAATCTACCCTCTAATCTTGGTATATTTTAAGCTAATGCTTCGATAATTTCTTCCATTGTTTTTGAACCAAAAATCATTTGTTTTCCATCAATCAACATCGCTGGAACACTCATGATTTTCTTCTCTTTTTTCAACTCTGGGAATAAACCAATATCCACCATTTCAGCTTCAACATTATGATTAACTGACGCAATGCGTTGACAAGCAGCGACTACATCAGGGCAAAAATGACAGGTTAAAGAAACAAAAATTTCGATTTTTTTCTTCGGTAGTTTCGTCATTTTCTTTTGTAGTTCTGGAGCTAAAGGCTGCCCTGCGCTCCCTACATTATAAACCGCTAAAACCAATGAGTTGACTTCATGGCCGCTTGGAATACCACTAAACTTGATTCCGGTATAATTGCCTTCAGCGTCTAAAAGAACAACGCTTGGCATTTTCTCAATGTCGTAGGCGGCTTCTTTCGACATATCGGTCCCCTTTTGTATGGTTTCTAAAATAATTTGCTGATCCAACCCGGCAAATTCCGTTAAGAATGAATTTAGCTCCAATGATCTTTCATCACTGGCATCCATAAATTGAAGTAAGGTGACTTTTTTCGTTAATTTAGCAAAAATTCCACTTAACTGTTGACGCATCGCTTCTGGAAACCACGTATGATTGCCAGTCGTTTTAGCTGGTTGTTTTTCCGTTGGTTGTCCATCAGCTTTTTCAGTGGTTGTTCGTTTGGCCAGCCGTTCTTCCATCCGTTTGGTAACAATCGGTAATCCAGCTTTTGTCTTTTGTTCTGTCACATATCGTTGAGCATGGGTTGCCGCAATAGCACCGTCTGCCACTGCAGTTACAATTTGGCGTAATTCCTTGATCCGCAAATCACCGGCCGCATAAACTCCGGCAACATCGGTTTCCATATTTTCCGTTGTCGGAACATAGCCACGGTCTAGTGCAATTTTCCCTTCAAAGATTTCTGTACTTGGTTTGTTACCAGCAAAAACAAACATGCCAAAGGTACTATCTTCTGGCGCTTCATACACTGTTTCTGCTCCGGTTTGATTATTAACAAAAACAGCCTTACGGACAAAGTCATCACCAGTAATTTCTTTGACTTCCGTATTATAGACAATTTTAATATCTGGATGTTGTTTGGCTGCTTCGGCCGTTAATTTTGCGCAAGTAAAATCCGGTTCCCGAATAATCATTGTCACTGATTTACCATAGCGCGTAAGATACACGGCTTCTTCAGCTGCTGCATAGCCGCCGCCAATGACAAAAATATCCAGTCCTTGGAAAAATTCGCCATCACAGGTAGAGCAATAAGCAATCCCTCGACCAATAAATTCTGTTTCACCAGGAAAGCCAATTTGGCGGGCAGAAGCGCCGGTTGCAATTAATACGGCATAGGCTTGATAGGTTTGATTCGCTGATTTAACCGTTTTTATCATTTGACTAAAATCTACATCGATAATCTCATCTGTAGTAAAAGCCACACCAAAATCTTGTGCTTGAACACGCATTTCTTCCATTAATTCCGGCCCTGTCGTTTTGCGAATCGCTGGATAGTTGACGATTTCAGCAGTGGTCGTTACTTGGCCGCCAATTTTATCTTTTTCAATAATTAAGGTATCCATCATTGCACGACCTGCATAAATTCCCGCAGATAAAGCTGCTGAGCCGCCACCAATAATAATTAAATCGTATACTTCTTCTGTCACTCGCTTCTCCTCTTCTCCTCTTGTTTCAGAAAAAGAGCTAGACAAAACATTCATGCTGTTTCATCCAACTCTTTGCCCTGTTTATAATGAACTAGATTAAATTTTACCAACTAAGTCTAAACTTGGAGCAATTGTTTCTTCGCCTGGTTGCCAATTAGCTGGACATACTTTATCTCCATGTTCTGCTACAAATTGAGAAGCTTCTAATTTGCGAACAAGTTCTTCTGCATTACGACCAATTCCCATATCGTTGATTTCATAAGACTTGATTTCTCCTTCTGGGCTAACAATAAATGAGGCGCGATAAGTCATTCCAGACGCTTCATCTAAAACACCAAAGAAACGAGCCAGTTGACCGTTTGGATCAGCTAACATTGGATATTTGATTTTTCCAATTGTATCTGTTGCATCAGCCCAAGCTTTGTGTACATAATGACTATCTTCTGATACAGAGTAGACTTCGCAATTTAATTCTTTTAAATGATCATAATGATCTTGCATGTCTCCTAATTCTGTTGGACAAACAAAAGAAAAGTCGGCAGGATAAAAAAAGAAAATACTCCATTTACCTAAAATATCCGCAGTAGATACTTGAGTAAATTCGCCATCGTGATAAGCATCACATTCAAAATCAATTAATTTTGTGTTAATCATATTCATTAAAGTCCCTCCTAAATTTTTTCTTCCTATTCAGAATACCAGTTTATAATAATTACGTCAATAGAATAATTTTAAATAATTACGTTCTTTTTTTGATTTTTTTTAATTAATTGAGAAAATAATAACGGTATTCTCAATACCCAGTTTTTTTTATTTGATATTCAGCTTTTTATAAAAAAGTTCACAATAAAAAAATACTTTTTTTATTGTGAACTTAAAAAACTTGACTGGCTGCTAGCATATTTTAAAGCACAATGTGATCTTTTTCTTTAGTAATCATAATAATACCATCACCTAATGGCAATAAGGTCGAAGTCAGATCAGGATGGGGCATCACCACATCTAAAAATTCATTTAATTTTCGATGAATGGCACGATTTTTCTTAGGAATCGTTTCAATTGGATCTAAAATAGTTCCCGCTTGAAAGACGTCATCCACCATCAATACACCACCGACAGGTAATAAACGCAAACAATCCGGTAAAAATTCGATATACTTAGCTTTGGCGCTGTCCATAAAAATAAAATCATAAGGGCCAGTCAGCGTTGGTAAAATATCAGCTGCTTGGCCTTCCAACAAGGTTACTTTATCGGTTAAAGCCAAACGTTGGTACGTTTTTTTTGCTTGCTCAATCATAACGTCAAAGCGATCAATTGTGGTAACATGGCCTTTTTCATCTACGTATTGCGCCATTAGACTGGAAGAAAATCCGATGGCGGCACCTACTTCCAAAATTTGTTGCGGTTTGATTTGTCCCAAAAAGAATTGTAAAAATACTACCGTTTCATGCGGGATAATCGGTACGCCAGCTTGATTTGCTTCTGCTTCGACTACACCTAATTCACCTGGAAGTTTTTTTTGTTTATTACGCATAAAATCGACCAGTTCTTTTTTCACTACAGGTCGATGCATCATTTCATTGATCATGTTCTTCGCTCCTTTACGTTTCTTTATTATACGAAGAGATGGAAACTCTGTCAAAAGGTGCTGAAGTACAAAAACCAATACGTTAGTTACGGACTCACATCACAGGAGTCATTCAATAAGGTTTGTAATTTTCTTCTAATTGTTCAAACGCTTCACCAGCTGCTTGAATTGCTTCCTCTGCTTTTTGAGCCCACTGTCCTTTCAAGCGTGGGCTGAAAGCAGCAGCCAGCTCAATGGTCCGTTTAGCAGTAGCGGCTATTTCCTGGTTTCCGCTCTGGATTGCTTCTTGCTGTTCGACAGCTTTTTTAGCATGGCACTAGCTAGTGTTGTTGTAATAATTTGTTTTTCCAGCGCTTTTCTTCTATGCAAAGCTACTATTTTTCTAGTAAGCGGATCGATGGTCTCCATCAAATGATTCTCCTTTTATATCCATTAATTTCAATTGATAGAGATAGTCTTCATAATGGTCTTCCATGGCTCGTTTCAGTTGGCGTTGTTCTGCTTTATATTGCTGAACTACCGCATCTTGTTGGTGAGAAATCATATGTAAAGAATGATTCAACACTTCAGTTACTTCAACGTAATCTTTTAAATAATAAAACGTGGCGTCAGCTAAATCATCAAGTTTGGCAATTTCCATTTCTCTGTACCGATACAAGTCCATCTCTAATTCTTCCATTGTTTGCTGTATTCTCAAGTAATCCATTTTCAGCTGATTTCTATCTTGGATAACAAACACACCTTTCTTCTATAAGTTTAAAGCTTTCAGATTTGCGGCAATTCTTTCATCTGTCTGCGCCAACTTTTGAAGTGCCGAGCGAATCGTCACAATTACATCTGAATAGCAAAATTGTATTTTGTGAATCTCATGGATTTTTTTCAAGTAAAGCAAAGTCGGCTTTTCAACCAAATGATCATACGTAATGCCACCTTGAGCCAAAGCTTCCAAGATCTCGGGTTCGGCTAAGTCCTTGCCAATTCCCCGAGCACGAGTTAAACCATCGGTCCAAAGAGCTTGAATGTTATCAATCCCTTTGTGGCAGCGTTGCAACATTTCAGCTATGCTTACTTCGACTGCGTTGGTGATATTGGTCAAAATCGTTAAAACTTCAGCGCTATAAAAAAATATTTCAGCTAATGAGTTACTGCTTTCAGTAAAAGCAATTTTTTTTAACCGTTCTAAGCGACTCATTTTCGCATATAAATTTACCCGCTGTTTCATAAGCTCGCCAGAAAAAAGCTCCGCATCAGGTAAAATAATCTGTCCGCTGCTGTCCATCAAAATCGACCATAAACTTAATTGATGCGCTGCTAGCGTATTTTTGGTTCCGCCAAATTTTACAGAAAGCTGCGTGCCGCTTGGGATGCCATTAATGTGGCTGATAGCATCATTGACATTACAATAATTTTTTAGCATTTCTGCTTGGTTATTTATCCATTTTTTGGCTGGCTCTGTTAAATATTCATATGGATCCGGGCCATTAAACCCAACCATTGCCCACTGATTTTCAGCAGCGACATACAATGCTAGAAAAGCACCCAAAGAATGGCCGGTAGTGATGATTTCAGCCTGCGGATACGCTTGTTTTACTTTGGCAGCAAAGTCTTGTGCAGCTTGGAGCTGCTTGAGAGCGATCGTATCTTCCCATTTACGATAATCAGCAGTTACAGCTTGATTTGTTGCCATTTCAGTAAAAATTCCGGCCGTTGTTCCTGAATAAACAATGACTAACTCAGAAGTATCAATCGCCTCTTTTTGAAAAGGGGCAGCCGCCATCGCTTGAAAACCGATAGTATCATCAGTTTTAATGGTTACAATTTTAAACTGCTTATCATCTAAATTTCTGATGGCACCTACTTTTAACGTGGAATCGAAGGCTTTCAATCTTGGTTCAAGCCAATAAGCATTATCACTTAATTTCCAACAGGATTTTTCAGTAACCACTAAACATTCGCTTCCCTTCCATTAGAATATTTAACCATTACTTGGCTAGTCGTTTTTCCTCTAATTTGTACTTGTTCATTTCCACCGCCGTAGTCTGCAATATGGTCGTCACCTTGCAAATAACCAATACTAAAGGTGACCTGCTGCGCTTGGGAGTTACCGATCGTCAAAAAAATACGATAAGAGCCTGAGTACTGATTGTAATGAATTGCATCAAAGTCAATAAGCTGAAGATTGGCAAAAGTATTCTTCAATGCTTGAACAGCTTGTTCCTCAATCTCTAACAGACGCTGCTGTACTGCTAGTGTCTTTTGTTCTTCTCCCATCACGTTAAGTCCTCCCTTATCGCCTTGGCTATTGTTGACGATCGTTATCTATATGCTATATAGTTCTCTCACCATGAATTATATATATTATAATGTAATTATGATAGCACAATTTCATTATTAAGAAAAGTAATTTTCAATAAAAAAAGTATACAAATTTTATATATGTATGAAATAAAATACTATTATAGTAATATACTTAAAAAACTATATTTTGTCGAATGTTTCTCCAAAACACCAAGCAAATGATTCGCACAAACAAAAATTAAATTTATAAATATAACAAAATTTTTAATATAAAAACTCGCACTATTGAAATAAAGAGAAAAAAGAAGCTTCACCAACTGTTAAAAATAACTGTTGTCGAAACTTCTAAATTTATTTAAGTGTTGATAATTTTAGCTATCTTGTACGTTCTTAATTAGTAAATAAGTGTCAATAAATCTTCTTTTTCGATGTTACCGAAATATTTTTTGAGATCGATTTGATCGATCGCTGTCGCCAATGCTGTTCTTTCATATTTAACTCCGGTTAATAGCTCTTCAACATCTTGAATTTCTCCCAAACCAAAGAAATCTCCATAGATTTTAACGTTTTTAATTATACCGTCGGCAACATTAAGTTTAACATCAATGGAACCAATCGGAAAACGTTGGTGACGATCCAAGTTAAATTCCGGTGATTTGCCATAATTCCAATTCCAGTTACGATAGTATTCGTCGGAAATTTGATTGATCGCTACCCAGTCTTGTTGGGTTAATTCATAGGTTTTCACTTGATCGACTGAATCTACTCCAAAAATTTTTAGTAAAATTTCTTGACGAAAATCTTCTGTTGTCATGTTTTGTTTATCAGCTGGTAAAAATGGTTTGATATTCGTTACGCGTGAGCGTACTGATTTGATCCCTTTAGATTCAATTTTATCTTTACGGACTTTCAACGTATTTACTACTTCATCAATATCACTGTCAAACATCAACGTTCCATGGGCAAACATTCGGCCGTTCGTTGCGTACATCGCATTCCCAGAAAATTTCATTCCATTGATTACTAAATCGTTACGGCCCTTTAGCTCAGCTCCTTCAATTCCCAGCTCATGTAAAGCTTGAATGATCGGCTGTGTCAGCTTAGCAAAATCACGGAACGAATTTCCGTCATCCGGCATGATAAAACTGAAATTTAAATTGCCGTGGTCATGATAAACGGCACCACCGCCGCTTAACCGGCGTACGACATAAATATTGTGAGCATCGACGTAGTCTTTGTTAATTTCTTCAATCGTGTTTTGATTACGACCGATAATGATGGAGGGATCGTTAATATAAAAAAGTAAAATCGGCTCATCTAATGACTTTTCTTTCAATAAATATGTTTCAATTGCTAAATTTACCCGTGGATCATTATTTTCATTGGGAACAAAAATCACTGTTTATTCACTCCTTTATTCATTGCTTCATTAGTTATTTCTATTACTAGTTGTGGCTGAGCTAAAACAACAGGCAAGTGACTGCCGGCTGCTTTTTGCGCTTGAGCTTTTAGCTCTATTAGTGAACCGTGTTGTGGCAAGTGAGTTAAAATTAATTTTTTCACTTTAGCGGCTTTGGCAATTGTGCCGGCCTCTTTGGCAGTAAAATGGGCATGATGGTTTTCATTTCCTTCAAATAGATAGGTATCTACTAAAAAGACATCGGCAGATTGAGCAAATGGAATAAAGCTTTCCAAATAGCCTGAGTCTCCAGTAAAGACCAATACTTTTCCTGTGCTGGCTTCAACGATTCTCATGGCATAACAAGGAACAGGATGAATCGTTTTCATAAAAGTAATAAGAAACGGCCCCAGCTTTAATTCTTCGGCCTCAAAATAAGCGTGGCCTTCAGAAACACCAGATAGCGTCAACTCATCAAAATGGTTTCTATCTTCCGTATGTCCATAAATTGGTAATACTGGCGTTGGCGTTAGTGTCGGATATAACTGACGATAATATTGTAAAACGCCCAAATCAGCAATGTGATCATGATGATAATGAGATAGAATCACTGCATCAAGTTTCAGTGGATCAAGAATTTTTTCCAACTGAACTAGCGTCGTACTTCCAGCATCAATCAGTAAATGAAACCCTGCTGATTCTAACAAATAAGAACTGGTACCTTGTCCTTGATAAGGGTAAGCACCCCAACAGCCTAAAACGGTTAATTTCACCTGTTTCAGCCTCCTTTTTAATTTCTGCTTCAATGGTACCATAAAATAATGAGAAAAAGATCGTAGCTGGCTTATTTTTTTAAATAAAAAAACTAGCGGTCGTCAGTACGCTTTGGCAGAACACGATGGTTATGCTGTCTGAAGTACTTACTTACCACTAGCTTCTCAAGATTTAAATAACTGTCTCTTTTTCTTCACGTGCTGTTTCATAGAAGCTGGCTAAAGCTACATTTTGATAAGGAAGTACCCACAACAACCCGATAAATAAGGCTAACGTACCAATGATATACCAGCCAATAAATGATAATTGCAAACGGACGTATTGTAGAAAGCGGCCCTTCATCAAATTGACAGCTCCTTTTAAAGTTTCAGAAACAGTTAATGATTTTTCATCAAATTTAAGCCAAACAGCAAATTGAAAAATTCCGCTGATAAACATTGCCAGCAAAAAGACTAAAGCCACAAAGATCAACAGTAAGAAAAAGAATGGCAAATTTTCCTCAAAAGCCCCTTGAATTCGTTTTGGACTAACGTTGTTGAACATTAAATCAATATAGATTTGAGCCCCGAAAATAATGAAGATTGGCAGCATAACAATGACATTTACAATACGACTAACCAGATATTGCAAAAAATTAATGATAAGCATAGGTACATAATTGCCTTCTTGGAAAACGCTAAACAACATTATTGGCTTTGCCTTATTCCCTCGTAAAACTTGTAACCCAGCGTAAGCATAACCATAAAAAATAGCAAAAAGAACTAAATTCTCAAGTAAGAAATTCGCAAAAGTTTTACCAGTACCTCCTGAATTACCAATAAAAAAGTTACCGACGATTTCACTAGCCAATAGTTGCAGTAAAAGGATTAAAAAAGTCAGCCACACCATCATTCCCCATTGATTTTTTAAAGCACCTCTAGCACGTTCTCTGTGCTGAGCATTTGATACATAACTTTTCATTTGCTTGTCCTCCTAATTCTTAAATTTAATAACTAGTTAACTGCACCACAGTTTGACGATCCAGTCTTTTCACAACTTCTGTTACTAGTTTCACCGTATTTACATAATCGTCCTCATGAATAATTGATGTGTGAGAATGCAAGTATCTAACCGGCACTGTAATCGCTAATGATGGAACGCCATCTTTACTTACATGCATACGCCCAGCATCCGTTCCGCCGCCAGTAATCACTGTATATTGGAAAGAAATGTTTTGTTCTTCAGCGATACCAATGACAAAATCTCGTAATTTTTTGTGAGGAATCATCGAAGCGTCATATATTAAAATTTGCGGGCCGGCTCCTAGGACAGAATCAGCTTCCTTGGTGGTCATTTTCGGCGTATCTCCTGCAGTTCCTGTATCCAACGCTAAAGCTAAATCCGGATCAACTAGATGCGTACTAGTTTGAGCGCCACGAAGACCAACTTCTTCTTGGACATCACTGCCGGCAAAAAGAACATTAGGATGTCCTTCTTTGGCTAAGTTTTCCAACACTTTTAATGAAACAGCAGTACCAATGCGGTTATCCCAAGCTTTGGCTAACAGAAATTTGGTTCCATTCATTCGACGGTATTCAATGTAAGGTGTGATCATATCTCCAGGTTTTATACCCCATTCCGCCACTTGGCACGCACTAGCTGCGCCAATATCAATAAACATATCTGCTAGGTCATAGGGCTTATTGCGGACTTCCGGAGTTAAAACATGCGGTGGCTTCGAACCGATCACTCCATGGTAAACAAGCCCTTTGCTGGTTTTAACGGTAACCTGCTGAGCCAACATCACTTGGCCCCACCAGCCGCCGACTGGTTGAAATTCAATAAATCCTTTTTCCGTAATTTTAGTCACCATAAACCCAACTTCATCCAAGTGTCCAGAGATGTAAATTCTAGGGCCTTGTGGGACTCCAACGTGCTTAGCAATCACACTACCTAAGCCGTCGTAAAGAAATTTATCTGCATAAGGTACAGCGTACTTTTTAAATACTTCCCGTACTTCTTCCTCATTACCAGCAATTCCTTTGGCATTTGTTAAATCTATTAACATTTGATCTTCCATTACTTCTACTCCTTAAAAAAATAATTTCTCTTAATTATATCATTAGTTGTACTATTTCAATAACAAAAAGAAAACAGCTGAGACAAAAGCCACAGCTTTCAAAATCTCATTTCTCAATTAGGATTGCATTAAAAAACTATGTAGTCTAAATGACTGTGACTAGGAAAAACAAAAAATACAGTGACAGCCTGCCCTTTTGCGCTGTCACTGTACTCCTTATCATTTGTAGAAGACATTGTCCTATAATCGCAGGCTTCTTCTTTACTTCAATTTTTTGTTTTTCTCAAAAGTAATTCCTATTTTTAAAAACTAACATTCACTTCTACTTCTGCTGGTGCCGGAGCTGGTTTGCTTCCAGGCGGCAATGCTTGCTGCCATTTTTTTTCATAGAAAGTCGGTGATAATTGATAAGTTTGCGGCTGTTTTTTTTGTTGCAAAAAAGGAACCACTTTTGTATCAACCATCAACCAACCACGCCAGCCTAAATGAATTGTATCTTCCATGAAGTAAGGTGTTGCAGCTTCTTTCGTTAAGTCAGCAATGTTCGTGAAACCTTGGCTAGTTAATTGGTATTTGATCTTAGCGGCTACTTCTTGCAGCATTTCTTGAGAAAGGCCGGTAAAGTTCGACCAACGTTCATTTACTGGCGGTATAATGAATAAAACCTCTGTTTTTTGCTGAGCCAGCTGTTCCAAAGCCAACTGTAAGTCGGAGTATTCTGGAGAAAAACGATAATCCCAATTCCGTTGTGAGCCTTTTAGCTTATCGAGTCGATGAGCTAAGTTACGGCGATAAAATTTATTGGAAATTTGAAATTGATTGGTATTTGTACCCTGTGCTCCAATTTTTTGAGCCAGCTGATCCAAGTTTTTTACATTATACGCTGGCGGCAATTTACGAACTTGTCGCTCAATGATAGGTTGTTTACTAATCATACCAAATTTACTAAACAACTCATCTTCCCGACTCAAAAGATTCATTTTCCAACTGAGGTAATGCTGAGTTGTCGTATTCGGTAGTCGATTATCTTTGATGGCAGTTAGAGCTTTCATTAAAGGTTCATCTTCTTTTACCTTAGGAAATTGCATCAGACGCTGGGCTAGATAACGATCACCATCACTAATTTTTTTAAGTCCCGTCACCCATTGATACGCCTGCAGCTCTGAGTAACGTGCATTGAAATAATTTTGAGAAACCCCGCGTTTGACAAACCATTGGGGAGAAATAATAAAAACTACTTTTCGCCCAGCCAGCTCTGAGCCCATCGAATGAATCATCAATGCCTGTGTTAAGGATTGAGTACCTGGCGCTCCTAATAGAAAGGGCCGATAGTTCCGTTGGTATTTTTCAGACAGCACGCTAGGATGAAACGGGCTAATGCGACTTAATTCTGAGGAACCAAAGAAAGGTACATATTCTTTGGTGGCCATGGCTTTGTTTTTGATAGAATTTCCTCTCAACACATTGGTAGCCATTGAAGTAGAAGCAGCAGCTAACGTTTTGTCGCTGCCCAAATTCAATTTAAATGGCGCTAAGAAAAAAATAGCTATCAAGACCGCGGCACAAAACACTGGCCCGAAAACAGCAAATACTTTCTTTTTAATGGTCATTACTGCAAGGCGCTCACTTGTGTAATAATTTTTTCAGGAGTATTCCATTGTTCGCGGTCAAATTCTGAGACAGGTACTTGGATGCCTAATTGTCCTTCAATTTCCACTAAAAGTTGAACAGTTGCTAAAGAATCCAGCAAGCCTTCTTCAAATAAATCAATCGTTTGGTTTTCTCTAACTTCATCCGTTCCCGTAAGCTCTTCTAAAATTGACAATATTGTTTCTTTTACGTTCATTAAAATTCGCTCCTCTAATAATTTATTCATTTTGATCCGTTCTTAATAAAGAATATACTACTTTTTTGAACTAGTCGGTAATTTCCTTCATCCTTTGAAAAAAATCAAGAATTTAAAGAGTTTTTTTGCTTTTTTACAACTTTAATCAATTAATTAGCTCTTTATTAAAATATCCAAAAAACCTGAAAAGATTAAAAAGCTAAAGCAAACAGCGTTAAACGTTAAAAATACCGCTAAAGCATGGGTCAGCCAATTGGACGGCAATTGCTCTTTATGCTTTT
>Ga0256408_1001393_pt1 | contig 13287 bp, 16 predicted proteins | sample PhyAR1_FD_185998 | JGI IMG/M metagenome (GOLD analysis project Ga0256408, IMG submission 185998) | Leaf surface microbial communities from alfalfa plants in UC Gill Tract Community Farm, Albany, California, United States - DLSL A.R1 | ecosystem: Host-associated > Plants > Phyllosphere >...
CTTTGGAGTGTTTATGATCCTAGAACCCAAATCTTTACGATCATCGAAATTTATTTAGCGGAACAGGGGTAAAATGATAACAAACCTATATTTAGGTTAAACAATTGAATCATTAATCATGTGAATGAGGAGGACAGAATGAAGTTATTAAAAGAAGATACGTATCAATTTAAACAAAAACTTTATTTAAGAAAATTTCCAATCAATGGACTTTTACTCGATTATGTATTTTTTGAAGAAACAGGTTATCGTGGATATTCCAGTCATCGTAAAGCCGCCCTTGAATTTATCAAAGTAATGAATGAAAAAAGAAATATTCCAGGTCTTCTATATACAGATTTGCATTATTTTGATCACTTACCCATACGATGTAGCCCAATTAAGTTGAGTTATGCCGTAAATCCAGAGTTAATGTATGGAAAACAGATGAAGAAAGATGTTTTCTTTTCTGTTGAAAAAACAGCTTCTGGAAGCTATTTAAATTGGTATGCACAAACATTCCTTTTCCCACCATATTCATATAGTGGGGACGATGAAGATTTTATTACCTTGAATAAATTATTATTCCCTAAGAAAAGTGCGTTGATCATTTATGCTTGGAATAACAATTGGTCGAATTACTTTTCTCCTGGGAGAGAATGGATGGATGCCTTTCTTTGGACGATTTACGATACTGCATCGAATAAACTGACTGTCATAGGATCTTCTATGACAGATTGAGTTTAATTAAGATTTTTAAATTTTTATCCTACTTAGTAGGCAAATCCAGTCACAACCATTGTTGATTAACATGTTCAAGAAAAACAATAACTATGACGAAATAGGTATCATGTAATACATAAAACTTCGAGGAGTCAAAGACATGGAATTATTGGTAAAAGAAACATTAGCATTAGGGGAAAAAAGGGATATACTTTTTCCGTATTACGTTGGTTATACGTTCTTTAAGGAAAGTGATTACCAAGGAAAGGTCACCCATAAAGAGGCGATTTTGGCTTACTTAAATTATACAAGTCGCTTAATAAGAACAAATCTTTGGTCATCAAAAAAACGCAAAGAAACTGGAAAATCTGTTACCCGTGAAATGTATGTAGCGAAATTTCGTGAACTAAATTCTGATTCAATTAGTTACACAGCAATTGATCCTACTACGTTAAACTTAGATGGCTACCCCATCGAAGTCAACGAAGAGATGATGGAAGGCACTGAACTTACTGAGGAAGCTTTTTTTATGGAAGGCGGGGTATATGAGGAAGCTTTTTTTAATGAATTTCATGGTACAAAGTTATCTAAGACAGACTTTAATCTGGTAAATGAACGTTTCTTTCCTTTAAAAGACAAATTAATCATCTATTCATGGAATACAGAGTTTACCAATTACTTCAACTATCCTAGAGCATGCATCGGTGCTTATTTATGGAGTATTTACGATACGAACACAAAGAGATTTACAGTCATTGATATTTGTTTAGGATATGAATAAATTTTAGAACTTAAAAATTATTTCAATTATGCGCGTGTGGGCTGGGGCACCTATCTTTAAAGTGTTTATGATCCTAGAATCCAAATCTTTACGATCATCGACATTTATTTAGCAGAACAGGGGTAAGAGGATAACAAACCTATAAGTAGGTTAAACAATTGAATCATTTAGTAAAAGTAAATAATTGGGTAATAAAAACATAGGGAAACCGAAAACTGATTATTATGAAATGTATGCAGAGAAATTTCATTCATCGGATTTTGACTCAATTTTCAGTGCTTGGTGCTTTATTGACTACATAATAGAAAAGATATCATCACATAAAAGAAAGGAAAGATCAATTTGAAATTATTAGATGAAGAGACGTATCGATTCCCTTTGACTATGATGGAGAATAATATCCCAATGAAAAATATCCCGATTCTTTTTCTATTCTTTCATGAGAAAGATTACGAGGAAGATAGCAGTCATCAACAAGTAGCAATTCAGCTTGTTAAGTTTGCGAACCAGAAAAAAAGATATCCTATGATTACTTGGAATAAGCAGGAACATTTAGATAACCGAATACAAGAATATACAATAAATCCTACGCGCATGACCGCTCGACGTTTAAGTCACGAGGTTTTTTTCTCAATTTATCGGGAACCTAAAAGACCGTTTATTTCAAATTATGCTTATGCATTCTTCCAGATGTCTTCAAACTATCTCGGAAAAGTAGACCATTTTATTCAAATGAACGATATTCTTTTTCCAGATAAGGAACAACTGATTATTTATGAGTGGAATAATACTTGGTCAGATTATTTTCATTATGGCAGACAGCATAGAGGGGCTTTTATATGGACGATCTATGATCCTAAAAGAAATAAGTTTACGGTGATCAATGCAAGCATTTTATGAGATTAGGAGAAAAATATAATATGGAGTTTTTACTACAGGAAACAGAAGTATTGAGCCAAAAATTAGAGGAGAAAGCATTATTTATAAGACGTTTAAATTTAGACTTTGTCTACTTTAAAGAGAAGAATTATCGAAATGTGGAGAGTCATAAACAAGCAGCGATTGAATTTATAAAGGTGATGAACAAAAAAAGTCTAGGGTACTCATGTGTTCATTCAACAGAATTACATTGTTTTGATGATTTACCTATTTTTATTAAGTCATTGGCTTATCCCTATGCAGTGAACCCAGAGTTGATGTATGCGAAATCAGTATTGCCCCCTGCCTTTTTCTCTACTAAATGTGAGAATGGTAAATATGAATCTTCCTATGCTTATTCCATACTCTCACAGATATATAAACCTCAGCGAGAAGAGATTTTTTTAAAAGCCAATGAGTATCTATTTCCTATGCAAGAGAACCTAATAATCTACCAATGGAACAATGATTGGTCAAATTATTTTTCAATAGGTAGAGAGGAATATGGTGCGTATTTATGGACGATCTATGAGAGGGAAACTGAAAAATTTACGGTGATAGGTGCTTCGATGAGGTACTGAATACTACGTGAAAAATACTATCGAGTACATACAACATTTCTAGAGGAGGGAAAGATGAAATTTTTGGAAAAGGAAACAGATCGATTTGTACTGACTATGGTTGAAAAAAATATCTGGATGAAAGAGCTCGTACTCACTTACGGCTTCTTCCATGAAGAAAATTACAAAGGAGAAGAAAGTCACCAAGAAGCAGCACTTGCCTTTGTGACAGCAATCAATCAAAAGAGAGGACATACAAAAATTGAGTATACGGATAGAGTAAATTTCCCTGTCAATCTGAGAAAAACTTATTCCATCAATCAACTACTGATGCAAGGGTTTATAATCGAAGGAAATGTTTTCTTTTCTACAGCCTATGATTCGGACAAGAAATATACTTCCGATTATGCCACTGCTTTCTTTAAATTATCTTCATCTTATAAAGGAGAGGAGAAAGATTTTATTCAATTGAACAATCATATCTTTGGAAATAGAGCCAAACTGATTATTTATCAATGGAACAATACTTGGTCAGATTATTTTTCTTACATAAAGAAGATGAGTGGAGCTGCTTACTTATGGACAGTTTACGATGAAGAAAGTAAGAAGTTCACAGTTTTAGGAACTTGAGAAAGAAGGAGGTCAATCATGAGATTATTGAGAAAAGAAACATTTGAGTTTAAACAAAATGCCCACAAGAGAAACATTCCAGTGCAGGGGCTTTTGATAGATTATGTTTTTTTGAAGAGACTGAGTATAAAGGACGCTCTAGTCATCGAAAAGTAGCACTTGAATTTATTAAAGTGATGAATGGAAAAAGGAATGTGCCGGGAATTTACTATACTGAATTACTTTATTTTGATTGTTTACCTAGATATGGCAATCAACTCCAGTATAGATATGCAGTGAATCCAGCCTTAATGTATGGAAAACTCTCAACGATCGAGGAGTTAATATCAATAGACAACAAAAGTGCAGGTGGTTATCAATCTATGTATACCTTTCTTTTTCTTCATCCTCCGTATAGTTATGGTGGTAAAAAAAACCACTTTATACAACTTAATGATTGGTTATTTCCTGATAAAAAAATGCTAACGGTGTATGAATGGAACAGCGAATGGTCAAATTACTTTTCTTTTGGAAGAGAATTATATGATGGATTTTTATGGACGATTTATGACAAAGCGCAACATAAATTTACTGTGATCGGAATTTCAATAGCTGATTGAATGACACAATGGATCAAGTATAATAATATGCCACAGGAAGTCACGTGATGACTTTCAGTGGCATATGTAAATAAATGAAGGAAAAGCATTTTTCTAATTCGGGCTCATCGCTAAGGATTTAAAAAAACACTGATTACTGTAATTCGCTTTCTTTTTTTATCGTAAATACTCCACAAATAGGCACCGTAACAATCACGCGCACGATTAAAGCGATTGGAGAAGGATGCATCCCACTCGTAGATTTTTAAATGCTCTCTTTCAGGAAAGAATCGTTGATTAAGCACTAAAAATTGTTCTTTACTCACTGTAGTTGTTTGAGTTTCATGGAAAAAGGCTTTTTCATAGATTCCTCTATTTTTAAATAGGATTTCAGGATTAATTTTTTCTGCTTTCATCATTTCTTTATTGACGTAAATCGGGTTTGTTTTCCAACCTAAGTAATCAGGATCTCTTTTGATATAGATGAGCGGATTAGCTTTTATTGAACAGAAATACTCGTTGAATTGTTCTATACTAGCAGGGTTCCCAGTTTTTCCTCTGAGGACTGATGCCCAGTGGTTACATTGGGCGATTCGATGTAAAAACTCTAGATATCCTAGTATAGCTTGCTGGTGACTGTGAATTCCTTGATAATAAGGTTCATTAAAGAAGCTATAATTAACATAATTTGGTATATTTTCACCATTCCTATCCCGGCATGCTAGTGTTTCTTTTTCTAATAGTTCCATCTATTTGTCTCCTTTTACTAAGGTTCCAAAAGTATACTGATAACTGTAAAACGGTGCTTTTTCTCATCATAAATACTCCATAAATATGCACCGAAACAATCACGTGCACGATTATAATGATTGGAAAAGGATGTATCCCACTCGTACACTTTTAATTGGGCTCTTTCAGGAAAGAATTGTTGATTGAGAGCTAAAAATTGCTCTTTAGTCACTTTGATTGTTTGAGTTTCATGGAAAAAAGTTTTTTCATAGATTCCTCTATTTTTAAATAGAATATCGGGATTGACTTCTTCTGCCTTCATCATTTTTTTATTGACATAAATTGGGATAGTTGCTCTTGCTCGAGTCCATAAAGTTATCGTATCTTTTTCTAGTAGTTCCATCTATTTAACTCCTCAAAGAAACTAGCTTAGAATTCATATTCAACTCATTAACTATTATCTTCTTTCTTAATTGGTTTTTTATACTTTTATTTCTAAAAAAATAAATTATTGTTTCATAAGAATGATCATAATAAATCGAAACATCTTGTTGTTTGAATTAACATGACATAATATAAATTTATAATTATATTTCTATATTTTCCTTAATTTTAAATAACGATTAAAAAATACTGACATAGAATTGCTGCTAATTTTTAAAGAGGTTTGGAGGTATAGAATGAAACTATCCTAAAGAGAAAATTTTGGCTACATTAGAAAGACAATGTATATGATGTACGTTTTCAATAGCAATTATTAAGTGCAATTACAAATTTGGATAAACATTAAACATTACCATGGCCTTTCTTTAGTCAGGACTGGTAATAAAAAACTTTCAGAATAAAAGCAAACAACACTTTTGAAGGATAGTTATTGATATAGATTTACTATTGACGTATCTAAATGAGTACGTAAAAACGATCATACTGAAATAGGAAGTAATAGTTCTTCTAATAGATGTAATTAAATCATGGGTATTTTGGGAGATGGATGTGCAAACAAGAACAGGTATAGTTATCACTATTAAAATATAGAAAACGATGATCAGAAGACAAAGTGATTCAATACATAATAATATTTATAAAAAAGTAAAGATGAACAATATAGAAATACCGGTATTTACTGATATTTTTTACGAATAGACAATCGAAAAATAAGCTACATACAACTGTCATTTTAATTTATAGAATATATTAATTATGGGTAACTATGACTGGGAGGTAAGAGATTGAAATTATTGGAAAAAGAAAGCTTGCAGCTACAATGGAGGGAGGATATCGTCCCTTATTATGTAGATTATGCATTTATTGAAGAGAAAAGTTACAAAGGAAAAAAAAGCCATCAGGAGGCGGTTCTAGAGTTTTTAAATTTTACCAATCGCATTTGGAAATGCGATATTTGGGCAATAAAACATCGTAATAATACACATGAAGTTATCACTGTTAACATGTTGGAACAGCAATTCTTTTCTAGCTTAGATGAGACAATCATTTATTCAGATCAAAGTTCGCTTATAAATAATGGATATCCAACGCTTGTGAATAAAGAAATGATGGAATCAACTGAAATAAGTCCAAAACAATTCTTTATGGACGGAGGAGTTTACGAACAGGCTTTTTTTGATAATTCTCAAGAAACAGAATTATCAAAACTAGACTGTGAAGCACTAAATCAACTTTTCTTTCCATTGCAAGATAAGTTGATCATCTATTCCTGGAATACAGATTTTACCAACTACTATAATTTTGCCCGTGAAGGACATGGTGCATATTTGTGGAGCATCTATGATAGCGAAAGAAATAAATTTACAGTGATAAGTATAGCTCTGGTAATTCAGGGTTAGGGAAGGACAATTTTTGGTTACATCTATTGTTTAAGCATGTGAAAAATAGCTATTAAGTACATACACTATTTTTATAGGAGGCAAAGACATGGAATTATTGGTAAAAGAAACATTAGAATTAAGAAAAAAAAGGGATATACTTTTTCCGTATTACGTTGGTTATACGTTCTTTAAGGAAAATAATTACCAAGGAAAGAGCACCCATAAAGAGGCAATCATAGCCTACCTAAATTATTTAAGTCGTTTAGCAAAAACAAATCTTTGGTCATCAAAAAAACGCAAAGAAACTGGAAAATCTGTTACCCGTGAAATGTATGTAGCGAAATTTCGTGAACTGAATTCTGATTCAATTACATACACAGAAATTGATCCTACTACGTTAAATTTAGATGGCTACCCCATTGAAGTCAACGAAGAGATGATGGAAGGCACTGAACTTACTGCGGAAGATTTTTTTATGGAAGGCGGGGTATATGAGGAAGCTTTTTTTAATGAATTTCATGGTACAAAGTTATCTAAGAAAGACTTTAATCTGGTAAATCAACGGTTCTTTCCTTCAAAAGACAAATTAATCATCTATTCATGGAATACAGAGTTTACAAATTATTTCAATTATGCGCGTGTGGGCTGGGGCGCCTATCTTTGGAGTGTTTATGATTATAGAACCCAAATCTTTACGATCATCAGTATTTATTTAGCAGAACCGGCGTAATATAAGGTATCATGAGATAATATAGGTTCATATTTACAGATTATTGAATTAAAAATTTTAAATAATTGGCGTTAATCTACAGAAAATGACTATGCAGATTAGTATTTTTTTTAAATAGAACCCGCTAATAGCGGGTTCATTTCTATCATTTTTTTTAGATCTGGATAGGCAGTGAGAATATAATACTTTCTTTTTTTTCGTATCACATTACGAGTACGCTGGATTACTACGCAAGAGTAGGTAATATTGCTAACAGGTAAATAATCATTTTTTCCTTCAACTATTCTCCAAAGTCCCCAGCCATTCGGGACTATTCCAGAAATATAGGCATGAGACTGATAGATAACACGATTATTTGATGTTTTTAAACGACATTCTCCTAAAGGAAGCTTGATTTTTCCGTCTAAGTAATTTTGATTCGCAGTAAAAATAGCGATATTAATATATACCAACGCTTGAATGGGATCATTAAAAGTCGATGTATAGTTTAAATCATGCGATATATCTAAACGTCCTTTTAATTCTCCATGATTTTTCCCTATATGACTAGCAATCGTATGCCCCTTCCCTCCATCTGCAAAATGTTCATCGTAATATAAATCAACAGGAGTGTACCACTCAATTTCTTCATCTTCAACATCAACATCTGCTAATTCCTTAATCTTTTGATAAATTTTCTCTAAACTTTCAGAGAGCCAACTAGCTCCCATTGCGCCTAGGATTAAAATTTCTTTTGTCTTATCATCTATAATATTTCCAGTCTCTTCATCCAACACCCCACGTTTTCCATCAATAGTGATCGAATCATCATTTGGTAGTGCCTCATCACTATAAGAAAACTCAATCGCTCCAACTAAATGCGCTGGAACGGCTTCTTGCGTTTGTGCATAGATAAAGTTCCCAGCGTGATCCAATACAACTGCGGCACCATATAATGTAGCGATCATTCCTGAGGGGTCAAAGTCTAATCCATTGTTGTTTGGAGCTAAGGCTTCGCTTAAACTTTGGCTGATTTGGCTGGTTCGTTCATCATATGCGACAGCCATTTCTTGGGCAGTTTCAATAGCTAAGGTTTTAGAAGGTTCATTGACGACCCCGAATTCAAATGGTGTGGTTGCTTGGACGTAGTCGAGCAATTGTTCTTTTGTTGTGATCTCTGTTAAGAGCGTAGAGATGCTCGTATCAAGCTTGACTTGATAGTTAAAAGGTTCTGGGAAATCATAGCCGTAGTAAGAAGAACCGGTGATGTTCAAGATGGCATCATCTGCACCACGAACGGATTCGCCATACTGGATGCTTTCTAAAACGAAAAACTCATTCTGGGAGAGAGAATCGGCTAGTGACGTGTTACGTCCGACCACCGCTGCTTGCTCTCGTAGTGTCCAAGGGATGGTGTAGTTGATGTAGCGACGATAGAGTTCAACACGGTCACTGACGCTGAAAGTAAAGATTCCGTGGTCGCTCTCGCCAGTCAAGTACTCACGCATCAACGCATTGCTTGTTACATCTTGTGCGTAGCGGTTTTGTAAGGCTGCGGAGAAATTGTAGGTATTTGTTGTCGAATCGATTCCAGACATTGCAAAAGCGTTCAGTTCATTTTGAGTGGAGGCACTGCTACCGATCGATTCAAATAGGCCGCTGTTTGTTTTCGCTAAATCAGCTGTGGCGACGCCTAAAGAGGCACCGAGTTGATAAAAACCGACACCTAGCCCAATTCCTAGTAATGCAGGGGCAAGGACGGCAGATGCTGCGGTCGAGAGTAAACCGGCGCTAAGTGTACTACCTGATAAACCAGATGCATAAGCAGACATGCTGATTCCATTAAAAACGTTTAAGGCAACTGCTGCATTTTGTGGTTCTGTGGACGAAGGAATCGCTGAGGTGGTATCGATCGGAACGATGGTTTCGTCAGGTTGGGTGATTTCGCCAGCGATCGCTTCTTGGGCGTGGACATCAAGTGGCAAAGTGGCAAAAGGTGCGAGCAACAGACCAACAAGTAATAGGCGATAAAATTTTTTCATTTTTTACTCCTTTTTATCAAATGGCTTGAGTGACTACCAACAGTTCAACTACCAAAAACCTCCTTATTTGTGTCGTAGGTTGCTTAATTATATTTTCCAAAATATAACAACAAACTTCAAGTTTATTTAAAATTATAATTATAAAAAAACTCATTTTTTTATATAGTTATTTTCTCTGCAAATACTAATTATATGTTAAGCCTTGCTGTTCTTTTATCAATGTTTATACCCTTATTTAAAAATAACATCATGATAATAATAAAAAGATAAATGTTCTTCTTTAGGTGATTATAGTTATTTTTTTGTAACGCTTTTTTCCATTCAACAAAAACATCTTCAATTTTTTCGCTATTCTTTTTGAAAGCCATTTGGTAAACTGTTAAAGAATTCTTATTTTATCAAGAAGAGGAGGGAAAACATGAAAACAGTGATACTTGCTGAAAAGCCTTCTCAAGCAAAAGCGTATGCGGAAACGTTCAAAAAAAGGAAAAAGCAGGAAGGTTATTTTGAAGTCAGTGATCCACTATTCACAGGTGAAGTAACGATCACTTATGGATTTGGTCATTTAGTGGAAATGGTTCCTCCTGGAGAATATGAAGAACGCTGGGCTAAGTGGTCATTGCCCAACTTGCCGATATTTCCTGACCAATTCAAATATACGGTGCCTCCAGAGAAACGGAGCCAATTCGCCATTGTCAAACGACAATTGCAAGCGGCGGATACGATCATTATCGCAACAGATAGTGACCGTGAAGGTGAAGCGATTGCTTGGTCGATCATCCAGCAAGCGAAAGCCTTTACGAAGCAAAAGCAGTACTTACGTTTATGGATCAATTCATTGGAAAAAGAAGCAATCTACCAAGGGTTCAAACAACTGAAACCGGCGGAGCAATTTTATCCAAAATACAAAGAAGCACAAGCACGTCAACATGCGGATTGGCTGATCGGGATGAATGGCAGTCCACTGTATAGTTTGCTGCTGCAACAAAAAGGAATCTCAGGGAGCTTCTCCTTAGGGCGTGTGCAAACACCAACGCTTTATATGATCTACCAGTTACAAGAAGAAATCAGGAAGTTTAAAAAAGAGCCTTATTTCGAAGGAGAAGCGCAGATCAAAAGTCAACATGGGCAGTTTGTCGGTAAAATCGAGCCGAAACAAACCTTTAAGACTGCGGACGAATTAGTTGCTGCGATAGAGGCAAAAGGTGCACATTTAGGAAAACAACAAGGAACGATCTTACAAGTAACGAAAAAAGAAAAACAACAAAGTAGTCCTCGTTTATTTTCTTTGTCAAGTTTGCAATCGAAAATGAATCAACTGATGAAAGTCAGTGCGAAAGCCACACTTGATGCAGTTCAAGGTTTGTACGAAAGTAAGTTTTTGAGTTATCCTCGAACAGATTCTTTTTACATTACAGAAAGCGAACACCAGTATCTTGTCCAAAATCTTGATCGCTATAAAGCGTTTTTAGGGATCACAGAGGTAGCGACACCAGAAACATTTCCTAAAAAACGATATGTGGATGCAAAAAAAGTCCAAGAGCATCATGCGATCATTCCAACCAAAACGATACCGACGAAGGAACGTTTTGCGAAGCTTTCCCGACTAGAGCAAGCGATCTATTTGCAGGTGATGCGTACGACTTTAGCAATGTTTGCAGAAAATTATCGCTATGAAGAAACCGTGATCCTTACAGGAGTGGAACGATTGCGTTTAAAAAGTGTTGGGAAACGTCCAATTGCAGAAGGCTGGCAACAAATCTTGACCGTAAAAAGCAAGAAAAAATCAGATGGTCAGCTTTTGCCTAAAGTTAGTGAACAAGAGGTAGTGACTGTTGATCTGAGAAGCCTTGAGAAAGAGACGCAACCGCCTAAGCCCTACAATGAGGGAACACTGATCACTGCGATGAAAACCGCAGGAAAGACCTTAGACGATGAAGAAGCGCAAGAGATTCTGAAAGAAGTGGAAGGGATCGGGACGGAAGCTACCCGCGCGAGCATTATTGAAAACTTGAAACAACGGCACTATATCGAAGTCAATAAAAATGATATTCAAGTGACTGCCAAAGGTATCACTTTGTGTAAAGCAGTAGCAGGAGAATCTTTACTGACAAGTGCTGAGATGACGGCGCGGTGGGAAAGTTATTTGAAAAAAATCGGTGAACGACAAGGAACGCCGGAAGTCTTTTTAGAAAATATCAAAAAATTTATTCTGCATTTATTAGAAGTCGTCCCAGAACAAGTAAAAACAGTCGATTTGTCTGAAGAGCAAAGCGACTTGATGCAAATCGAAGCAATGGAGAAGAAGAATGACCAAGTCGGGCGTTGTCCGAAATGTAAAAAAGGCATTGTGATGTTGTATCCAAAAATCGCGACATGTACGAACAAGGAATGTGATTTTAAATTATGGCCTACGATTGCTAAGAAGAAATTGACCAAAACAAATCTTAGAGAGTTACTCTCAAAAGGAAAGACTAGTAAAGTGGTCAAAGGATTCACTGGTAAAAAAGGAAAGTTTGATGCTGTCCTAATTTTGAAAGAAGATTTAACGATCGGCTTTTCATTTCCTTGGATGGAAAAACAAGAGTAGGTATATATATTCCGAAAAGTCAAAATACCTAAACCAAAAAATACTAAAGTAATCATTATTAGAGGAGTACTTGTACGTGAAAAAAATCAATTCGCTTTTGAATTATGCAATGGGGTTGTTAACGTTGGTTGCGCTATATCAAGCGGTCATCGCATATCCAGAATACGGAACCAAATTATTAGCTATTACAAAACATCCGACTGGCTACTCACCGACGGTCATTTTGACAACTTTGACCGCAGCAGCTAAGAGCGGCACTTACTTGTTGCATACAACGAGTAGTCTACTGAAAAGAAAGAAACAACGGAAACAGTTGCTTTTCGTATTAGCTGCGGCGGGTGTTGTTTATTTCTTACCAGTGATTACTCAATTTATTCAACAGTTCATATAAATAGATAAAAAAAGACGACGATAAGAGAAAAATTTCCTTATTCGCCGTCTTTTTTTAACTCTTTAATATACCAAGCGTCCATCGTCGAGTGTTCAGAACCTGCTAGTGGATCAGCTATCAAGTGAAAGCCGAACTTTTCATACAGTTTACAAGCAGGCTTTAATAAATGCATCGTTTCTAAATAGCATTGACGGTAATGTTGAGTGGCATAAGACAATGCTGTTTCCATCAATTGGTTGGCAATTCCTAAACCTTTTGCTTCTGGGGCTAAGTACAATTTTTGTAATTCACATATCTGCTTTTGCGCGTCAAAAGGGGCAATACCGATTCCGCCAACTACTTTATTTTCTAATTCCACCACCCAATAAGCAGCACAGGGGAGAGCATGGTAGTAGTCTGTTAAATGGTCTAATTGTGGGTCGAAATAGGCAGTTCCTTCAATCGCTAAATCGAGTGATTCTAGGGAAGTTTGAATAATTTCTTTGATGATTGGATCATCTTGTGGTTTGATTTCTCGGATCAGCATCGGATAAGGCTCCTTTTCTATCGTGTTTATTTATCGTAATACAAATGAACGGAAGGGTCAATTTACTTTGTACTCAGAGGGACATTCTTTTATCAACTTCTCCCTTGACCCATTGCTTGAACTGTGAAATAATAACTTCATAAAAAATTTATGACTTAAGAGCGTTCGCCGGAACGATCTTGTAGGAGTCAGACAAACGAACCGTAGGCTTTAATGGTTCGTTTGCCTGGCTCCTTTTTGTTTTGGGAGGGAATAGGCAGAATGAAAATAGAAAACTTACAGACAGATAGACAAAAAGGATTAAC
>Ga0256408_1001395_pt1 | contig 13274 bp, 10 predicted proteins | sample PhyAR1_FD_185998 | JGI IMG/M metagenome (GOLD analysis project Ga0256408, IMG submission 185998) | Leaf surface microbial communities from alfalfa plants in UC Gill Tract Community Farm, Albany, California, United States - DLSL A.R1 | ecosystem: Host-associated > Plants > Phyllosphere >...
TTCGCTTGTTGGGGTGTGTGGATCTTTCCTTCTGCAATCACACATACATCGGCTTCAAGAAGTCGTTTGATCAACTGCACATCAGGCCCTTCTGTTTCTTCACTTTCTTCGGTATAGCCGCTTAATGTCGTCCCAACAAAATCGATCCCGGCTTTATAAGCATTGATTCCTTCTTCAAAGGTCGCAATATCTGCCATAAATAATTGATTAGGATATTTCGTTTTGATTTGTTCAATGAATGCGCTGATCGATAAGCCATCGTGTCGTTTACGCAGGGTACAATCAAGTGCAATCACTTCGACGCCAGTGGCGACTAATTCATCCACTTCTTTCATGGTTGCAGTGATAAACGGTTTTTCAGGGGGATAATCCCGTTTGATGATACCAATCATCGGTAAATCAACTTTTTCTTTGATCTCTAAAATATCTCTGACTGAATTTGCCCGAATACCGACTGCGCCAGCTTTCTTTGCAGCTAGTGCAAAATAAGGCATCAAGCCACCATCTTCTGAATAAAAAACTTCGTCAGGTAATGCTTGGCAAGAAACGATCAATCCATGACTGATTTGTTCTAAAAATTCTTGTTTGTCCATTTGTCAAAAACTCCATTCTGAAAACAATAGTAAGCCATTTCTACCAAGAAATATAGCATCCGCTTTCATGAGTGTAAAGAGAAAGGGCTCTATTCACAGCACCTTCCATTGGAAAAATCATTCGTTTACAAAAGAAGGATCAAAATTTTTTCGCATATACTGAAAAAGTTCTTGATTTTTTCTTGGATTTTGGATATGATTTTAACAATTTAGGGTGATTTAAAGAAAAGGGGAAGAAAAATGACGAAGTATCAACGAAAGGTATTATTATCAACATCGGCGGGTATTGCTTTAGAAAATATGGATATTATGTTTTTAGCGTTTTCATTATCTTCAATGATCGCAACTTTTAATATTAGTGGAACGCAAGCAGGGTTGATTGCAACAATCACTAATTTAGGGATGCTCGTTGGAGGTATTTTTTTTGGATTGATGGCGGATAAATATGGGAGAGTCAAAGTATTTTCGCAAACAGTCATTTTGTTCTCAATTGCTTCTTTACTCATGTATTTTGCATCGAATATTTATCTTGTTTATCTGTTTCGTTTTATCGCAGGAATCGGCGCTGGTGGGGAATACGGCGCATGTATGTCTTTGATTTCTGAAAGCTTTTCAAAGAAACAAATCGGGCGTGCATCTTCTGTCGCTGCAATCGGCGCACAAGTTGGTGCAGCTTTGGCAGCCATCTTAGCAGCGGTGATCATTCCTTTGTTTGGCTGGAAAATGCTTTACGTCATCGGTGTCTTGCCGGTCTTGATGGTTTTATTTATTCGAAGAGGGCTAAAAGAACCAGAGGCATTTGAAGAAACAAAAGAAACTGGGAAAAAGACAAAGCTTAGTCATTTGTTCCAAACGAAACACATGGCATGGCAAACGACAGGTCTTAGTCTGATGGTTACTGTACAGATTGCCGGCTACTTCGGATTGATGAATTGGTTGCCTTCAATCATGCAGGCACAATTAGGTCTATCAGTATCGGGGTCCTCTTTATGGATGATCAGCACGATTTTAGGGATGTCATTAGGGATGATGACGTTTGGGATCATCATGGATAAAGTTGGTCCAACCCTCGCATTTGGCTTGTTTCTGATTTGCTCCTCTTTGTCTGTCTTTTTACTCGTACTTGCACACAGTCAATGGAGTTTAGTTGCGGCAGCAGTAGTCGTAGGTTACTTCATCAACGGAATATATGGTGGTTATGGAGCGATCATCAGTAGTTTGTATCCAACAGAGATCCGTGCGACAGCGAATAACTTTATCATGAACCTAGGACGAGCAGTAGGCGGTTTTTCATCGATCGTGATCGGCTTTCTAATGGACCATTATAGTTTGACGGCTGTTATTCTATTTCTGAGTGGAATTTATTTAATCAGTTTCCTTGTCTTGTTGACTTTATCAGGAGTAAGAGATCTGAAAACAAGTTTACAACAATAGTAAATGGATCAAAGGGATATTCTAACATATGATTAAATTGAGGCTGTGATAGAAGCGTCTTGACCTGAACAGTAAGAAAAAATTGAAAAATAGTTATTCATATTTTACAATTGTCTAACTTATTGTTGAAGGTCAGCTTCTGGAACACCGTTTATTCGATTTTAAAGGGCATAAGATGACTAGTGTCTCAGGCCCATTACATAAAATACGTACCTATGATTTGTAATAGCAAGGCATTGAAGAAACTCAAGTTGTCTTTTATCCTTGATGAAAAAATAATACGCATATTTTCTCCACATAATAAAAAATATAAAACATTATTAAAATAAGTCTAAACTATTTTTACTTTAAACATGGTATGATTAATTTAGCTTGATTTAAAAATAGGAGAAGATCAATGGAAAAAAGCATGGAAAAAATCAATCAATTTAGAGATGATCGCAATTGGCGACAATTTCATAATGAAAAAGATTTAGCAATTTCGATTTCTTTAGAAGCCTCAGAGTTATTAGAGTTATTCCAATGGAAGCAACCAGAAGAAGTCACCACCACTCAGCTTGAACGAATCAAAGAAGAACTAGCAGATGTGTTGATATACTCTTATATGATGGCCGACAATCTAAATTTAGATATCGATACGATCATTGAAGAAAAATTAGAAAAAAACAATCAGAAATACCCAGTAGAAAAAAGTAAAAACAACAAAGAAAAATATACAGAATTATCATAGGAAGATAAGCGTGGAAGGTGGAAGATACATGAAAAAAAAAGGAAGAGTCAAAAAGTGGCTGGTCAATTTCCTATTGTTTCTACTATTATTAGTAGGATTAGCCTTGATCTTTAATGAACAGATCAAAGATTTTTTTGTTAAAAATACGGGAGATGCGTACGCTATTTCTAATGTGACTCGTGATGATATTGTCAAAAATAATCAAAAAGAAGCAAACTTTGATTTTGATTCAGTTGAATCAATGAGTTCAGAAGCGGTGTTAAGAGCCCAATTGAATCGACCAGATCTACCAGTCATTGGAAGTATCGCCGTCCCATCCGTCTCGATCAACTTACCGATTTTTAGAGGGTTAGATAATGCAAACTTATTGTACGGTGCCGGAACATTAGACCCAGATCAAGAAATGGGGAAAGGAAACTATGCCTTAGCAAGTCATCGTGCCAACAATCCGGAATTACTTTTTACTCCGTTAGAAAACCTAAACTTAGGTGATAAAATCTATATCGTCGATTTAGAAAATGTCTACACGTACAAAGCAACATTCAAAGAAAAAGTCGATCCTTCGGCAACAGAATTATTGAACATCGAAGAAGGAAAAGAATTGATCACCTTGATCACTTGTGGTGATATGGATGCCATTACACGCCTAGTCGTCCAAGGAGAACTCGAAAGTATCACACCAATGAAAGAAGCCACCCAAGAAATGAAAAACGCCTTTGACATGCCAACGAGAACGTTTTAGGTAAGGTTATGAAAAAAGCGATCAGCACTAAGGCATAAGACAGAAAAATTGAAAATGGCTTTTTCATTTTTGATTTTTTTGGCTTATGACCGAAGTGTTGCTTCTTGAACACCGTTTATCAAGGTTGTGAGAAAAACGTTTTGATCTGAGCAGTAAGATAGAAAAAAGCTTTTCATATTCTGATCATCAACATCACAATAGAGGAAAAAGGATAGAAATGGCTCGTTCATTTCTATCCTTTTTCGTTGCTCTCATCGCTTGTATATTGGATTCATTGTGTCAAGATGCTTAAAGTTATTCTCCTTTTAAAAAAAATAAAAACTATGAAAAGGGTTGCATAACGAATGTGATAGTGGTATAGTAAACGTAGTTAATCAATGGATTGTTACTGTTCGGCAGGCAAAACCAGAATTCAGCTAGTAATTACGGGCGGATTCTAGGTTTTTTTATTTTTTAGTTGGGAGGTCGATGTAGATGGTCATAGAAAAAGTCTTGAATAATAATGTTGTCATTTCAAAAAATGAATTAGGCGAAGAAATCATCTGCATGGGAAAAGGTCTTGCTTTTCAAAAAAAATCAGGCGATACGATCTCTGAAGAATCGATCCAAAAAGAATTTGTGCTAAAAGATTCTTTTACTACGCATCAGTTCCAACAATTGATGGCGGATGTCCCATTAGAAGAGGTCGATCTTGTGAAGCAGATCGTCGACCTTGCCGAAGAACAACTAAACATCCAATTATCGCCAAACATCTATTTGACACTGACCGATCATATCCATTACGCGATCAGTCGAGCAAAGGAAAACATCGAATTACCGAATCCTTTATTATTTGAAACAAAAAAGTTTTATCCTAAAGAATATCGAGCAGCCAAACAAGCCCTTCAACTTGTTGAAGAAAAGCTCGGTGTGACCTTACCAATGGATGAAGCAGGCTTCATAGCCTTTCATTTCGTCAATAGTGAACAGGGAAATGGCGACATGCAAGTAACGATGGCGGCAACGAAAATGGTGCGAGATATCCTAAGTATCATCAGTAAATTTTTTGGCATCGCCTTTGACGAAGATTCCTTAAATTATCAGCGGATCATTACACATTTACAATTTTTCACACAACGATACTTAAAAGATGAAACTTCGGATGAGAAAGATGAATTTCTTTATGCACTTGTCCAAGGAAAATATCCAAAAGCATTTCGCTGTGTGGAACGGATCAATGAATACCTGATACAAACACAGCAAAAAGAGATGGGACCAGGGGAACAAATCTACCTGACGATCCACATCCAACGTGTAGTAACTGAAAAACAAACCCAATCATAAGGATTGTTACTGGATCAAGCAGGCAAAACCTAGATTGAAAATATGGACACGTCTAATCACGTGACCGTTTTTTCAATCTAGGTTTTTTATTTTTATCAAAAAGAAAGAAGGAAAGAATATGGATAATCAAGCAGTAGGACGGAGAGTCTGGGAAGCCGTAGGTGGAGAAAAAAATGTTAATAGTTTAGTGCATTGTGCGACCAGACTGCGTTTCAAATTAAAAGATGAATCAATTGCAGATACGCAGAAATTAAAAAATGACCCCGATGTCATCCAAGTCGTTCAAAGTGGCGGACAATATCAAGTCGTGATCGGCAGCAATGTGTCTGATGTCTATCAAGCAATTGTGGATGAACAAGGCTTAGGAGAAGGGGCAAGTTCAGAAAGTGAGGATACTAGTAAAAATCCTTTGAATCGCTTGATCGATATTATTTCAAGTATTTTCACTCCATTCTTAGGTGCCATGGCAGCTGCTGGGATTTTGAAAGGTTTCTTATCACTGGCGACAGTTCTCGGTTGGCTGGCAGCAGAGAGTGGCACTTACCAAATCTTGTTTGCAGCAGCAGATGGTGTCTTTACTTTCCTACCAGTGATGTTGGCCTTTACAGCCGCGAAGAAATTCAAGACCAATCAATTTTTGTCAGTAGCAATTGCGATGGCATTAGTTTATCCAACGATCACGCAATTAGCAGGATCAGGTGTTGCAGTTGATTTCTTTGGTCTTCCAGTGATCTTGTCTCAATCAGGCTATACTTCTTCTGTTATTCCAATCATCTTAGCGGTTTGGGTACAAAGTAAGTTTGAGCCACTTGTGAAGAAAGTTATTCCACAATTTTTACAAATGATTTTTGTACCAATGATCGTCTTGTTAGTCATGGTGCCTTTGACATTCTTAGTATTAGGACCAATTGGAACCGTTATCGGTAATGCCTTAGGTGGGTTGTTCAATTCGATTTATAGCTTCAGTCCATTAGTTGCTGGGGTTATCATGGGTAGCATGTGGCAAGTGTTAGTTATGTTCGGGATGCACTGGGGCTTTGTGCCAATCATCTTCTTGAATATCGAACAATATGGCTTTGATGTTTTGATGCCAATGCTTTTACCAGCAATTTTGGCACAAGGTGGTGCAGCATTAGGTGTAGCTTTACGTACGAAAGATTCAAAATTACGCTCATTAGGGATCTCTTCAATGATTACTTCGTTCTTTGGAATCACTGAACCGACTGTTTACGGTGTGACGTTACCTTTGAAAAAACCATTTATCGTTGCCTGTATTTCCGGTGGGATTGGTGGAGGAATCATCGGGTTTGCTGGCGTAAAAGCATTCTCTAGTGGTTTGATCAGTTTACTGACCATCCCAACATTTATCAGTACCGATCCAGCGCTTGAATCAAGTGTAACTATGGCGATCATTGGTACAGCAGTTGCTTTTGTTCTTGGTTTTGTCGGTACTTACTTGATTGGTTTTGATGAAGAAGTACAAGATGAAAAATTAGAAGCAACAGAAACAACAGAAACAACAACAGGGGATACGATCAGCACAGCACGTCAGAATTTGAAAAGTCCATTGACTGGAAAAGTCTTACCACTGACAGAAGTACCAGATAAAGTCTTCTCTTCTGGGGCAATGGGAAAAGGGATTGCAATCGATCCTGAGAAGGGCGAATTAGTTGCACCGGCAGATGGCGAAATCACGACGATTTTTCCAACAGGTCATGCAGTTGGTTTGACAACCACAGATGGTGTAGAGATTTTGATGCATATCGGAATGGATACTGTCGAATTAAACGGTGAAGGATTCTCAACATTTGTGAAACAAGGAGATAAAGTAAAAGCAGGGGACTTGCTTGTCCGCTTTGATATTGAGAAAATAAAAGCAGCAGGCTATAGCGTGATCACCCCTGTAGTCGTAACGAATACCGATCACTTTGCAGATGTGTTAGAACTTGATCAACAAGAAATTATTGCTAATGAAGATTTTCTGGCAATTGTAAAATAAAAGGAGGAAAACAATCATGACAGCACGATTCAAAAAAGACTTTTTATGGGGTGGCGCAACAGCCGCAAATCAATTAGAAGGTGCTTTCGACCGCGATGGAAAAGGCTTATCTGTCGCCGATGCAATGCCTGGTGGCAAACAACGTTTTGCAATCATCGGAAGCGAAGAATTTGATTGGACGATCGATGAGGAGAAATACCTTTATCCGAATCATCGTGGAATCGAACATTACGATCACTTCAAAGAAGATATTGCATTATTTGCAGAAATGGGTTTTAAAAGTTATCGTTTCTCCATTGCTTGGACACGAATTTTCCCCCAAGGTGATGAGCAAACACCGAATGAAGCGGGCTTAGCTTTCTATGATGAATTGATCGATACTTGCTTGAGTTATGATATCGAGCCAGTCATTACGATTTCTCATTATGAAATGCCATTACATTTAGCAAAAGAATACGGTGGGTGGAAAAATCGTCAGTTGATTGAGTTTTATGAACGTTTTGCTCGCACCGTGTTAGAACGTTACAGCAGCAAAGTGAAATATTGGATGACGTTCAATGAAATCAATTCAGCTTTCCATTTCCCAGCATTGAGTCAAGGATTGGTCAAAAGCAATGGCGCAAGTGACTACCAAAATATTTTCCAAGCATGGCATAATCAGTTTGTCGCTAGCAGTAAAGCGGTGAAGATCGCACATGAGTTGCGTTCGGATATCCAAGTAGGCTGTATGATCATTTATGCAACGACCTATAGTATTGATGCAAACCCGATCAATCAAGTGGCTACAGTGATCCAAAATCAAGAGTTCAACTTCTTCTGTACAGATGTGCAAGTTCGCGGCGAATATCCAGCCTATACAGCACGTACGTATAAGAAATATGGTGTGGACGCGGAAAAACTAGAACAAACAGAAGAAGATTTCCAATTATTAAAAGAGTATCCAGTGGATTATATCGGGTTTAGTTACTATATGTCATCAGCTATCGATGAAACCAATCCAGATGCCGATACATCGAATGGAAACCTACTAGGCGGCGTGAAGAATCCATTCCTTGAAGCAAGTGAGTGGGGCTGGCAAATCGACCCTGAAGGATTGCGCGTGGCGTTGAACGAATTATATAACCGCTATGAAAAACCACTGTTTATTGTTGAAAATGGCTTGGGTGCGATCGATAAAGTGGAAGAAGATGGCTCAATCAATGATGATTATCGGATCGATTACTTGCGTCGTCATATCGAAGCAATGGCTGAGGCAGTTGCTGATGGGGTTGATTTGATGGGCTACACACCATGGGGCTGTATCGATTTAGTTAGTGCATCTACAGGGGAAATGAGTAAACGCTATGGATTTATTTATGTCGACCTTGATGATGAAGGAAATGGGACGTTAGCACGTACCAAGAAAAAATCTTTTGACTGGTACAAGGCAGTCATTAAAACGAACGGCGAAGAATTAGGATAAATAACGACTGGGCCATTTTTATAGAAAGGCCTTTCACCACAAAAGTCCTTACAAATTTAATGATTGTTTGAAATTTCTGATAAAATTCTCCTTGTTTTTATAATCGGCAATTATGTTATTAAAACAAGGATATAACAAAGGTACGAAAAAAGTAGGGTAATAAGCTTAGACGTTTTGTTATGTCTAAGCTTATTATTTGTACATAGGTAGACCAATTATCAATATTTCTATTCTTTTTTTTGTTTATTTATGTTATTCTTTTACTAACATAAAGGTGAAAGGTGAAGCTATGAAAAGAACGCGTGTATTATATTTAGAAGTAGCAGACAAGATCAAAGAGGATATTTTTTCAGGAAAGTATCCGGTGGGGAGTATGTTACCGACTGAAAATGAGTTAGAAGAATTGTTCCAAGTGAGTAAAATCACTGTGCGAAAAGCCATCGAGTTATTAGCTACAGATGAATATGTCGAAAAGAAAAGTGGTCGGGGAACGACAGTATTAAGCAATCGTCCCTACAATCGTTTATCTAAAGCCGAAAGTTTTACTCAGATTTTAAAAGATTCCCAATATGAGGTTCGCAAAGAAACGATTGGTTTAGAAAAAATCAGTATCAAAAAAGATCATCCATTATATTCGATGTTTGGTTCAGCTGCAGTATGCTTCAAGCGTTTGTACTATTTAAATGACCAACCATATATCTATTTTGTTCACTATTTACCAAAAGACATGAATAAAATGAAACAAAAAGAATTTGATAAAGAATCTTTGTACCGGTTGCTCACACAGAACAATCACATTATCGACTCTTTTTCAGATGACTTTTCTGCCACGTTTTTAACAGATGAAGAAAAAGCACTATTAAAGACGACTTCAGAAATCGGGATCAAGCGTGTACGTCGATCAACGACGGAAGATCGAGAAGTAGTCGAGTATTCAGAGGCAATTTATCATACGGATCTACATCCTTATCATATCAACTACGAAACATAGACAATCGCAATGAGGTCGGGGCAGAAGTGTGTAGCCTCGAGAAATAAGGCGTCATCCATGAAAATTGTTCTTCAAATTTTTGTGGATGGCGCCTTGTTTCTCGAAGAGGTTACTTCTGTTCCCGCCGTTTATTCGGTTTCAGGTGGTGGGAGAGGCTGATTGTCTCAGTCTCTTTTTGTCAGAATAACCATATATTTTAATGAAAATGTTTACATTATATCATTAATATGATATCTTTTATTTAAACATTATAATGTTTAAATAAGGGGGAGTAACAAATGGATAAATTTGTAGGGTTGATCGAACAAAAAATCATGCCTGTTGCGAATCGGATTGGTACACAGCGTCACATGACAGCGATTCGAAAAGGAATCATTGCGACAATGCCATTAACGATTGTTGGTTCATTTTTTACGATATTGTTGAACATCCCGATTGCGTCGGTCGCGGCAGTCATTGAACCATATCGGGCAATTTTAGATATCCCATTTCGATATACAGTGGGGATCTTAGCTTTATACGCCACATTTGGGATTGCCTCTTCATTAGCAAAGAGTTATCGTTTAGATTCATTAACTGCCGGTATTTTAGCTTTGATGTCCTTTCTGATCGTAGCTGCGCCACCAACTCAAGTGTTGGAAGATCTTGAAGGGATAACCGCTGGACGCTATATCAATATTGCAAATCTTGGTTCAGGTTCTTTATTTGGGGCAATCGTAACAGCGATTTTGACTGTAGAGATCTATCGTTTCTTTATTGAAAAGAAAATCACGATAAAAATGCCAGATGGTGTGCCGCCAGAAGTGACGAATTCATTTGTTGCATTGATCCCAGGAGCAGTGATCTTGATTTTCTTTTGGGTCATCCGTCATTTGCTTGGCTTTGACTTGAATGGTTTCTTGAGTCAATTGTTGATGCCACTTAAAGGCGTGTTAGCAGGGAACAGTTTATTTGGTGGACTACTTACGGTTTTCTTGATTTGTTTCTTCTGGGTATTAGGGATTCATGGACCGGCTATCATGGGACCGGTGATTCGTCCGTTTTGGGATATCTCGATTGCTGAAAATATCGACGCATTCAATGCAGGAACCAATGCACATGATATGCCAAATATCTTTACAGAACAATTTTTACAATGGTTTGTCTGGATTGGTGGGGCAGGTACGACTCTTGCATTAGTCGTGCTATTCATGTTCTCCAAATCCAAGTATCTGAAAAGCTTAGGACGTCTGTCGATCCTTCCTGGTTTGTTCAATATCAATGAACCAATGATTTTTGGGGCACCGATCGTCATGAATCCAGTATTGGGCATCCCATTTATTGTCGCACCCTTAGTAACGACAACAATTTCTTATGTCCTTACGGTAAGTGGTTTAGTGCCAATGATGGTGGCACGGTTGCCTTTCGCGATACCAGCGCCATTTGCGGCTTGGATGAGTACCAATTGGAGCGTCGCTGCGGGTGTCTTAGTCGTGTTCAACTTCTTTATCACTTTAGCGATCTATTATCCATTCTTCAAAGTATTTGAGAAACAACAGCTGGCACAGGAGAAAGAAGAAGAACAAGCAGAGCAAGCCTCTGTCCAGATCACAGATGGTATCACGAACGAGTAAATAGAAAAGAAAGCAGGAGTTAATATGAAACGTTCACTAGGAATCTCTCTTTATCCTGATCACAGCAATCCGCAAGAAGATCGTGCCTATCTCGAAATGGCACATAAATATGGATTTACTCGAATTTTTATGAGCATGCTAGAAGTGACGGAGGGAACAGAACAAGTCAAACAGAAATTTCAACAATTGATCGAATACGCTGCATCACTTGGGTTTGAAACGATTTTAGATGTCGCACCAGCGATTTTCGAACAGTTGAATATTTCATATGATGACATGAGTTTCTTTCATGAATTGGGTGCAGATGGGATTCGTTTAGATTTAGGCTTTGATGGCAGAAAAGAAGCGCTACTGACTTACAATCCTTACCAGTTAGCAATTGAATTGAATATGAGCAATGATGTGGCTTATTTAGAAAATATTTTGAGCCATCAAGCGAATACCCCTTTTTTATACGGGTGTCATAATTTTTATCCTCAAGCAGGAACTGGACTTCCTTATGAATTTTTTGAAACATGCAGTCGCCGATTTAAACGCCAAGGCATCCGTACTGCCGCTTTTATTACTTCTCAAACGGGCACAATCGGTCCTTGGGATGTGAACGATGGCTTACCAACATTGGAAATGCATCGCCAGTTAGGTGTTGTTCCAGCGGCTAAACATTTATTTGCGACTAATCTTATCGATGATGTCATTATCGGCAATGCGTATGCTTCAGAAGAAGAGTTGCAAGCGTTAGGTGCAGTTGATCGGTATCAGACTGTTTTTGCTATTGAGTTTCTTCCTCAGACCCATGAAGTCGAGCGAGGAATCGTTTTGAACGAGCAACACGTTCGCAGAGGAGATATCACGTCGCAAGTGATCCGTTCAACAGAAGTGAGAAAAACGTATCAGGCTGATGCTAATCCTCCTCATGACAATGAAGAAATGTTTCAAGTGGGAGATGTCGTTGTTGGAAATGATCGCTTTGGGAAATATAAGAATGAATTGCAGATCGTATTAACGCCACATCAAGATCCAAGAAAAAATAAAGTGGGTGCCATTGTGGCGGATGAACAACTGTTACTATCCTTCGTCCACCCTTGGTCAAAATTCAAATTTAAAGAAAAGTAGGCGTTTGTCATGTTTGATTTAATTATAAGAAACGGCAAGGAGTTAGGCAAAGAACCTGTTGATATCGGTGTGAAGAACGGCAAGATCGCCTTGATCAGTAAGTACATCGAAGAATCCGGGAAACAAGAACTGGTACTTACAGATGAACAGTATCTCTCTGCAGGGTGGATCGATGATCATGTCCATTGTTTTGAAGAAATGACATTATATTACGACTATCCCGATGAAATCGGTGTGGATAAAGGGGTAACCACGGTCATTGATGCTGGAACGACAGGTGCGGAAAATATCCACACATTTTATGAACATGCAAAGCAAGCAAAGACAAATGTTTTTGCTTTACTGAATATTTCAAAATGGGGAATTGTGGAACAAGATGAGTTGGCAGATTTATCAAAAATCCAAACAGATCTGGTTCATCAAAAACTAACAGAATTGCCTGATTTTATTGTAGGACTAAAAGCTCGGATGAGTAAAACAGTCGTGGGGGGAAATGGGATCACGCCTTTAAAGTTAGCAAAAGAAATCCAAAAGCAAAATGCTGGATTACCATTAATGGTCCATATCGGTTCTGCGCCTCCACGTTTAGATGAAATTTTAGCGCATATGGGAAAGAATGATGTGATGACCCATTGCTTCAATGGAAAGCCTAATGGCATCATTGATCCAGCGACCAATGAAATCAAATCCTTCGTCAAAAAAGCCATTGCTGACGGTGTGGTGTTCGACATTGGACATGGGACCGATAGTTTCAATTTTGATGTGGCAGAAACTGCGCGCCATGCGGGAATCAAAGCCGATTCGATCAGCACAGATATCTATATTAGAAATCGTAAAAATGGTCCGGTATATGATTTAGCAACGACGATGGAGAAACTCTACGTTGTCGGTTATTCTTGGCAAGAAATCCTTGAAAAAGTGACCAGCGCACCAGCGAGACAATTCAACCTAGCGACAAAAGGCAACATCAAAGAAGGCTTTGATGCAGACTTTACGATTTATAATTTTCTCGATCAAGAAAAGCAATTGACGGATTCGAATGGCAATACACGAACGACCACACAGCAAATTATTCCTGTAAGCGTTATTATTGGAGGTGTCAGTTATGACTGTGAATCATGAGAAATTTGGCTTGAATGAAGTGATTAATGCTTCTGGTCGAATGACGATCTTAGGCGTGTCCACTTTGAGCGAATCGGTGTTAGAAGCCCAGCGTTTTGGGGGCGAACATTTTTTTGAAATGGCTGAATTGATGAAGAAAACCGGTGCATACT
>Ga0256408_1001404_pt1 | contig 13208 bp, 12 predicted proteins | sample PhyAR1_FD_185998 | JGI IMG/M metagenome (GOLD analysis project Ga0256408, IMG submission 185998) | Leaf surface microbial communities from alfalfa plants in UC Gill Tract Community Farm, Albany, California, United States - DLSL A.R1 | ecosystem: Host-associated > Plants > Phyllosphere >...
CGTGTCGTCGGCAACCGGCCTGGGCGTGCTGCTGATGGCCACCCTGTTCCCGGTGATGGTCAACGTGGGGATCAGTCGTGGCGCGGCGGCGGCTATCTGCGCCTCTCCGGCAGCGATTATTCTCTCTCCGACCTCCGGTGACGTGGTGCTGGCCGCCAAAGCCGCCGAGATGCCACTGATCGATTTCGCCTTTAAAACCACTCTGCCGATCTCCATTGCCGCCATTCTCGGCATGGCGGTTGCGCACTTCTTCTGGCAGCGTTACCTCGATAAAAAAGAGAACATCTCCCACGAAAGACTCGACGTCAGCGAAATCACCACCACCGCCCCTTCGTTCTACGCCATCCTGCCGTTTACGCCCATCGTTGGGGTGCTGATTTTCGATGGCAAATGGGGACCGGAGTTGCACATCATCACTATTCTGGTGATCTGCATGCTGCTGGCGGCGGTGCTGGAGTTTGTTCGCGGCTTCAATACCCAGAAGGTGTTTAGCGGCCTGGAAGTGGCGTATCGCGGCATGGCGGATGCCTTCGCTGGCGTGGTGATGCTGCTGGTGGCGGCCGGGGTCTTTGCCCAGGGGCTGAGCACCATCGGCTTTATCCAGAGTCTGATCTCCATCGCCACTTCGTTCGGTTCCGCAAGCATTATCCTGATGATGGTGCTGGTGGTGCTAACCATGCTGGCGGCGATGACCACCGGTTCCGGTAACGCGCCTTTCTACGCCTTCGTGGAGATGATCCCGAAACTGGCGCACTCCTCCGGTATTAACCCGGCCTATCTCACCATCCCAATGCTGCAGGCTTCCAACCTGGGCCGTACCATCTCCCCGGTCTCCGGCGTGGTCGTGGCCGTCGCAGGGATGGCAAAAATCTCGCCTTTCGAAGTGGTAAAACGCACATCCGTGCCGGTCCTCGTGGGCCTGGTCATCGTCATTATCGCCACAGAGGTATTGGTGCCAGGCACCGCTGTGGGTTAAGGCACACTACAGCATAAAGCGCCTACGGGCGCTTTTTGTGCTTTAATAATCCCCAGCAATATTTTGCTTTCAATCATCAGGAATAGACATGTTCAGAAAGGATCTCGTTTTGCCTGCCAGCGCAGCCGCCGTGGTGCTGTGCGCCTTTGCGGCGCAGGCTGCCCCGCTTCAGGCAACACAATATGCGGATTTTGATCGCTACGTGCTGGCGCTCTCATGGCAGTCCGGCTTTTGCCAGAGCCTGCACGATCGCAACCGCGACGCGCCCGACGAATGTCGACTGCAAAAAGAGCGTGACGATAAAACAACGATCCTCACCGTTCATGGTCTGTGGCCGGGCTTACCAAAATCCATCGCCGCACGCGGAGTCGACGATCGCCGCTGGATGCGCTATGGCTGCGCAACCCGCCCCATTCCCAATATGCCGGAGGCAAAAGCCAGCCGTAAATGCGATGCCGCAGAGACCGGATTATCGCTGACGGGTGCCGCGAAGCTGAACGAGGTGATGCCTGGCGCAGGTGGCAATTCCTGCCTGGAACGTTATGAATATGCCAAACACGGCGTCTGCTTCGGCTTCGATCCCGACGCCTATTTCAGCACTATGGTGCGGATGAATCAGGAAGTGAAGGCCAGCCCGCTTGGGCAGTTCCTGGCGGCAAATTACGGCAAAACCGTCAGCCGAAGCGCGTTCGACGCCGCGGTAGCCAAAAGCTGGGGGCCGGAGACGGTGAAAGCCGTTAAACTCAGCTGTAGCGGCAAGCCAGCCTATCTTACCGAAGTGCAGCTCACGCTCACCGCTGCCAGCATCAACGCCCCGCTGGCGACCCCCTCGTTCATTGCCCAACCGCATCCGGGTAACTGCGGCAAGCAATTTGTGATCGACAAGATCGGCTACTGAGGTTGGCTCACCCTTTTCGGGCGTCCGGGCGTACCAGATCAAAACGCTGATCCTCACCGATGGCGAAGTACGCCGTCGGCCCCCCGGCGCGCAGGACCGGCTGCGCTTTCGCCGTCTGGTAAATGCCGTCCTGCAGCAGGCTTTCATCAATGTGGATCCCGACCACCTCCCCCAGCACCAGCCAGGTATCGATCGAATCGCCGTTCGCCGCCGTCAGCTGGATGCACTGCGACAGGCGGCACTCAAAGTTGACCGGGCTTTGCGCCACGCGCGGGACTTTCACCACCCGGCTTTCGGCTTTGGTCAGCCCGGCACGTAAAAACTCATCCTCGCCGTGGGGCAGGCTGGCGGAGGTTTCATTCATGGCGCTGGCCAGTTCCCGGGTGGTGAGATTCCAGACAAACTCCCCGGTCTCGACAATATTGCGCACGCTGTCTTTCCAGCCCGTGCTGGCGAAACCGATAATGGGCGGATGGTAGTTAAAGCAGTTGAAGAAGCTATACGGCGCCAGGTTAGGGCGTCCTTCAGTATCGCAGGAGGCAATCCAGCCAATCGGGCGGGGTCCAACAATCGCGTTTAATGGATCATGCGGCAGGCCGTGTCCCTGGGAAGGTTGATAAAAATACATAGTGCTCTCTGGAAATTAAGGAATAAAAACTGGCAGGCACGGATTACGCTTCGCTCATCCCCCTACCCCAAGAGGATCAGCGTAACGCAATCCGTAGAAAAGTAAGACTGAATAAAGTGCGACAGTCTTCGTTGTTCTGCTGTTATGGGTGTTTCACGCGACATAACTTGCGCCTTAAAAGAATAATCCAGATTGACGAAGATTCACCTTTTTCGCCTGAATTTCATACTAACGACCCAGTAATGGCCGTTGGATTAAATCCACGCCATGAATGTGACAAGCATCACTTCAAACCGGGGCACAGACTCAGTATTATCAGACAGAGTTGAACCCTCGCTACCGGATGGCGAGGGTTTTCTTTTGGCATCTCTTCTGCGGTTGTCGCAGCATTAACGACATGGAGTAAATAATGTCCAGACCCACAATCATCATTAACGAACTCGATGCTGAGCGTATTGACCGCCTGCTGGAGCAACCGGCCTTTGCCTCGCTGCCTATCGCCAGCGCCCTGAACGACGAGCTGGATCGCGCGCAGATGTGTGCGCCGCAGGACATGCCCGCTAACGTGGTGACTATGAACAGTCAGGTAAAATTTCGCGATTTGACCACTGGCGAGGTGCGCACCCGCACGCTGGTCTATCCGGCGCAGATGACCGACAGCAGTACACAACTGTCGGTTATGGCACCGGTAGGTGCTGCGCTGATTGGCCTGCGTACTGGCGATACCATCCACTGGGAACTGCCGGGCGGTACCGCCACGCATCTGGAAGTGCTGGAACTTGTCTGGCAGCCTGAAGCGGCGGGCGAATACCTGCGCTAATCCCATCTGAACAAGCGTTAACCCGCTTTGCCCAGAGGATGCCAGGGCATCCTCTTTCCGCGTTTTCTACTGTCAGATAACGCCGCCCGGTACAGGGTTGACCAGCCCGGTAACCCGCTCTTTTGCCACTTCTGCGCTTTGCGCGCCGGGTACCAGGATAATTTTTCGGCAATCTTCCTGACGTTTCTCAAAGATTTCGTAGCCACGAGCCGCCTCTTCAAACGGCATATAGTGGGTCACGATCTCCTCCGGTTTAAGCAGCCCCTGTTCAATCAACGGCAACAGTTCGCCGAGCCAGGCGTGAACGTTGGTCTGCCCCATTTTAAAGGTGAGTCCTTTGTCGAAGGCATCGCCAAACAGGAAACCGTGAATAAACCCAGCATAGACGCCGGGGACGCTGACAATACCCCCGCGCCTTACCGCGGCGATACACTGCCGCAGGGCTTTACCGCTGCTACCTTCGAGCTTGAGGTTTGTCAGCACCGTTTCGGTCGTGCTCCCTTTCGCCTCAAAGCCGACCGCATCAATCACCGCGTCCACCCCACGCTGGCCACGGGTCTGCTCGATAATTTTTTCTGCGGCATCGTCGTCGCGGTCAAAATTGATTGGGATCGCGCCGTAACGGTCCTGGGCAAAACGCAGCCGGTAGTCGTGATGATCGACAATAAAAATCTGCTCAGCCCCGAGATAGCGTGCGCAGGCGACGGTCAAAAGCCCCACCGGCCCGGCACCGAACACCGCGACGCTGCTGCCCTGTGTAATCTGGGCATTTTTGGCCGCCTGCCAGGCGGTAGGCAGGATGTCCGAGAGGAACAGCGCTTTATCATCTGACAACACCGGCGGCACCTTAAATGGCCCGACATTGCCTTTAGGTACACGAACATATTCCGCCTGGCCGCCGGGTACGCCACCGTACAGATGGCTGTAACCAAAGAGCGCAGCCGGAGGTGGGATCTGTTTTTTATTCAGGGTCGCGCCGCGCCCAGTGTTGGTACTTTCGCAGGCGGCATATTGCTGCATACGGCAGAAAAAGCAGTCGCCGCAGGCAATGACAAAGGGGATCACCACCCGGTCGCCTTTCGCGAGATTTTTTACGTCGCGCCCGGTCTCCACCACTTCGCCCATAAATTCATGGCCGAAGATATCACCATGTTCAACCTTAGGTATCTTCCCGCGATAAAGATGCAAATCAGAACCGCAGATCGCAGTTGCTGTGATGCGCAGAATGATATCGTCAGCTTGCTCGATGGCCGGATCGGGTACCGTTTCAACCTTAACGCTGTGTGGTCCGTGATACGTCAATGCTTTCATTCGACCTCCGGTTTCAGAGAAAAAATGCGGGTTTACCTTAAAAGGGTAGCCATCAGCGGGGATATACCGGGGAATTGTGAGGCTTTGGGATTAATCCTGGATGTGAAGCGTAACGGCAAAAGGCCGACAAACGAGGCGATATAAAAAAGTGTCAGCGAGCTATCAGAATCCAAATATATTTTGTGTTTGAATGGATTAAGCGTAAATAAACAAGGAGAAACGGTTATGTACCAGACAATTATCATGCCGGTGGATGTTTTCGAGATGGAATTGAGCGATAAGGCGATCCGCCACGCTGAATTCCTGGCCCAGCAGGATGGCATTATTCACTTACTGCACGTTTTACCTGGCTCTTCCAGCTTTGGTTTGCATCGCTTCGCCGCCGATATGCGCCGCTTCGAGGATCATATTCAACACGAGGCACAAACCCGGCTGAAGACAATGGTGAGCCATTTCAGCATCGACCCGTCGCGGATCCGAACCCATGTCAGTTTTGGTAACGTCCGTGACGTGGTAAATGAGGTGGCCAGCGAGCTGAAAGCCGATATCGTGGTGATCGGGTCGCGTAACCCGTCTATCTCCACTCACCTGCTTGGCTCCAACGCCTCCAGCGTGATCCGCCACGCTTATATTCCGGTGCTAGTGGTGAGATAAAAAAGAGGGTTGCGTATCCGCCCTTCTCCACCCATCGGCCTGGCACCAACGCCGCCAGCGCGATCCGCCACGCTTACAGCCCGGTGCGGGTGGTGAGATAAAAAAGAGGGCCACGCAACCGTCCCTCTCCACCCATCGGCCTGGCGCCAACCCCGCCAGCGCGATCCGCCACGCTTACAGTCCGGTGCAGGTCGTGAGATAAAAAAAGAGGCTACCGTCAGGTAGCCTCTGTGTTTTGCAGGTGTAGTCTTACGTTCTTATGCTTTGGTGCGAATCAGATGATCGAAGGCGCTCAGGGAGGCTTTCGCCCCTTCGCCGGTCGCGATGATAATCTGTTTGTACGGTACGGTGGTGCAGTCGCCCGCCGCAAACACGCCCTTCACGCTGGTTTCACATTTGGCATCAATGATGATCTCGCCCATGCGGTTACGCTCAATCGCGCCTTCCAGCCAGGTGGTGTTAGGCAGCAGACCAATCTGAACGAAGATCCCAGCCAACGCGACGCTGCGTACATCGCCACTCACGCGGTCACGGTACTCAAGACCGGTCACTTTGCTGCCGTCGCCTTTCACTTCGGTGGTCTGCGCGTTCAGGATGATATCGACGTTTTTCAGGCTGCGCACTTTATCCTGCAGAACCTGGTCGGCCTTCATCTCTGGCGCGAATTCCAGCAACGTAACGTGTTCAACAATGCCCGCCAGGTCAATTGCCGCTTCCACACCGGAGTTACCGCCGCCAATCACCGCAACGCGCTTGCCTTTAAACAGCGGGCCGTCGCAGTGCGGGCAGTAGGTCACACCTTTGGTGCGATACTGATCTTCACCTGGCACGTTCATGTTGCGCCACTTGGCACCGGTAGCAATGATGATGCTGCGCGCTTTCAGCACCGCGCCAGAGGCGGTTTCAATCTCATGGAAGCCGCCTTCCTGCGCCGCAGGCACCAGCTTGCTGGCGCTCTGGCTGTCGATCACATCCACTTCATAGTCATTGACGTGCGCTTTCAGCGCGCCAGCCAGTTTTTGACCTTCGGTTTTTGGCACAGAAATATAGTTTTCGATATCGACAGTATCCAGCACCTGGCCGCCGAAACGTTCGCCCATCAGACCGGTACGAATGCCTTTACGGGCAGAGTAAACTGCCGCCGCCGCACCCGCCGGGCCGGAGCCAACGATCAGCACATCATAGGCATCACGCTTGTTCAGCTCTTCAGCAGCGCGTTTTTCAGCGCCGGTGTCCACTTTGGCAACGATCTCTGTCAGTGTCATACGACCCTGACCAAACTCTTTGCCGTTTACAAACACGGCCGGAACGCCCATCACGTTGCGATCGGTGATTTCGTTCTGGAACACGCCACCATCAATCGCGGTATGTTTGATGCGTGGGTTCAGCACCGCCATCAGGTTCAGGGCCTGCACCACGTCCGGGCAGTTGTGGCAGGAGAGCGAGTAGTAAGTTTCAAATTCAAAATCACCCTCGATATCGCGGATCTGCTCCAGCAGCGCCTGCGCCTCTTTCGACGGATGACCACCGGTCCACAGCAGCGCCAGCACCAGTGAAGTAAATTCGTGTCCCAACGGGGAACCGGCAAAGCGCGGACCCTGAGTAGAGCCTGGGTTGGTGATCAGGAAGGACGGCTTGCGCACCGGCAGGCTGTTATCTTCCTTGAAGGTCACTTTCTCAGACAGTTCGGCAATTTCTGCCAGCAGTTCCTTGATTTCTGCCGATTTAGCGCTGTCGTCCAGCGTGGCAATCAGCTCAACAGGTTTGGTCAGCTTCTCAAGGTAGGCTTTGAGCTGGGTTTTCATATTTGTGTCGAGCATTATTCATCTCCTGCTTAAAAAACATCATCATGCAAGCGGCCTTATCCGGGCTGCCTGAATGCAACTTGCATCATGGTGCTGGAATGAAATGGGCGCAGATGCGCCCATTGATACCGGGTGGCACGTCGTTTACCCGGCCTACGGTTGTGTAGGCCCGTACAAGCCGAGCGCCGCCGGGCATTGCAGACGAATTTCCAACGTGGTTCGCGTCAGCGCAAGGCGGCTAGCCTGTGAGTCCCCGGCGCTTACAGAAGTAAGAGACCGGGGCGAGCAGGCGACGCCAACGCCGCTATGGCGCGAAATACGACGGAAATTTAGATTTTGCCGACCAGGTCCAGAGATGGAGCCAGAGTCGCGTCGCCTTCTTTCCATTTCGCCGGGCACACTTCGCCTGGGTGAGAAGCAACATACTGAGCCGCTTTGATTTTGCGCAGCAGGTCGGATGCGTCACGGCCAATACCTTCAGCGGTAACTTCGATGGCCTGGATGATGCCCTGCGGGTCAACGATAAAGGTGCCACGGTCGGCCAGACCTTCGTCTTCACGCATGTTTTCAAAGTTACGGGTCAGGGCGCCAGTCGGGTCACCGATCATCGCGTATTTGATTTTCGCGATGGTTTCAGAGCTGCTGTGCCATGCTTTGTGGGTGAAGTGGGTGTCAGTAGAGACAGAGTAAACGTCTACGCCCAGCTTCTGCAGTTCTTCGTAGTGATCTGCAACGTCACCCAGTTCGGTCGGGCAGACGAAAGTGAAGTCAGCCGGATAGAAGAAGAACACGCTCCAGCGGCCTTCGGTATCTTTCTCAGTGATCTCTACGAAGTCACCGTTTTTGAACGCCTGGTTTTTGAAAGGTTTAATCTTGGTATTAATTAAAGACATCTGTACTTCCTCCGTGTTTTCGTTGAAAGCTAAGGTAACGAACTTTTCATAAACGGGCTAATGCGTTTGCTTTATCAAATCAATCAGCAATACCTAACAACGTCTGACGCATAATGGGATTAACAAAAGTAAAAAGGCCACCTTAACGGCGGCCCTGTTACCTGAAAGACCCGGGGGTCTCTTCAGTGCCAGCCAAGGCTGGCGATGCGTTGCGCTCTACATTACCTTTCGCAAGGTCGTAACAGCGTCGTCGATTACACCACCCACCCCGATAAAGGGCAATTAGCAAAGACGTTGTAATACCTATGATTGTGATAGGTTTTATCTAACCCCTTTGTTGTCATTGATTCAGATAGCAGGCATACCAGGATGCGGTTGGGGAAAATGCCGAGCGGCGTGACGCCCTGTTTAAAATGCAGAAAGCTCATCAGTCAGGCGCGGTACGCCAGGAATAACCAGATTGAATTACATCAGGTTGTTAGATTAACGGACAGAGACCAACTTAATATGATGATGAGTGCGTCTTAATACTGTAGTGGCGGCAGAATATCAACTATTCCGCACGCTTTTTTCAGATAAAAATCATCCCACCAAAGGCTACGCGTTTATTTCATTAATCTGCATCCATGATATATTAAGATTGAATTTAAATTCAGTTAAGTTATTCAATCCATTGGATGGTGAATGGCTGACTAACTTCTATAATTATTGTGTATAAGAATGCGGTAACAGCACAGCTTATCAGGATGAACAATGGCTAATCTTTACGATCTGAAAAAATTCGACCTTAACCTGCTGGTCATTTTTGAATGTATTTACCAGCACCTCAGTATCAGCAAAGCGGCGGAAACGCTTTTTATTACCCCTTCCGCGGTGAGTCAGTCTCTGCAACGATTACGTAATCAGCTTAACGACCCGCTGTTTATCCGCTCCGGGAAAGGGATCACGCCGACCACGGTAGGGACCAATCTGCACATTCATCTGGAACAAAACCTGAACCAGCTGGAGCAAACCATCAATATTATGCATGGCAGTAAACTGACAAAGAACTTTGTTATCTACTGCCCGCAGTTGGTCACACCGCAGGTGATGCTCGAGCCAATGAAGCGCCTGATGGACCTGCATAATTATGAAATTGAGCTGCACGATCTCCTGCTTGCGCCGGACTCCACAGAGAGCCTGCTGGCCTACCGTAAGGCAGATTTAGTGTTCTCCTTTGCACCGGTTCAGAATCGTTCTATCGTCTGCACCCCGTTCAAAACCCTGCCGTTCACCCTTGTCTGCCGTAATGACCATCCGCGCATAAACGGCAAAATTGAAATCGAGGACCTGCTACAGGAAAAGTTCACTGCATTCTTGAGTGAGGAACCTGGCGTAAAAGATTACCAGCAAAAAATGAATCATAAATTGTCGGAAAGAAATATCGTGTTCAGAAGCGACTCTTTTATGTCAATCCTGGCCATGATAAGCGCCTCAGATTTAGTGGGTGTTGCACCTGAAACAACCTTTGAACAATTTGGCAAAGTGCTGAATTTAAAACGCGTCGAGGTCGATTATAAATTGCCTCCCGTTGAAATTTACATGATGTATAACCGCTCCGCGTTAAACAGTCCGGTATTTGCAGATTTTATTGAAAACAGCCTGGCGTAAAAAAAGCCCGTATTTCATGTTTAAAATAACGGGCTACTGTAAAGCGAGCCTGATGACTCACTGCTTAAATCAAATTGCCGCCAGACGCTCGGCTGCCGCCCGCAGCGTAGCCTCCTGTTTGGCGAAGCAGAGACGTATCAGTTTGTGGGGGAACGGGTCGGCACAAAATACCGATAACGGTATTGCCGCCACGCCCACCTCTTTGGTGAGCCACTGGCAAAAACTGACATCATCCAGATCGGAAATGGCGCTGTAGTCAGCCAGCAGGAAATAGGTGCCCTCGCAGGGTAAAATTTTCAGCCGGCTGGCGCTCAGCGCGTCGATAAACAGATCCCGACGGGCGCGGTAAAAGTCCGGCAGCTCACGGTAATGTTCCGGCTGGTTACGCAGCATATCGGCAATCGCCAGCTGTGCCGGGGTGTTGACCGCAAAGGTCAGGAACTGATGCACCTTGCGCAGCTCGGCGCTGATCGCCGCCGGTGCCACACAGTAGCCCACCTTCCAGCCGGTCATGTGGAAGGTTTTACCAAAGGATGAGACGGCAATCGCCCGCTCACGCAGCTGAGGATGAGCCAGCACGCTGGCATGTCCCGCGTCGGCAAAACAGATGTGCTCGTACACTTCATCGCTCAGGACATAGATTTCACGCTCCGCAATAGCCTGCCACAGCGCAGCAAAATCCTCTTTCTGCCAGACCGTTGCCGACGGGTTATGCGGCGTATTCAAAATCACCAGCCGGGTTTTATCGCTCAGCAGCCCTGCAAAATCCTGCCAGTACGGGCGGAAATGCGGTGGCTGGAGCGCCACGCGCTTCACCACGCCACCGGACAATTCAATCGCCGGGGCATAGCTGTCGTAGCTCGGGTCAAAGCAGATCACCTCATCGCCGGTACGCACCAGAGCAGTAATCGCCGCATACAGCGCTTCGGTCGCCCCTGCGGTGACGGTGATCTCACTGTTTGCATCCGGTTGATAGCCATACAACTCTGCGGTTTTGTCGGCAATCGCCTCGCGCAGCGGCTGCGCCCCGGTCATCGGTGCATACTGGTTCGCGCCGTTTGCCACATGGTAAGCCAGCCGTTGTTGCAGATAATCCGGGCCATCGAAATCGGGAAAACCTTGCGACAGATTAATCGCCTTATGCTGCTGCGCCAGGGCACTCATCTGCGTGAAGATGGTGGTGCCGAGACCGGGTAGTTTACTCTGTGGAATCAACGGGTTATTGCTCATTTCAACGGACCTGTATGTAATACATATGTTGCTGCCACTATAACACGATGTTAGTATTTGGCAATCAAGACGCTTAGACGTCTAAACCATAATGATATTCCTGGCCGAAGAGGTAAGAAGGATGACAGACAACCTGCAACTCACATCCCTGGCCGATGCCTGCCATTGGATCGGCGCAAAAGGCTGGGCACCCGCCACCGGCGGCAACATGTCCGTGCGTCAGGACGATACCTGGTGCTGGCTCAGCGAATCCGGTAAAGACAAAGGTAGCCTGACGCCCGATGACTTCCTGCAGGTTGAAATTGCCACCAACCGCGCCCCCTCCGGGCGAAAACCTTCCGCAGAAACCGGCCTGCACACGCTGGTCTATCGCCTCTTCCCGGCGGCGAACGCGGTGCTGCATGTCCATACGGTGAACGCAACGGTGCTGTCGCGACTGGTCAAAGAGCCGGAGCTACACCTCAGCGGCTTTGAGATGCAGAAGTCACTCAGCGGCCAGACCAGCCACCTTGATACCGTGCCCATTGCCGTGTTCGATAACGACCAGGACATTGACGCCCTCGCCTCCCGAATCGCCGATTACGCCCGGCAACGTCCGCTTAATTATGGTTTTCTTCTGCGCGGTCATGGCTTAACCTGCTGGGGACGCGACGTGGCAGAAGCCCGGCGTCACCTTGAAGGCCTCGAATTCCTGTTCGAGTGCGAGATGCGTTTACGACAACTGGAGAGAGTATGATTCGCGCGATTGTGACGGATATTGAAGGCACCACCAGCGATATCCGTTTTGTCCACAATGTCCTGTTCCCTTATGCACGCGAGCGGCTGGCGGCTTTTGTCAGCGCGCAGCAGTATGCCGAACCGGTCAACACCATTCTGGACAATCTGCGCGAAGAGATTGCTCAGCCGCAGGCCAGCACCAACGACCTGATCGCCACCCTGTTCGCCTTTATGGATGAGGATCGCAAATCAACGGCGCTGAAAGCCCTGCAAGGGATCATCTGGCAGGATGGCTACGTCAACGGCGACTTCACCGGCCATCTCTACCCGGACGTGCTGCCCGCGCTGGAAAAATGGAAGTCGCAGGGCATTGATCTCTATGTTTATTCCTCGGGATCGGTGGCGGCGCAAAAACTGTTATTTGGCTACAGCGACGAAGGTGATATTACTCATCTGTTCAGCGGCTATTTCGATACCCATATTGGCGCCAAGCGCGACGTGCAGTCTTATCAGAATATTGCGGCACAGATTAACCTTGCCCCCTCGCAGATCCTGTTCCTGTCAGATATTCATCAGGAGCTGGACGCCGCTGAGCAGGCCGGTTTTCGCACCCTGCAACTGATTCGCGGCGATGACGACGGCGCCAGCCATCATCATCAGGTGCACCAGTTCGACGACATCAACCCGGAGCAGATCCCTTCATGAGCGCATTGACCATTTTTTCCGATAAAGAGGCCAGCGAGCCGCAGTGGCACAGCACCGACCCAGAGGCGATCCAGCAGCAGCTGAATGCCCGTGGCGTTCGCTTTGAACGCTGGGAAGCCGACCGCGACTTAGGCCAGGATCCGGCAGCCGATACGGTGATTAATGCCTACCAGCACGCCATCGACAAGCTGGTGGCAGAAAAAGGCTACCAGAGCTGGGACGTGATCAGCCTGCGTGCGGATAACCCACAAAAAGAGGCCCTGCGCGCGAAGTTTCTCAATGAACATACGCATGGCGAAGATGAAGTGCGTTTCTTTGTCGAAGGCGCCGGGCTGTTCTGCCTGCACATTGATGACCAGGTGTATCAGGTTCTGTGCGAGAAAAACGATCTGATCTCCGTACCCGCCGGCACACCGCACTGGTTTGATATGGGTTCCGAGCCGAACTTCACCGCCATCCGTATTTTTGATAATCCGGAAGGCTGGGTGGCGCAGTTTACCGGCGATGCGATCGCGGATGCGTATCCAAGATTGCCTTAACGTTTTTTCTCTCTCTCCTTTGCTGAGGGATCCCCACAAAAAATAGGCACGGTCGGCTCCTTCTCCCGATATTGGCACGGTCGGCCCCCTCTCCCGATATTGGCACGGTCGGCCCCCTCTCTCGATATTGGCACGGTCGGCCCCCTCTCCCGATATTGGCACGGTCGGCCCCCTCTCCTGATATTGGCATGGTCGGCTCCTTCTCCTGATATCGGCACGGTCGGCTCCTTCTCCTGATATTGGCACGGTCGGCCCCTTCTCCTGATATTGGCTCGGTCGGCCCCCTCTCCCCTTTGGGGAGAGGGCTGGGGTGAGGGGTACATGCGGCTCAGGCGGCGGTTCCGTTCACCTTACGTTCTGCACTTCTCTGTCAGCCGCGTCA
>Ga0256408_1001406_pt1 | contig 13188 bp, 8 predicted proteins | sample PhyAR1_FD_185998 | JGI IMG/M metagenome (GOLD analysis project Ga0256408, IMG submission 185998) | Leaf surface microbial communities from alfalfa plants in UC Gill Tract Community Farm, Albany, California, United States - DLSL A.R1 | ecosystem: Host-associated > Plants > Phyllosphere >...
TCGATTACATCGCCTGGCTGATGACCCGCGAACAGGGCAAGCCGATCGCCCAGTCTAAGGGCGAAATCAACAACGCTGCCGACACCATCGACTGGTTCGCCGAAGAGGCACGCCGCACCTATGGTCAGGTCATTCCCGCGCGTTTCGGCGGCGTCTCCAACCTGGCGATCAAGTTCCCCGTTGGCCCGGTTGCAGCTTTCACGCCCTGGAACTTCCCGATCAATCAGGTAGTCCGCAAGCTTTCGGCAGCGGTCGCAACCGGTTGTTCGATCATCGTGAAGGCCCCTGAAGAAACACCTGCCTCACCGGCAGAACTCATTCGCGCTTTTGCCGATGCGGGCGTGCCGGCAGGCGTCGTCAACCTCGTCTATGGCGTTCCCGCCGAGATTTCGGAGTATCTCATTCCGCATCCGGTCATCCGCAAGATTTCCTTTACCGGCTCCACCCCGGTCGGCAAGCATCTCGCAGCACTCGCCGGCAAGCACATGAAGCGCGCCACGATGGAACTCGGCGGCCACGCACCCGTGCTGGTGTTTGAGGATGCCGATCTCGACAAGGCAGTCGAAGTCTCGGCTGCAGCCAAGTTCCGTAATGCCGGACAGGTCTGCGTCGCACCCACACGCTTCCTCATCCAGGATAGCATTGCCGACAAGTTCATCGACGGCATCGTCAAATATGCCGAAGGCCTGAAGATCGGAAACGGTCTGGATGCCGACACCGGCATGGGACCTCTGGCCAATGAACGCCGCATTCCGGCGATGGAAGCGCTGATTCAGGACGCCGTTTCGCACGGTGCCACGCTGAAGACCGGCGGCAAGCGCATCGGCAACAAGGGTAATTTCTTCGAGCCGACGGTTCTGACCGACGTACCGACAAGCGCCAAGATCATGAACGAAGAGCCCTTCGGTCCAGTGGCGATCGTCAACCGCTTCTCCACGATGGAAGATGCGATCGAGGAAGCAAACCGCCTGCCCTTTGGCCTGGCCTCCTATGCGTTCACCGGCTCGGTGAAGACCGCGCACGCTCTCGGCCAGCGCGTTGAAGCCGGTATGCTGACGATCAACCACAATGGCCTTGCCATTCCGGAAGTGCCCTTCGGCGGCGTGAAGGATTCCGGTTACGGCACGGAAGGTGGTTCAGAAGCGGTCGAGGCCTATCTCGAGACCCGCTTCGTCAGCCAGATGAACTGATCATATCGATCGAAATTCGAAGGCCCGGCCAAAAAGCCGGGCCTTTCGTCATTTTCCACCATGCCACTCGGCCAACTCGCGTTCGGCTCTTTCCAGTGCACTGTAGTTGAGAAGCTTGCGCAGGTAGGCAATGGTGATGGCGCGGGTACGCAGATTATATCGCCCTTCCGCCTCGTCCTCACCAGTCGACTGATGCACGTTCAGTTTCTCGTAAAGGCTCTGCAGGCGGTTCTGCACACTGCGCAGCGACAGGTTCCGACGCCGTGCAATGGCCTTGTCCGTCAACCCCAGCGCCATATCGATCAGGATTTCATATTCAGCGTCGGAAAAGCCATGCGCCTTGCCGAGGCTCTTTTCCTGCAGCCCCCGGACTTCGCGATCGATGACGCATTGCGCTTCGATGAAGATGCTGCGTAGCGCCAGCCTCAAGCGGTCGTCCGAGGCGGATTTCAACACGTAACCATAGGCGGCACCTTCGGGCACTATGCGGGAGACGCCACGCACATAGGCTTCGTCCGAATAATTGGACCAGAAGAGAATGCGAGTGTCCGGCCTCTCCTTCCAGATGGTTCGCGCGGCTTCGATGCCGTTTCGCTCGTTCATCTGCAAATCCATAACGATGTGGGCGGCGCGATTTTCCCGCGCCAGCTTTTCACCTGCCCTACCGTTCTCCGCCTCCAGTACCGTGCCACATTCCGGCAGAGCCGCCCTCACCGCTTCGTTGAGATAGGCGCGATGCAGAACATCGTCCTCGATGATCAAAACGTCCATCTTATGCCTCCTCAGGCTTTTCGCCGAGCCCAGTCGGTAAGGTCAGGGTGATGCGGGTGCCAGTCCCCCGAGCGTTGGGGCCGAGATGAAAATGCGCCGAAATCAGTCGCGCACGCGTCTTCATGTTGCCGATGCCAAGGCCTCCACCGGAGCCGCTATCGTCGGGAACGCCGCAACCGTCGTCCGACACGGTGACACGCAGCGCGTCATCCGCCTGCGATAGCACCACTTCTATCTTCGTCGGTTGTGCATGGCGGATGGCGTTGTTGACCGCCTCCTGGACGATGCGCAACAATGAGACGGCGACCGAGTTATCGAGGTTGTCGACAAGCCCGTCCGTGGTATCGGAGACAGACCAGTCGATCGGCGATCCGCTGTCCCTCACCGACCTGTCGAGATAGGTTTCGATCGCTTGAACCAGGCCGAAGAGCTGCAGGATGGATGGCTTGGCTTCTTCGATGATGCCGCGCAGATCCTGCATGCATTGCTGCAGGCTACGCATCACCGGCTCAAGCATTTCTCCCGACACTTCGGTCGCGTGGCTCATGCGTTCGACACGACGTACAAGCCGTGTCAGATCCGCCAACGTCTGATCGTGCAAATCCATGCCGATCCGCTGACGCTCGGCCTCCAGTGCCTCGGTCAGTTGCAGCGCACCGAGGCGCAAGCCCTCCTCCCGGGCATTGGCCTGCGCCTCTTCGATGGCCGAGCGCTTGGCCTGCTCGGCGGCGCGGATCGCATAGAAGTAGGGCGCCAGAAGGTCGGCAACGGCACGCGCATTGGCAACATCCTCCATCGTATAGGCGTTGGACTGATGGCACGAGCAGCTGAGTGCTCCGATGATATCGCCATGCACCTTCATCGGCACGTGCAGACGGCTGTGCAGATCGAGTTCGTGGATCGGGCTGGAGAACGCACCGTCGAAATGAAAGCGTGGGTCGGCGCAGGCGTCCCCGCTCAGGAGATAATCGACCTCCCCTGACAGAACCGAGCGTATGGGGCTGCCCGTCAGAAGCGCTGGAGGCTGGAGGCTCCACGCACTGGCAAGGCCGCTTTCATAGGCTATATGATATTTGTCATCGAGCTGCTTGATGCAGACATCCATGTGGTCATGCGGGATGATATGGCTGATCTCGGTCGCCACGGCCTGGATGATGGCGTTGAATTCAAGCTGCCCGGCGAGCAGACGCGAAATGCCCATATAGTGGTGAAACAGCGTGCTGCTCGGTTTATCCAGCATGTGCCGATGCCCTCCCAAGCATCTTCCCTGACGGGCGGCGATCTATCGAAAGCGCCCGTTTCGCATTCTGCGCTCCGCAACGCTCTTCGTCTTGCGGGAACCCGCAAGCTTTGTGCGTAAGTCCGCACGAAGATTGCCGTGATGCGCCTATACAAGCCGAACCTTCTTCGTCATTTTAGCTCTTACTGGGGAAAGGAGCTCCAGTGCAACGGAATTGCGTTTCCGCCGTGGGGAAGGTTTGCGGCGAAACATATTCCAGGCTCCGAAAGAGCAAGCCACAGGGAGGAAAATCAATGGCTTTTAGAAAGATGCTTCTCGCATCGGCGGCTGTCCTATGCGCCGCGATGCCCATCACCGCTCACGCCGATACATCGGCGAAGAAAATCGCGCTCTCCAACAATTATGCCGGCAACTCCTGGCGTCAGGCGATGCTGACGAGCTGGGACAAGATCACCAAGCAGGCGGTTGCCGACAAGCAGGTCGCAGCCGCGGACGCCTTCACCACTGCCGAAAACCAGGCAACGGAGCAGGCAGCCCAGATCCAGAACCTCATCCTCCAAGGTTATGATGCGATCGTCATCAACGCCGCTTCTCCCACAGCGCTGAACGGCGCGGTCAAGGAAGCCTGTGATGCCGGCATCATCGTCGTGTCCTTCGACGGGATCGTCACCGAACCTTGCGCCTGGCGCATCGCCGTAGACTTCAAGGCCATGGGCGAGAGCCAGATCGATTATCTTGCAAAGGCCATGCCGAAGGGCGGCAACCTGCTTGAAATCCGCGGTCTCGCAGGCGTCTCCGTCGACGACGAGATCCATGCGGGCATCGCCGCAGGCGTTGCCAAGAACCCGCAGTTCAAGATCGCCGGTTCGGTCAATGGCGATTGGGCTCAGGACGTCGCACAGCGCGCCGTCGCCGGCATCCTGCCAAGCCTGCCTGAAATCGCGGCTGTCGTGACCCAGGGTGGTGACGGTTACGGTGCTGCCCAGGCGTTTGCCGCTGCCAAGCGCCCGACCCCGACCATCATCATGGGCAACCGTGAAGATGAGCTGCAATGGTGGAAGCAGCAGAAGGATGCCAGCGGCTACAAGACCATGTCGGTCTCGATTGCGCCCGGCGTCTCGACGCTCGCCTTCTGGGTGGCACAGCAGATTCTCGACGGCAAGGATGTGAAGAAGGATCTCACCGTTCCCTTCTTGCGTATCGATCAGGACAATCTCGAAGAGAACCTGAAAAACACCCAGAAGGGTGGCGTTGCCAACGTGGATTACTCCCAGGCTGATGCGCAGAAGGTGATTGCCGGCAAGTAAGGCCGAAGATCGCCTCCTATCCGCTGCGGCTGACGTGTCGCCGCAGCGGCCATCCCTTTTTTCATCATTTCAGATCGTTGGCGTTTTGCTCATGAATGACATCATCGAGACGGAAGAAGTCGTCGCCGCACGCGGCGTCAAAGTCGTCTTCGGCGCCGTCAAGGCACTGGACGGCGCCGATCTCATCATCCGCGCAGGCGAATGCCTTGGCCTGGTTGGCCACAATGGCGCAGGCAAATCCACCATCGTCAATGTCATCAATGGTGGCCTGACGCCGCATGAGGGCACGATTTCCTATGGCGGAGCACCGGGTAGGCAGGGTATTTCGGCAGCACGCGCCGGCGGTGTTCGCTGCGTATTCCAGGAACTATCCCTTTGCCCGAACCTGACGATCAGTGAGAATGTGCGGATCATGCATCCCGGCATGAGCGGCCGGAACTGGCGCGGACGCGCGCTTGCCGCGATACGTCAGACCATCGACGACATCTTTCCAGGCCACGGGATCGATTGCGAAGCGACGATTTCCGACCTTTCCATCGCAGAACGCCAAATGGTGGAAATCGCAATCAATTTCTGCCGCACGCCGGACACGCCGCGGCTCGTCATCCTCGACGAACCGACCTCTTCGCTCGATGCAGGTCTAGCGGAGCAACTCATGGCCTATGTGCGCCGCTTCGTGCGCGAGGGCGGCTCGGTGCTGTTGATCTCCCACATTCTCGGTGAGATCCTGTCGACCGCCACCCGCATTGTCGTGATGAAGGATGGCCGCGTCGTCGCGGACCGTCTAGCCGGTGAATTTACGACACGGACGCTGGTCGAAGCCATGGGCAGTGTCGTCAAGGATCAGGACAGGCAGAAGACTGCCCGCGTCCGGTCCGGTGAAAGAGTCCTCTCCATGGCGCCACGCCGCGGTTCAGAGATCGCGTTTGAGGCCTATCGCGGCGAGATCATTGGTCTTGCCGGCCTTGGCGGTCATGGCCAGACGGAAGCGCTGCTCGATCTTTATCTGGCAAAGAACAGCAGCTGGCTGCCCAACCGTAAGGCCGACCTCGCCTTCGTTGCTGGGGACCGCAGCCTGAACGGCACCTTCTCGCTTTGGAGCATTCTTAAAAATCTGTCGGTCGCATCACTGCGGGACATTTCGTCCGGTGGATTGGTGGACAGGTCACGTGAGAGCGAACTCGGCGCCGAGTGGAAGAAGCGGATCGAAATTCGTACCCCCGACATGGGCAACAAGATTCTCTCACTTTCCGGCGGCAACCAGCAGAAGGTGCTCTTCGCTCGCGCGCTGGCGACGACCGCCAGCACCGTGCTGATGGACGACCCGATGCGCGGCGTCGATATCGGCACCAAACAGGAGGTCTACGACATCTTGAGAACGGAAGCCGCGCACGGCCGGACCTTCATCTGGTACTCGACGGAGATGGACGAGATTCGCTTGTGTGACCGCGTCTATGTGTTCCGCGATGGTGCCATACAGGCAGAACTTGTCGGCGACGACATTACCGAACAGAATGTGCTGGCTGCATCCTTTTCCGGGGAGGCGCAGCCATGAAAGTTTCAGCCAACACCCTTCGCCTTGTCATTCCCGCCGCGTCGCTGGCTTTCCTGCTAATTGCGGTCTTCTACATGCAGCCGCGGGCCATGAGCTATACGGGCATGAACCTGCTGTTCAATCTGGCGGTGCCGATTGCACTTGCGACCATCGCGCAGATGCTGATCATGTCCGTCAACGATCTTGATCTGTCGATGGGCACCTTCGTCAGCTTCTGCGCCTGCGTGACCGCAACATTTCTTCAGGATTCTCCCGTCATCGGAATCGGCATTTTCGCAGCGGCGATCGCCGTCTATGCGGTGCTTGGCGCCGTCATTCACCTGCGCGCCCTGCCCTCCATTGTCGTAACACTCGGAATGAGCTTCGTCTGGGGTGGTCTCGCCGTTTTGATCTTGCCGTCCCCTGGTGGACAGGCACCCGCCTTCGTGCGCGCCTTGATGACGGCAAAGCCGCCATTCATCCCGGTCGCCATCATTGCCAGCATCGTGATCGCAGTGGTCGCCCATTACATCGTCATGCGCTCGTCCTTCGGCGTTCTGATGCGCGGCGTCGGCGGCAATCTGCGCTCCGTTGAGCGGTCCGGTTGGTCGGTGGTCGGCATCCGTGCTGCGACCTTTGCACTGGCGGGCTTCTTTGCCGTCCTCTCGGGGATAGCGCTCGTCGGACTGACGACGTCGGCCGATGCCAATATTGCTCTGCGCTACACGCTTTTATCGATTGCCGGCGTCATTCTCGGCGGTGGTGAATTCGTCGGCGGGCGTGTTTCCCCGATCGGTGCTGTGATCGGCGCTCTGACGCTGACGCTCGCGGGCTCTTTCCTGTCCTTCATGCGCATTTCGCCAGACTGGCAGATCGGTGCACAGGGCGCGATCCTCATCATCGTGCTTGCCCTGCGCATTCTGCTCAACCGTCTCGAGAAGCGGGAGAAAAACCAATGAGCCGCCTCGCTGCCTTCACCAAAAAACCGTGGATCTGGTCCTTTGCCGCGACGGTTGCTGTCTGGGTCATCACCGTGATGTTCACCGGCGGCGCAAGCTCCTTCGGGCTTTCCCATGCGGCGCTGACATTCGCGGCCTTCTCGGTCATCGTCGGCATCGGCCAGATGTTCGTCATCACGCTTGGGCCAGGCAATATCGATCTCTGCGTCCCCGCCACCATGACGCTGTCCGGCACGCTGGCGCTAAAGTTCATGGATGTGTCCGACAGTCTTATCCTTCCCGGACTGCTCGTCGCCATCCTCATCGGGATTGCGGTGGGTATCGGCAACTACACCTTGATCAAGCTTTTACGAATCCCGCCCATCATCGCGACACTGTCGATGAGCTTCATCGTTCAGTCGATTGCGATCTGGTCCAATCGCGGGCTGCGGATCAGACCACCTGAAACACTGGCTAACTTCGCTATCTCCAGTACTTTGGGCATACCGAATGTGGCGCTCGTTGCACTTTTCCTTTCGGTCATCGCCTGGGTGCTGCTTGACCGGTCCTTCTACGGGCGCTGGATTTCGGCCATAGGCCAGAGCACCTTTGCGGCCCGCATGACCGGCATTCCCGTCGATGGCGCGCGCTTCACCACCTACGTCTTCTGCTCCGTCCTCGCCGCCATCGCCGGATATCTTCTGGCAAGCTTTTCCGGCGGTGCAGCGCTCAACATGGGGTCGGAATATCTCCTGATGTCGATTGCCGTGGTCGTCATCGGCGGCACAGCCGTTGCCGGCGGCGATTCCAACGTGCCGGGCATCTGGGGCGCATCGCTCTTCATGTTCCTTGTGGTCTCGATGCTGAACACTTATGGGTTCGGTGCTGGCGCGCGCCTTATCCTCACTGGCCTCATTATCATTTCCGTGATTTTTCTGGCGAGCGGCCCCAAAGCCACCCGCTGAACCAACGCAACACTTTCAAGCCGATTGACGCCCATGACCAAAGATCAAAGCTCCGTTTATGACATTCGCGACGACCGCTTCCGACATCTGATCGTCGGCAACGCCGAACTGGAAGAACTCTATTCCGGCTGCCGCTGGAGCGAGGGACCGGTCTGGTTCGCCGACCTCAACTGCCTGCTCTTCAGCGACATTCCAAACGAGCGCATTCTTCGCTGGGTGCCGGATGGCGGAGTTTCCGTTTTCCGCCAGCCGTCCAATTTCGCCAATGGCAATACGCGAGACCGTCAGGGCCGGCTGATCTCCTGCGAGCATGGCGGCCGTCGCGTGACGCGGACCGAAATCGACGGCTCGATCACGGTGCTGGCGGACAGCTATAATGGCAAGCGGCTGAACTCACCTAATGATGTCGTCGTCAAATCCGATGGCAGCATCTGGTTCACCGACCCGACCTACGGCATTCTTTCCGACTATGAAGGCTATAAATCCGAGCCGGAACAGAAGACCCGCAATGTCTACAGGATCGATCCTGCATCCGGCGAGGTGGAGATCGCCGTCGACGACTTCGTGCAGCCGAATGGCCTGGCATTTTCCCCGGATGAAACAAAACTCTATGTTGCCGACAGCTCCTACAGCCATGATGTCTCACGCCCGCGTCATATCAGGGTGTTCGACGTGGTCGATGGTAAGACGCTGACGAACGGCAAAGAGTTCTGCCACCTGGATAGTGGCCTGCCCGACGGCTTCCGCCTCGATACGGCCGGTAACCTTTGGACGAGCGCCGGCGACGGTGTCCACTGCTTCTCACCAGAGGGTACGCTTCTTGGAAAGATAAAGGTGCCGCAGACGGTGGCGAACCTGACTTTTGGCGGTGCGAAGAAGAACCGGCTCTTCATCACGGCGACCAAATCCCTCTACTCCGTTTATCTCGCGACGACGGGTGCGCAAACGCCGTGAGGCCAGCCCGCGTCATCGACGTCGTTGGGTCAACTAGGGCACCAAGGGTATCTTTTAAGAAGTCGTCGCGGCCCTCAAATCGAGGGCGAGGTTCCTGGCAACAATTGTTGTTTGCCAAAAGCAGTAACGTTATTTTTACCACAAACCGATAAATTGATTCCATTCAAAAGCTACCCTTGAAATCCTTCAAGGATTGTCTTCCTCGCACGCATGATGCGCACGGGTCTCCTTTAAAGATGCCGCTTGATCCGAGAGCGCCGACCATCCTGGAAGGGTCGATGCGGAGTTTCTAACTCTCATGCGATGAGAAAATCATGCCGACCACACTGATCGAAACACGTCGCTTTGCTGCCTTAGCGTCTGTGCCCTGCGCAGCCGATAAGCCCGATCAACCGCCCTCCAACGCTGTTTCGTAAGCACCTAGAACCACCTTAACTGAATGGCTTTCCTCAGCACTTAGCTGCTTGGTGCCGGGTTACGGGCGCGGAATCTACGACTACCCTTACATAGTATTCATCCCGAAGCCCACTTAGCTGCGCACTTCAACATTCCAGTCGGCGCCACCCACAGCTCGAGCCAATGGCTCTGGCCTGGTGTCTTCTCGACAATAACCTCGCGTTCAAGGACGTCTGATATGCGGTTCACCATCAAAACAAAACTGGCTCTCGCCTTCGGTCTTCTCATTCTCATGCTAGCGGGCACCTCAGGATATGGGATTTATAGCCTGGGCATAGCAAGAGACGCGATGAACGAAGTGGTTGAAGGCACCGTTCCTCGTCTCGACAAGGTCCACCAGATAAATGCCTTGTCGCTTGTGACGATCCGGGCGCAGAAAAACATGATCCTGGCGAAGTCCCCTGCGGAAATGCTTCAACACAAAAAGGTGGGTGATGAAAGCAAAGCCCATCTCACGGAACTCTTGAATGAGATGGCGGCAACGGCAAGTTCTGAGACGCGCTCCTACTGGGCGGATCTGCAGACGATCACAACAGCCTTCGAAGCCAGCGACAATCGCGTACGTGCTCTGATAGACGAAGGAAACACCGCTGCTGCCGAGGCTTATTCTGCCGGAGAGGGACGCGACGCCGCCAACGCCCTGACGAAGAAGCTCGATGAAGGCGTCCAGATGAACAGGGCACGACTGCAGGAGTCTAAACAGGTAGCTTCAGACGACTATAATCAAACCAGATTTATGCTGATTTCATGCTCTGTAGCAGCGATTCTCATTGCAGTCCTCACCGCCTTTTGGATTGCCCTGGGTATCAGCTCGGGGTTGCGCAAGGTTATGACGGTAGCGGAAGCAATTGCTGTGGGCGACCTTGAGCAGAATGTTCAGATCCGTAGCAACGACGAGATCAAGGACCTTGTCGATCGCGTTAACACAATGACTCGTAATCTCCGTGCAACAGCCGATGTTGCTGGCACGATTGCGGCTGGCGATCTGTCAAAGGACGTGCAGCCTCTCTCCGAGAAGGACACGCTTGGCATCGCGATGCTGAACATGGTGACCAATCTGCGCGAAACGGCAACGGTTGCGGACAAGATTTCGAACGGTGATCTGACCGTCACTCCGAAGCCACTGTCGGAGCGTGACACGCTCGGCATTGCTCTTCAGTCGATGGTTGAGCGCCTGCGCGGCGTCGTCGGCGATGCGCTCGCTGCGGCAGACAACGTTTCCTCCGGCAGCCAGGAACTGTCTTCGTCTTCCGAGCAGCTGTCGCAGGGTGCCACCGAACAGGCATCCTCTGCTGAAGAAGCCTCCGCTTCGATGGAAGAAATGGCCGCAAACATCAAGCAGAACGCTGACAATGCGGCCCAGACCGAGAAGATCGCGCGTCAGTCTTCCAAGGATGCCGAGGCCAGCGGTGAAGCGGTTGGCCGTGCCGTCGTCGCCATGCGGACCATTGCGCAGAAGATCTCCATCGTCCAGGAAATCGCACGTCAGACCGACCTTCTGGCACTCAATGCCGCTGTCGAAGCCGCGCGTGCCGGTGAACACGGCAAGGGCTTTGCCGTCGTTGCTTCTGAAGTGCGCAAGCTCGCAGAACGCAGCCAGGCGGCCGCCGCTGAAATCTCTTCGCTTTCCGGCGAGACGGTTCAGGTTGCGACCGAAGCCGGCGATATGCTGAACCGTCTGGTTCCGGATATCCGCAAGACTGCGGAACTGGTGGCTGAGATTTCTGCAGCCTGCCGCGAGCAGGACATTGGTGCAAGCCAGATCAACGAAGCGATCCAGCAGCTCGACAAGGTGACGCAGCAGAACTCGGGTGCTTCCGAAGAGATGTCCGCCACCTCGGAAGAACTGGCCGCACAGGCCGAAGAGCTTCAGGCCAGCATCGCCTTCTTCAAGGTCGAGCGTGCCAATACGAATGCTCGCCCCGCCCCGGCTCGCGCAGCTGCCCCCTCAGTCGCGCACCGTCCTGCGGCAAAATCTGCTGCTCCGGTTCGTCGCCCTGCCCCGTCGCAATCCGTCCACGCCCAGCAGGCCCGCGCCAACGGCTTCGCACTCGACATGTCGATGGGTGGCCCGGACGATAGCGATCGTGAGTTCAGAGAGAGCGCCTAAAACATCCGGGAAGCCTGCGACCAACGACGCGCAGGCTACTCGCCCTTATATCATCTGCCATTCCCGAACAGCCTTCACTCCCCAGTGCCAACCCATTTGTGGTGGATCGGCATATCCAAGGACGCCATCAAGATGCGATTTACAATTAAGCTCAAACTTGCACTTGCTTTTGCTCTCATCATCCTGCTGTCGGCAGGCATGGCGGGCATGGCAATTACTCAACTTTCATCCCTCAATGCTGCAGTAACAGATATCGTACAGGGCCCTGCCGCCAACCTGCGCAACTCAAGCGATCTCTCCGACGCTATCCTAAATGCGATTGCCAACGAGAAGAGCGCGGCACTGAATGAAGACGCTGCTCGCATCTCAACTTATGTCGACGCCGCCCGCACCGACCGTGCAAAAATTGGACAGATTATTGCGACGCTGGAAAAAGAGACAAATCCAGCAATTCATGCGAAGGTGACGGAACTGAAGGCTGCGGTTCCTGCGTGGGAAAAGCTGCAGGAAGAAGTACTCCGCCTTGCAACCATCAACACGCCTGAAAGCAATCGCCAAGCCGGTGCTATCTCCATGGGAGACGGCGAAAAAGCCACGAAGGCTCTGCTGACCACTCTGGAAAGCCTGAACAACGAAATCGCTGCTGACCTGAAGGCGACAGATGAAGCGACCAACGAGGAATATGACACCTCGCGTACGATCCTCATCAGCGTCGTTGCAGCGATCATCATTCTGTCGATCCTGATCGCTACATGGATTGCGCTTGGTATCAACAAGGGATTGCAGCAGGCGATCCGTGCTTCTCGCGCCGTTGCGCTTGGCGACCTTGATCAGGACATCGCAATCAAGAGCAATGACGAGATCAAGGATCTCGTCGACAGCATGAACGTGATGACGACCAACCTGCGCGCCACGGCAGCGGTTGCAAACAACATTGCGGAAGGTGATCTTTCCCAGGACGTGAAGCCGCTCTCCGACAAGGACCGCCTGGGTATCGCCATGAGCAACATGGTTGTGAATCTCCGCGCGACCGCCGATGTTGCCGGTACGATCGCCTCGGGTGATCTGTCCAAGGACGTGAAGCCTCTGTCGGATCGGGATACGCTGGGCAACGCCATGCTGCACATGGTCACAAACCTGCGCGAAACGGCAACGGTCGCAAATAAGATCGCAGAAGGCGATCTGACTGTTACGCCGAAGCCGCTTTCGAACCAGGACACGCTCGGCATTGCTCTTCAGTCAATGGTCGAACGCCTGCGCGGCGTCGTTAGCGATGCGCTGGCCGCAGCAGACAACGTTTCGTCCGGAAGCCAGGAACTGTCTTCGTCTTCCGAACAGTTGTCACAGGGTGCAACCGAACAGGCATCCTCTGCCGAAGAAGCCTCCGCTTCGATGGAAGAGATGGCCGCCAACATCAAGCAGAACGCGGACAACGCGGCCCAGACCGAGAAGATCGCTCGCCAGTCCTCCAAGGATGCAGAGGCAAGCGGTGAAGCCGTCGGCCGTGCCGTGGTCGCCATGCGCACGATTGCGCAGAAGATTTCCATCGTTCAGGAAATCGCACGTCAGACCGACCTTCTTGCACTGAATGCCGCGGTTGAAGCCGCGCGAGCCGGTGAGCATGGCAAGGGCTTTGCCGTCGTCGCCTCCGAAGTGCGCAAGCTGGCAGAACGCAGCCAGGCGGCAGCCGCTGAAATCTCCTCGCTCTCCGGCGAAACCGTCC
>Ga0256408_1001411_pt1 | contig 13160 bp, 9 predicted proteins | sample PhyAR1_FD_185998 | JGI IMG/M metagenome (GOLD analysis project Ga0256408, IMG submission 185998) | Leaf surface microbial communities from alfalfa plants in UC Gill Tract Community Farm, Albany, California, United States - DLSL A.R1 | ecosystem: Host-associated > Plants > Phyllosphere >...
ACCTGCCGCAGGTTTCAATGGCGGGCTGCTGTGGCGCAATGGGCTTGGCAACATGACGCTGGAGGCCAAGGGCGATTACTTCACCAATGGCGAAGTGCGCCGTAGCGTCAGCCTGAACCAGCAGTGGGAAATCAGCCAGAACCTGGGGCTGCGCCTGAGTGCCTCGCGCCAGTTCAGCCACCTGTCCACGGCGCAGAACGAGGTGATGCTGGAAGTGAAGTGGTATCACTACTGAGGGTCTGGTCTGGTGTGAAAGCGTTCATGTTTACGGCGATGTTCCGGCCTGTGGCCCGCCTCAACCAGTCTTTGACACGGTTTTGACAGCACGCCCACAACTGGCCCTCTAGACTTCACCTGGACGGCATGAGGGCAAGGTCTATGTGGCGGTTCTGGTTGGGTCTGTGCGTGGCGATGCTGCTGTCGGGGTGCGAAACGACTCACGAGCAGATGCTTGGCCAGGGGTTTCCCCCTGCCTACGCCGATGGCTTCGAGGACGGGTGCAGCAGCGGCCGTCAGGCCGCGGGCGTGCCGGCAGGTGATTTTCGCAAGAACGTGCCGCGCTACCTTCAAGAACGGCAGTACGAGTCCGGCTGGGACGATGGCTTTCGCCAATGCCAGGCCATGCAGGAGCGGGCCGAACAGCAGCGCTACCACGAGCGTTTCTGGGACGAACGGGACCGTGAGTGGCAGCAGGAGAAAGACCGCGGCGCTGCCCGCGCCTGGCGTTGAAGACGTCGCAGGTGGGCATTGCTTGAAACCCCGCCCCTGCCATGATGGTCTTCTGCACAAGGAGGCACTCATGAGCCGAGCATTTGTCAACGAAGACCAGGCCGCCGCCCAGGCCGACCAACCCGTCGAGCGGCGTGTCAGCGACCAGCCCAATTACGTCACCGCCAACGGCCTGCGCCAACTGCAGCAACGGCTGACCGAACTCAATACGTTGCGCAGTGAGTTGCAGGCTCAGGGCGAGCGTGCCGACAAACAGCGATTGGCCGAAATCGAGCGTGATCTGCGGTATTTCGCCGCGCGGGTACACAGTGCCCAAGTGGTGCCGACAGCCCTGTCCACCGAAAAAGTGCAGATAGGCAGCCGCGTCAGGTTCATCGACGATCAGGACCAGGAACACTTGGTGTGCCTGGTAGGCGAAGATGAGGCTGACGCGGCGCGTGGATTGATCAACTGGGGCTCACCCCTGGGCAGGGCCTTGCTGGGCGCAGCCCCGGGAGATGAGGTGACATGGCGCCGCCCCGTCGGTGAACAGGCTATCGAGATCATCGAGATCGAAGGGGCGGGCTGACAGCCCACCGCAGCCGACCCGGCGAGACCTCTCCAATATGCCTGTAACTGGTGTGCCGACGATGGGCTGCCAAGCCTCACGCGATCAGACGACCCCTTGGGCCAGCATCGCATCGGCCACCTTCACGAAGCCCGCAATGTTGGCCCCTTTGACATAGTTGACCCGGCCATCGCCCTCTTCACCATAGTGAACGCAGGCGTGGTGAATCGACTGCATGATGCCATGCAGCTTGCTGTCCACTTCGCCAGCAGTCCACAGCAAGCGCATGGCGTTCTGCGACATTTCCAGGCCCGACACCGCAACGCCACCCGCGTTGGACGCCTTGCCCGGCGCATAGAGGATGCCAGCTTCAAGGAAGATGTCCACAGCCGCCAGGGTCGTGGGCATGTTGGCGCCTTCTGCGACGCAGATACAGCCGTTGGCCAACAGTGCCTTGGCATCCTCGACGTCCAGTTCGTTCTGCGTCGCGCATGGCAGCGCGATGTCGCAGGCCAGGCTCCACGGCGTCTTGCCCTTGCGGAACTCCAGGCCGAATTGCCCGGCCAGCTCGCTGATGCGGCCGCGCTTGACGTTCTTGAGGGTCATCACCGCTTCCCACTGCGCGTCGGTGAGGCCCGCTTCGGCGTACAAGGTACCTTCGGAATCGGACAGCGAGATCACCTTGCCCCCCAGGTCCATCACCTTGCGCGCGGCGTATTGCGCGACGTTGCCCGAGCCCGAGATCGCCACGCGACGGCCGTCGATGCGCTGGCCCTGGCGCTTGAGCATCTCCTCGGCAAAATACACACAGCCATAGCCCGTGGCTTCCGGACGAATCAGGCTGCCGCCATAGGTCATGCCCTTGCCGGTCAGCACGGAGGTAAACTGGTTGGCCAGACGCTTGTATTGCCCGAACATATAGCCGATCTCGCGCGCCCCTACCCCGATGTCCCCGGCCGGAACATCGCAGTCGGCACCGATGTGACGGTACAGCTCGCTCATGAAGGCCTGGCAGAAGCGCATCACTTCGGCGTCGCTCTTGCCCTTGGGATCGAAGTCAGACCCACCCTTGCCACCGCCCATGGGCAGCGAGGTCAGGGAGTTCTTGAAGACTTGCTCGAATGCGAGGAATTTCAGAACACTGAGGTTCACCGAAGGGTGGAAGCGCAGGCCGCCCTTGTAGGGGCCAATGGCGCTGTTCATCTGGATACGGTAACCGCGGTTGACCTGAACCTTGCCGTGATCGTCCACCCACGACACCCGGAACAACACTGCACGCTCAGGCTCGACCATGCGCTCGAGAATGCCCGCTTGCAGGTAGTGAGGGTTGGCTTCCAGAAAGGGCCACAAGGTGCGCAGCACTTCTTCGACGGCTTGGTGAAACTCGGGTTGGCCAGGGTCACGCTGTTGCAGGCGTGCAAGGAAATTGTCGACGGATTCGATCATGGTAGACATCTCACCAAGAGGATTGGACTTATTGGTTTTTCCCGAATGTACCAAGAAGCAATTGCCCTGCAACAGGGCGAAATGTCGTTTTATTGAAATAATTTGGTGCGTTTTATGTAAATGTATACAAACCGCTCAGACGGCAACTCAGGCGCGGCCCACTAGATGTCAGCTACCAGAAGGCCTGCCGTAGCCCTTCATGACCTATGGACAGAATCCGAACAAATTGTGAAGCACGCACGAAAATGGGGCCCCTGAGGGCCCCATTTCTGTGCAGCAGACGCTGGCTTATTGCGCCAGCTTCTTGTGACGCACACGGTGCGGCTGTGCGGCGGCATCGCCCAGGCGCTTCTTGCGATCGGCTTCGTACTCGGTGTAGTTGCCTTCGAAGAACACCACGTTCGAGTCGTCTTCGTATGCCAGGATGTGAGTCGCGACGCGGTCCAGGAACCAACGGTCGTGGGAAATCACGATGGCGGCGCCGGGGAAGTCCAGCAGCGCCTCTTCCAGGGAACGCAAGGTCTCGACGTCGAGGTCGTTGGACGGTTCGTCGAGCAGCAGGACGTTGCCGCCCTCTTTCAAGGTCAGGGCCAGGTGCAGACGGCCACGTTCACCGCCTGAGAGGTCCTTGACGAACTTCTGCTGGTCGCCCCCTTTGAAATTGAAGCGGCCCACGTAAGTGCGCGACGGGATTTCGTAGTTGCCGATACGGATCATGTCCGAGCCGTCGGAAATCTGCTGGAACACGGTCTTGGCGCCGTCCAGGTCCTCGCGGCTCTGGTCGACACACGCCAGTTGCACGGTTTCACCGATCTCGATGCTGCCCGAATCCGGCTGCTCCTTGCCCATGAGCATGCGGAACAGGGTGGATTTACCGGCGCCGTTACCCCCGATCACGCCCACGATCGCACCCTTGGGCATGGCGAAGGACAGGTTGTCGATCAGGACGCGGTCGCCATAACCCTTGGTGACGTTCTTGAATTCGATGACCTTGTCGCCCAGACGCGGACCGGCCGGGATATAGATCTCGTTGGTTTCGCTGCGCTTCTGGAATTCCTGCGACTGCAGTTCCTCGAAACGCTGCAGACGTGCCTTGGATTTGGACTGGCGGGCCTTGGCGCCTTTGCGCACCCACTCCAGTTCTTCCTTCATGGCCTTTTCATGGGCGCTCTGCTGTTTGGATTCCTGGGCCAGACGATCGGACTTGGCTTCCAGCCAGCCCGAATAGTTGCCTTCATAGGGAATACCGGCACCGCGGTCGAGCTCCAGGATCCAGCCTGCGACGTTGTCGAGGAAGTAACGGTCGTGGGTAATGGCCACCACGGTGCCGGGGAAATCGTGCAGGAAGCGCTCGAGCCAGGCGACCGAGTCAGCGTCCAGGTGGTTGGTCGGTTCGTCGAGCAGCAGCATGTCGGGGGCCGACAGCAGCAGGCGGCACAGGGCGACACGGCGCTTCTCGCCACCGGAGAGGTGCTCGATGCGTGCATCCCAGGCCGGCAGGCGCAGCGCGTCGGCGGCGACGTCCAGCTGGCGTTCCAGGTTATGCCCGTCGGCGGCCTGCAGGATGGATTCGAGCTTGGCCTGCTCGGCAGCCAGCTTGTCGAAGTCGGCGTCCGGCTCGGCGTAGGCCGCGTAGACCTCGTCAAGACGCGCCTGGGCGTCCTTGATGACGCTGACGGCTTCCTCGACCACCTCACGGACCGACTTGCTCGGGTCCAGCTGAGGCTCCTGGGGCAGGTAGCCCACGTTGATGTCAGGCATCGGACGGGCTTCGCCGTCGAATTCCTTGTCGACGCCCGCCATGATCCGCAGCAGCGTCGATTTACCTGCGCCGTTGAGGCCCAGCACGCCGATCTTGGCGCCAGGGAAGAACGACAGGGAAATGTTCTTCAGGATTTCCCGCTTCGGCGGCACGACCTTGCTCAGCCGATGCATGGTGTAGACGTATTGAGCCAAAACCAAGCCCTCTAATTCAGATAGGTAAAGACATCGACGATCGCCCCAGCGGGTCGGCCAGGGGTCGGGTGTCGTTGAACAAAGTGGACCATTCTACGCCAACGCGCAGTATTTGATAGGAGGCGCCGCGCCGGCGGCGCAGGCCTGAAGCGGTGGTCCGGCAGCAGTGGCCTTGCCCTGTAGTCGCGCCTGGCGAGCAGCCCTTGTTCAGACGTGACGCTGGCGCGCCTTGCCCCGTGGCAGCCGGCAACGGTCGCCCTGCTCGGCCAGGCGCGCGGCCCAGGCGGACTTGACGCAGAACCCGTCCGGGCGCGCAGGTTGCGCAGCGGCGACACGATTGACAGAGGTGCCGGACGTGACCGATGCCGCCGCCGGGCGCGGTGCGTCGGCAACGACTGCAGCTGGGACGGGTGCCTTGGCAGACGTGCGCAGCTCGGCCAGCGATGGCGCCTTGCGCTTGGTTGACGTGGCCGCCTCGGGCTTTGCCAGCGAGCGTTGGCACGATTTGCAGGATACGTCCTCGGTCACGGCAGAGCTGACAAGGGTCTGACTGCTGCGCCCACAGGCGGAATCGAGGCCATTGATGGAAAAATGAGTAACCAAAACCGAACATCTCCCAAGCAGTGTCATGTAAAGCGGGCGGCATTCTCGCACAGCAGGCACGTGCTTGCCGAATACGAGCGGTCGGAAGCATGAATGGCACTGGCACTTTGCCATAATGCGAGGCATGCTAGCCGGTTTCGAGTGGTCGGCTTATAGTGCGCCACCGCGCATCGGTTACCTCATAAAAAAAGCATACGCCATGCCCGACCCCTCCCTGCCATCGCCAGGCCCATCGCAGGATCGACGCTTGATCAAACTCACTCCACCGCCGTCATCGCGTAGCGCGTCCAAGGCGCCCGCTGCCAGTCTGCGCGGGTCGATCAAGGGTGCGCTGGCACTGCTCGCCCTGATTCTGCTCGGGTTGCTGCTGTGGCAGCTGTTCGCGCAGTTCAGCCTTACCCAGGCCGAGCTGCGCGACAAGCGTTTGGAAGACACGACCGAACTGGCGGACCACCTGGGTTTGAACATGGCGCTCAAGGCGCAGCAAGCCATCAACCTGCTCCAGCCCTATCCCACCGTGGCGGCACCGGCAGCTGGCGGCTTGGTGGATACGCTGCGCGAACGAATGCACGCGCTGCGCAGCGTGGTCTGGATAGACGGAGCCGGGCAGATCGTTGCCGACAGCGCACCTGCCAGCGACGATCACGCAGTCGTCGGTGAGGTGCTGAGGCTCAACCAGGAGCGGCCCTATTTCTTTACCAATGCGCCCAGCAACGCCAGCGTGTACCTGTTGCTGAGCCAGTCGCCAGGCCAAGGCCATTGGCTGCTGCGCTTGTCACCTGATTACTACCGCGCGCTTACCGGCCATCTGCATGAGGCCGATCAGCTGTTGTGGCTGCTGGAAAACAGCCGTACGGGCGAGGTGCTGCAACGCTACCTGGCCTCCGAACGCCCCGACGCGCCCTTGCAGAGCGTCATGCTGGCGTTCATCGACAATAGTGCCTGGCAACTGCGCGGCCTGTTCGATGCTGAACAGGCGCGCAACGACCTGCTGCCTGCCTTGATAGGCAAATGCCTGCTGGTGCTGTTCTGCGCCCTGCTCCCGGTCCTGGCCCTGGTCAACATGCGCCGCCGCCAGCGGGCCTTGCAGGAAGATCGCCGACGCTATCAAGAGATCTTCGAAGGCACAGGTGTGGCCCTGTGCGTGCTCGACCTGTCCAGCTTGCCCGGCCAGCTGGACCGCTATCACCTGCGCAACCGCGCCGCACTCAAGCACAGCCTGATGCTGGATCCTCAACTGCGCCGCTCGCTCCTGGCGCAACTGAAGATCACCGAAATCAACCAGGTGGCGCGCCAGCTGCTTCATATCGAAGATCACCAGCAAGCCTGGCAGCGCCTGATCGACGACAGCGGTGACGGCCAGGACAGTGTCGGTATGCAGTTGCTCGACGCCTTGATCGACCAACGCCCGTCCCTGGAGCTCGAGGTGCGCCTGCCTGCTGCGCATGGCGGCGAGCTGCACCTGTGGCTGACAGCGCGCCTGCCGCAATTGCGCCGCAATTACCAGGCCGTGATCCTCAGCATCAGCGACATCACCAGCCGCAAGAAAGTGGAGCTCTCGCTGCTCGAACGCGAGCGGTTCTGGTCGGACGTGGTGCGTACCGTGCCGGATCAGCTCTACGTCCAGGATATCCACAGCCAGCGGATGATCTTCAGCAACCGTCACCTGGGCCAGACGCTGGGGTATGACCGCACGGAACTGGCCCGCATGGGCGACCGCTTCTGGGAGCTGCTGCTGCACCCCGAAGACGCTGCGCATTACCAGGACCTGCGCCAACAGCAGCTCGACAACGGCCATGACTTGCCGCTGCATTGCCAGCTGCGTTTCCGGCACCGAGATGGCAACTGGCGCTGCTACGACATACGCGAGCAGGTGCTGGCGCGTGACGCCGACGGCCGGGTGACGCGCATCATCGGCGTGGGCAAGGACGTGACCGTGCAGATCGAGGCGAGCCAGTCGCTGCGCGACAGCGAACAGCGCTACCGGATGCTGGCCGAAAGCATCAGTGACGTGATCTTCTCCACCGACAGCCAGCTCAAGCTCGACTACGTAAGCCCCTCGGTGCAAAGCGTGCTGGGCTATCACGCCGACTGGATCTTCGCCAACGGGTGGCATTCGATCATCGCCAACCCCGCCCAGCTCACTGGCATCTACGGGTTGATGGAGCGGGTAAGCAAGGCGATGGACGATCCGGCTCAACTGGCCGAACTGCGTGGCCAGTTGCCGACCCAGCTGTTCCTGTTCGACTGCCTGCGCGCCGACGGCCGCAAGATCCCCATCGAGTTGCGCCTGGTACTGGTCTGGGATGACGATCAGCGTTTCGAGGGCGTACTGGGGGTAGGTCGCGACATCAGCCAGCAGCGCCGGGCGGAGAAAGACCTGCGCATGGCTGCGACGGTTTTCGAGCATTCGACTTCGGCCATTCTGATCACCGACCCTGCCGGCTACATTGTGCAGGCCAACGAGGCTTTCAGCCGGGTCAGCGGCTACGCAGTCAGCGAGGTGCTGGACCAACTGCCGAGCATGCTGGTGATGAACGACCAGCAGCAGGCGCACCTGCGCTACATCCTCAAGCAGCTCAACCAGCGTGGCAGCTGGGAGGGCGAGGTGTGGCTCAAGCGCCGTGATGGCGATCACTACCCGGCCTGGGTAGGCATCACTGCCGTGCTGGACGATGAAGGCGACCTGGCCAGCTACGTGTGCTTCTTTACCGACATCAGCGAACGCAAGGCCAGCGAACAGCGCATTCACCGCCTGGCCTACTACGACGCCCTGACCCACTTGCCCAACCGTACGTTGTTCCAGGACCGGCTGTACAACGCCTTGCAGCAGGCCGAGCGGCAGAAGGCCTGGGTGGTGTTGATGTTCCTGGACCTGGACCGTTTCAAGCCCATCAACGACTCCCTGGGCCATGCCGCGGGCGATCGCATGCTCAAGGACATGGCCCTGCGCTTGCTGGCCTGCGTGGACGAGGACGATACGGTCGCGCGCATGGGCGGCGATGAATTCACGCTGCTGCTCCAGCCTCGGCCTACTCGCGAGCTGGCATTGAACCGCGCCATTCACGTGGCCGAAAACATCCTGGGCAGCCTGGTCAAGCCGTTCGTGCTGGAGAACCGCGAGTTCTTCGTCACGGCCAGCATCGGCATCGCACTCAGCCCGCAGGATGGCGGCGAGTTGAGCCAATTGATGAAGAACGCCGACACCGCCATGTACCACGCCAAAGAGCGCGGCAAGAACAACTTCCAGTTCTACCAGGCTGAAATGAACGCCAGTGCCCTGGAGCGCCTGGAACTGGAAAGCGATCTGCGCCATGCCATGGAGCAGAACGAATTCATTCTGTATTACCAGCCGCAATTCAGCGGCGACGGCAAGCGCCTGACCGGCGCCGAGGCACTGCTACGCTGGCGGCACCCTACCCGCGGCCTGGTGCCACCGGGCGACTTCATTCCCGTCATCGAAGAGCTGGGCCTGGTGGTGGACGTGGGTGACTGGGTACTGCGCGAAGCCAGCCGACAATTGAAGGCCTGGCACAAGGCCAAGGTGCGTGTGCCGAAAGTGTCGGTCAACATTTCCGCGCGCCAGTTCTCCGATGGTCAACTGGGCACGCGGATCGCCAACATCCTGGAAGAAAGCGGCCTGCCACCGGCGTGTCTTGAGCTTGAGCTGACCGAAAGCATCCTGATGCGCGAAGTAAACGAAGCGCTGCAGATTCTGGCCAGCCTCAAGAACCTGGGCCTGAGCATCGCGGTGGACGATTTCGGGACCGGCTATTCCTCGCTCAACTACCTCAAGCAGTTCCCGATCGATGTGTTGAAGATCGACCGTACCTTCGTCGACGGCCTGCCCGAAGGTGAGCAGGATGCGCAGATCGCCAGGGCGATCATCGCCATGGCCCACAGCCTGAACCTGGCGGTCATCGCCGAAGGCGTCGAGACCCATGAACAACTTGAGTTTCTGCGTGAACACGGGTGCGACGAAGTACAGGGCTACCTGTTCGGGCGACCGATGCCGGCGCATCAGTTCGAGGCGCAATTCGCCAATGAGACGTTGTTCATGTTCAATTGAGTCGCCCCTGGCCCTGCCCTCATGCTGCTGCCGAAACGGCAGCGGGGCCCGTCACGCCCGGCCCGCCACCACGCGCAGGCAACGCCAGAAACCGGACCTGAAAGTCAACTCGCATGCCCGCCCAGCCCAGCAACGGCGCGGGATGCAACATGAACCCCACTGGTCCGCGACTTGATGCCACTTCATATGCCAGCGGCGGATCAATGGGGTAGAATGCCCACCCACTTCACCCCCGATCCTTGAGGACCGCCATGTTCAGCCGTGATTTGACCATTGCCAAGTACGACGCCGAGCTCTTCGAAGCCATGCAGCAAGAAGCTCTGCGCCAGGAAGAGCATATCGAGCTGATCGCCTCGGAAAACTACACCAGCCCGGCCGTCATGGAAGCCCAGGGTTCGGTACTGACCAACAAGTACGCCGAAGGCTATCCAGGCAAGCGCTACTACGGTGGCTGCGAATACGTCGACGTCGTCGAGCAGCTGGCCATCGACCGCGCCAAGCAACTGTTCGGTGCCGACTACGCCAACGTCCAGCCGCACGCCGGCTCCCAGGCCAACGCCGCTGTCTACCTGGCCCTGCTGTCGGCCGGTGACACCATCCTGGGCATGAGCCTGGCCCATGGTGGTCACCTGACCCACGGTGCTTCCGTCAGCTCGTCGGGCAAGCTGTACAACGCCGTGCAGTACGGCATCGATGGCAATGGCCTGATCGATTACGACGAAGTCGAGCGCCTGGCGGTCGAGCACAAGCCGAAAATGATCGTCGCCGGTTTCTCGGCCTACTCGCAGGTGCTGGACTTCGCCCGCTTCCGCGCCATCGCCGACAAGGTCGGTGCCTACCTGTTCGTCGACATGGCACACGTGGCTGGCCTGGTCGCTGCCGGTGTCTACCCTAACCCGGTTCCTTTCGCCGACGTCGTCACCACCACCACGCACAAGACCCTGCGCGGTCCGCGCGGCGGCCTGATCCTGGCTCGCAAGAACGAAGAGATCGAGAAGAAGCTCAATTCCGCTGTCTTCCCAGGCGCCCAGGGCGGCCCACTGGAGCACGTGATCGCGGCCAAGGCCATCTGCTTCAAGGAAGCCCTGCAGCCGGAGTTCAAGGCCTACCAGCAGCAAGTGGTGAAAAACGCCCAGGCCATGGCCAGCGTCTTCATCGAGCGCGGTTTCGACGTGGTTTCCGGTGGCACCGAAAACCACCTGTTCCTGCTGTCGCTGATCAAGCAGGACATCTCGGGCAAAGACGCTGACGCGGCGCTGGGCAAGGCGTTCATCACCGTCAACAAGAACTCGGTTCCTAACGACCCGCGCTCTCCGTTCGTCACTTCGGGCCTGCGTTTCGGCACCCCGGCCGTGACCACCCGCGGTTTCAAGGAAGCCGAGTGCCGTGAGCTGGCTGGCTGGATCTGCGACATCCTTGCCGACCTGAACAACGAAGCGGTGATCGACGCCGTGCGCGAGAAGGTCAAAGCCATCTGCAAGAAGCTGCCGGTCTACGGCAACTGATCGCTGATCGCTCACTGGAAAGCCCGGCCAAGTGCCGGGCTTTTTGCATCCTGCGTCTGGAACCCGTTCCGGTTAGTCCCCTCGCGCGTGTCGGCATAGCCTCCTGAGTGCATTCATGAACACTGGAGGTATACGATGAATCACAAAGCGCACTCTTTTCTCGCGACACTGCATGCAACTGATTGCCCGTTGAACACCTTCGACAGCATGACTAGCGGCAATGTGGTACTGGAAAGCCCCCTGACCACGCCTGGATACGCCGTGGACGGCCCCGCTACGCTAGGTGTACTCAATGGTTCCGACGACGATTGGGACCACGGTCAAGAAATGGGCCTGGTCACTTTCGAGAAATCGTCTGCTCCCCTACCCCTGTTGCTCTACTTCCGGCACAGTGAAGCCGGCTACCGCCTCTATGTACGCAGCGGAGCACATTCCGGCAAGGGGGTTTTCGCGACAACGCATGGTCTGGTGGAAGCCATGCGCATCGAGCAGCAAGACCCTACAGCTTGGAAAATCACTGAAGCGTCGAGCGGTAAAGCGTTTGATCTGACAGTCATCGAAGGTGACCAGATCGACATCAAATTGGAAAGCAAGGCAGGGCCGTGGGGACGTCACGGGCTATATCCTGTTGGCGACTATGCGGTATGCCACCCCAATGCAGTTGGCCGCTCGCTCAAATTGGTCATTCAGGAGCGGAATGTAGATTGGCTCAAGCCAGCGTAGCGCTTTGAATGATAATCGTCGGCTGAAGACCTATAGGATGCCCAGCGAGTAGCTGGGCTTTTTGCGCTGCGGGTCCAATTGTCTGTACGCGTGTCATCAGGGCCACGCACCGGCTGGGCAACGCCTCGCCAGGCACAGAACCTCGTTACTGAAACTGCCTGGATTCGATACAGTAAGTCAGCAAGTCCTGGTCACTGTCGACGTTGAGCTTGCGCATCGCCGACACCTTCTGGGCGCTGACTGTCTTGTTGCTGCGCGACAGTTGCCGCGCGATATCACCTACGGTCATGCCAGTGACAAAGAGCCGGACGACTTCGAGCTCCCTGGGGGACAGCTGATTGAAGCGGGCCTCGACCTTCACTGCTTCGCGTACCACGGATGTAGGTGGCGGCAACGGGCTTCGGTACCGACGCCGCTTGCGGATGGCACTCAGCGCTTTTTCGATTTCATCATGCAGGTGGTTTTTTTGAATGACCCCTGCCACACCCAGTTCCTGAAGCCGGGAAAGAATCAACCCATTGGAAATCATGGTCAGAATGAGGACCTGGGTGTCCGGGAAGTGACGCAGAATGTACTCGATGAGCTTGAAGCCATCTCCGTAGGTACAATCCCCCGGCATATTGAAGTCGGTGATCAGGGTGCGGGGGTTGTGCAGGCGCAGTTGATCGATCAATTCCGATGAGTTGGTGGCTTGACCGACGACTTTATAGCGCCCGATGCGTTGAACGACTTCACGCACCCCCAGCAGGACGATGGGATGATCGTCAGCGATGACAACCTTGTGATGAGGCATGCAGAATTACTCCATTAGGGGACAAGGCTCATCCGGGAATCTCGTCTGACAAGCGCTGCGCGACCTTGGCAAGCCGCCTGCACAGAGCACGGACTTGCCCGCCCAGGCGTGCGTCGAGCGGCAGCTCCTGCAACATGTTTTCCAGCCGTTGACATGCGCCGTACAACGCCGTGGCATTGATGCTGGCCAGTGCACCGCTCAAGCTGTGCAACCGTTGTTCGACCAGAACCGCATCGTGCTCGATCACCCCCTTCTCCAACTGCTCAATATCGCTGGCCAACGTCTGGGCAAGCAATTGGCGCATGGGCTGGGACAGTTGAATCCAGCCTGAAAAATCATCCCTGCCCGGGTCGGGTGCAACGTGAGTGTCAACCGTTCCAGGGCAGTGGTTCATCAGTACCTGCCGAAGGGTGCCAAGGCTCAGAGGCTTGACTATCCACGCGGTCATACCCGCTTGCAGGCAGCGCTCACCTTCTTCGCGCAGTGCATTGGCGGTGATGCCGATGATAGGTGCTTCGACACCTGCCTCTCGCAGCGCCCGGGTCAGCTCGTAGCCGTTCATCCTGGGCATGTTGATGTCGGTGATGACCATGTCGAAACGCTTGGATTGCCAAAGTTGAAGTGCCTGGTGGCCATCAGCCGCGACGGTTGGGTAAGCCCCGATGGCTTCGAGCTGCTCACGCATGACCGCCTGGCTGACTGGGTTATCCTCTGCCACCAACACGCTCAATTTCAACGGCGCAGACGGCGCCTGCGAACCCTCTTTCGGCACAGGCACCAAGACCGGCG
>Ga0256408_1001421_pt1 | contig 13099 bp, 14 predicted proteins | sample PhyAR1_FD_185998 | JGI IMG/M metagenome (GOLD analysis project Ga0256408, IMG submission 185998) | Leaf surface microbial communities from alfalfa plants in UC Gill Tract Community Farm, Albany, California, United States - DLSL A.R1 | ecosystem: Host-associated > Plants > Phyllosphere >...
AAGATTACTCGAAATAGAGGACAGAAGCAACGTAAGTTGCTTCTATCCTCTATTTTTTATCCAAAATACAAAGTAACAAAAATAACAACAGCAGTAATAGCCGATACTTTGACCAAGCAGGCCAAAGATGACGGTATAATCAATCCTTGCCGTAAAGCTAGGTAATAGAGCAAGTCGTCCTTTGCTTTCCATGAGTGAGGGCGTACATAATCCAGCTGCGTAATATCTGCATTTTTTTGACAATAAATTTTTTGCCTCAAGGTAGTTCCGGTATCTAGAGGGAAAGCAGGTAAAAAGAAAAAGCCAAAGTGCAAGAAACTAGCTGCTGATGGGTTCTTACACTTTGGCTGTTTAAAGCTTATTTGGTTTTGCGGTTTTTAATCAAACATTTTTTTTGCAGCCCGAGCAAGGGTGGGCAAGTCTTTGTCGTAGCGAGGAGTTTTTACTAAGCGTGACATTGGAATGCCGGCAAAGTGGAAGGCTGCAATCTCCCCGGAACGAACGGCACTTTGTTCAGTGAAGATCATTTGGTAAGGCTGTTCAACAAATTCACCTGTAAAAGCAAGGTTAGTCGAGTGTTTTGGAATGACTTTAGGACGGTCGGCTTTGGCTCGATTATTAAATAAAGCAGAAGCATAAGGCATATAAGCAGGGATATTGTTGATGACACTTTCCATAATTTCAGTTTCTCGTTCACGAATGTTGACAGGACCTGGATCCACTTTGGCTAGCTGCCCAATTAACTCTTGCAACATTTCTTTACCATTCATTTTAATATATTGCTTATCAACAAATTCACCACGGCGACGAGGATATAAGAAATATCCCCAAATTACAGTTTCGTTTGGTTTTTGTGTGGTGAAATGTGGTTGATGGTGTACGACAATTGACATGTTAACATCTTTTTGACCCAACGGCGTAATTGGTTCCGTTGAAATAAATGAATTCAAAGCGTTACCTGGTTCTTGAGTAGTGATTCGCGTAATTTCATTTAATAAAAGATGATTTTTCGTTGTTAAGGTAAAACTTACCCATTCACTGGTATCACGGTCAGCAAAAAATTTATCTGGATTTCCGAGATTATAAAAGTGCTCTGTTGCTTTTTTCCACAAGCTGGAAGCAGCACCGTAATCCATATTTTCAGCAGCCGGTGTTTCAAAGTCACCTAGTGTAGTAGAATCGGTAATAGAACCGTTCGTAAAGATTACTGCCGTCTCGTCGTCAACATCAATTAGCTCTTCTTCGTGTGTTTCAACATTTGTCATTTTTAAGCCGGTTACTGTAATTTCATCTTGCATCGGTGTTGCCTTAAACGTCCAATCAGTAACTAGACGATTTAAGATGATGCGGCACCCTTGATCTTTTAAGTACTGAATCAAAGGTAGCATAATACTTTCATATTGGTTGTAACGGGTTCGATTGACGCCTACCAAATGCTCAATTTGCGTAAATTCATAAATCATTTGGTGCATATACCGACGTAACTCTTGAGCGGAACTGCGAGTTCGAAAAGCAAAGGTCGTTTCCCACATAAACCAAAAATTAGTTTCAAAGAAATGGGGATCCTCTTTAAAATAGTCGGCAATAGTAATGTTGTCTAATTTCTCTTCCTCGGAGTCCGGCATGGCAATTAATTTGGTTAATAGCAGCCGATCTTTAGTGTTAAAGCCTAAATGGCCGGCATCAATAATTCCTTTACCGCCTTCCATCAACCGAGCTTTGTCAAAGGTGCGATGTTTTGCGTCAAAGTCTCGAGTATCTTCTGCAGCAGTCATATCTGGTTCGGTGACTGATGGGATTCGACTTAACAAATCCATTAGATCAACGTAAGTGCGGTAGTTTAACATACGTCCGCCACGAGCGATAAAGCCTTTTTTATTTTCTGTAGGGTGATTTTTGTTCCAATATTCATCGACAATGTCTTTTCTAGGAGCGCCATCGTTTGAGCCGTGATCATCTAAGGAATAAAAAGTAATTTGATCACCGCGCCAATTTCCTTCTTGGATTAAATAGACTGCCGCCGCCATATTGGCGATGCCAGCTCCGATCATGATCGCTTTATTTTTTCTCATTGTACTTGCCTCCATCATCTGACTATTACGTTGTTTTTACTTTAATGTGATTCAAATTCATCGTACAAATATTGGTCATCTTCTAAAAGACCCGTTTTTTTCGCTAAATATAGTGCGCCTAAGGCTAATAATCCAAGGCAGACACTCGTTCTTACAATTGTTTTTTTCATGAGAAATTCGCTCCTTTAAAAGAATTTGTGTGACGCTAAGCTTATGGTTATCGCCAGTATAGTTCGAGCAGTATAGGAATGCAAAACTTAAGGTTTGTTATAAGTCTTTGATTTTGACAGTTTAATGAATATGTAAAAAGAGGCTGGCACAAAAGTCCAGCCCCATAAGCCAAGTTCGTTAATGAAATTCACTGTTTTCCACAATAGTAGCTCTGTACTCCTTCACTGGATATCAAACAAGCATAGAAAGCTTTCTCTTATCTCTTATTGTTCACCATGACATTTTTGGAAAGGGCAAAAGCAAGCGTTTATCTTTTGTTTCTTTCTTCTATTTTTAATCATCCGTTTGCTTTAAGTAATCTTCCTTAGTAAAAGTGGTTTCTTCATACTGTCCTTTATCTCCATAGAAACGATTATAACGTTGTTTAAGTTTACGGAAAAGATAGATGACGGTTACTTTTATTAGACAATATAGCGGAATACCAAAGATGACTCCCATTAAGCCCAGTAGTTCTCCCATCACTAAAATAACTAGTAAAATTGTAATTGGATGGATTTTTAAGCGATTCCCCATCACGCGTGGAATCACAAAGTCACCATGAAATAGCTGAATTGCAAACCAAATAACGACAAATTTAATAACCATAAATGTTGAATCTTGAAATGCAATGATCAAACCGGGAATAAAAGCGATAAAAGGGCCAATATAAGGAATAATACATAAAATACCTGCCGCCAAGGAAAGAATTCCGGCAAACTGTAAACCAATCAAAAGAAAAGCCGGCCAGTACAAGACGCCAAGGACGATTGAGGCAATAACTTGTCCTTTAAGATAGTCACCAATTTGAGTATTGACGATTTGGCTGTATTCATCAAAATCATTGCGTGCGAGAGGCGGCACAATATTTTTTACAAAGTGATAAAACTTTTCTTTATCTTTTAACAAGAAAAAGGCGATGATTGGCCCGGTAAACAACGTCAAAAAAGTCGACGACACTACTGAAAAAACACTGCCGATTCCTTGAACGCCTTTTTGAAGATAATCCCCAGCAAATTCGCTCACTTTGCCCCAAACGTTTTCCAACGATTGTGTCGCACGATTTACTTCATCTGCAAAAGGCGTTTTAGCGACGGTCTGCTTCAGCGTTTCTAAAGAACCATTCCAAAAGGAGGGAAACTGTTTAATTAATTCTTCTGTCTGGCTTTGTAGGATAGGAACGAATTGTAATGAAGCAAAAACCAGCAAACTGATGATTAGAACATACAAACCGCCAATGACCCAAACTCGAGGGATTTTTCGTTCCAAACGTTTCACGATAGGATTTAGCAAATAAAAAATAATGATGCCAAATAGAACCGGTGGCAGTAAGGCGCCGAAAATAATCCAAAAAGGTTTAAAGAAAAACGAAATCGCATGAAATAGAAAAATCATGATAGCCAATAAGCACAGTACTACTAATGTAAAAAGTAAATTTTTTCCTCCTAAAAAACGAATCCATTGATTTTTTTCTTTCTCCATTCAATCTTCCTTTCTTTACGTGAACTAACTCTCCATTGATTATAGCTTAAATCTTCAATAAAAGACTAACTTTATCAACTGAGATATAATAAACAAAAATATTCAGAAAATTTAGAAAATTAATTGACTTTTGAAGACAAACCAGTTAATCTGTGTAACAACAGCAAAATTGAGATTTCGATGGAATTGTTGGGAAATAATAAAGAAGAGGGTGAATGTATGAACGATGAAATGACGCCGAAAGTATTTATTAATCGTGTTCTAGCGGGAACTGCCACAGGAATTTTAATCGGTTTAATTCCTAATGCGGTTTTAGCTGCCATTTTAAAACTATTTGGAAATAATACTGTTGCTCTCACGTTTACTCAAATTGGACTCATTTTTCAATTAGCGACGCCGTTAATTATCGGGACGCTAATTGCTAGCCATTTTCAATTGGAACCCTTGAAGATGTTAGTCGTAGGTGGTGCTGCCTTTGTAGGTTCTGGTGTCATTAAATACGATACTCAAGCTGCTGCTTTAGTGGGGGCGGGAACCGGTGATATCATTAATACGATGTTAACTGCTTCTTTGGCTATCCTTGTGATTACTTTGATTGGTGATACCTTTGGTTCAGTGAGTATTGTCTTAACGCCCATTGTAGCAGGAGTTGGTGTCGGTGCTGTCGGGTATTTCCTCTACCCTTATGTTGCTGCAGTCACAGCTGCTGTTGGTAATGGAATTAATGCCTTCACGACCCTGCAGCCTGTGTTGATGAGTGTCTTAATCAGCTGTTCTTTTGCCTTTTTGATTTTATCGCCAATCTCAACCGTTGCTATTGGTGTGGCGATTCAGTTAAATGGCTTGGCTGCTGGAGCTGCTGCGATGGGTGTTGCGGCGACGACTATTGTATTGATTGTCAATTCTTGGAAAATTAATAAATCTGGCGTAACGATGGCTATTGCTTTAGGTGCTATGAAAATGATGATGCCCAACTTGTTTAGAAAACCGGTGATTTTGGTCTCTTGCTTTTTCACCGCTTCATTAGCAGCGCTGTCGGTGGCTTTCTTTTCAATTTCAGGTACGCCGGCTTCCGCAGGATTTGGCTTGGTAGGATTAGTAGGGCCGCTTGCTGCTCTAGAGCAGGGGTTGAATCCTGGAATAATGCTGTTTAGTTGGTTTTTGGTCCCATTAGCAGGAGCCTTTTTTTCACAGTTTGTTTGTGAAAAAGTTTTAAAACTGTATAATCGCAGAGAAGTATTTGAGTTTTTAGGGGAGTAAACGTATCATTAAACACAGTAAAATCAATGGGCGTAGAAAAACGGAGAACAACGGTAAGCGTGTTTTAAACCTCACGAGATCGTTCTCCGTTTTTGATGATAATTAGTACAACTGCTGGACTTTTGCTCTTTGAACGTGTTGGTTCATTGGTTGTCTAACGGGCCTGATTGCTGCGAAAGTGAGCAATAATTTCAGAAATACCCATAAAAATCAATACACAGCCGAATACTTGGAATAAGACAATAAAGCTTTTAAAAGGATTAAATATTAACATAAAACCAGCAAGTAACACAATTACGCTATAGATAATCCAAATGAAACGCTTGCTGTTCAATGCTGTGATTAATTGGAAAAGACCATTGAGCGCAATAACGACGCCTAAAGAGAAAGGCAAAACAGAGACAATGACTGGCGCAAATAAAAGAAAAGCTGCTGCTAAAACAAGAAAAATAATACCGCTTGCCATCCCTAAGCCAAAGGAACCGGTGGCTTTTTTTATTTGGTAATCGTCATAGATATTAATCAATCCCATTAGAACTAAATATCCGGCGATTAAATAACCCACCAAATGGAAAAATGCGGTCGGTCGAAACAGAATGGCGCTTCCTAATACAATATAAACTGCTGCTCGTAGTAATGTGTGGCGTTTAAAATTTGTTACAAAAGTGCCAAACATAAATGATTCCTCCTTATCTTCTGTGCCTGTTCCTATTGTAACGGAAATTTGGTGAATGTGCGACTGAAAAAAACAAAGTAAACGCTCTTAAATAAATTCACTGCAGTCAAACTGGTTGCTCTAATCATTACCTATTTGCTAAGTAATTATGTCATAAGCTATCAAAGCTTTTATATATCATAATACCTATTAACTAAGGAACCATAGAAAGTAAGCTACAATGTTACTTTCCCAAAGATAAATAATTTTACCGGTTAGACCTGCCAGTTACAGTAATCTCGCGGGGGAATTCAATAGGTTGGCTAGTCAAAGCCTATTGAAAAAAATAAAAATTTTCATAGAAATAATAGCTATATGATTTTAAGTAATATAAACCTACGAGAATGATGAGTTTTCTTGTTACTATATATTAACAAAATATACATTATCTTATTTTACATAGATGGAAATCAGTAGAAGAAGAGGCGTTTCTGTAGCTTTTTCCAAGAAGTTTCGATAATAAAAATATCAACCACCAATCGTTGCTGCCCGTAGCTTCGGTGTATTGCAATGATACAAGTTGGAGGATTGCTAAAAGCTATACGGCTAAGTAAGGATATGGCCTGTGGATGTAACAAAGGCAACCGGGTTAAGTCAATGAATCACCAAATTATTCATTACCTTATCATATTTATTTTTTATAATAAAAATGCTACATTTGATAATTTTTTTAATATTTTAAAAAAATGGTTTGATATTTCCGTAAACGGATACAAAAAATTAGGAGTATACTGATCTTGTTAAACTTTGTTAAAATTTAACAAAAAAATCATGAATTGGGGGTTGAAATTGGAGTGGAAATAGGGATGAGTAATAGCTTTTGGTCTTTTTTATCTTCACAAGTTCCTTTGCTTGGAGCTACCATTTTTAATAACTAGTATTAATACATGAAAAAAATTTGTTAGTTATGGAAAAATAGGAGTATAAAGATTTGTTCAATTGAAAATTTTACAAAAAAACTATGTTGTGGAGGTTGAAATAGAATGAAAAAAATTTTTTCTATTAACACTGTCTTATTATTGGTAGTAAGCTTTTTAGGTTTTTTTATTATTAATTTAAATACAACAGTTTCTCAGGCTGAGACGACAGATTCCGTCAATTCAGCAATTAGTGTCGGTGGAATCGCTACGGATAAATATGCTCCTACCGGAGACCCTTCAATCTCCTATCCTCAAATTTCAATCCGTACGAACCGTACGCCGCAAAGAACTGATCTTGCTTCCATCGAAAATCAAGCAGACAAAATTGCTAATAAATTTCCAAAAGGTGATTCAGCAGATCGTAGTAAAGCAGTCATAAAATATTTAAATGATCAATTTGGCGGCGGCGGCTTCGGTCATACTTGGATTATAATTTTCCACAGCAGCAAAGAAAATGATTATACAAGTTATGCGTATCATGAAGGTTATGGCTTTGTAAAAGATGATAAAGTTGATGGCCAGTCTATCCCAAGTTTGAATGATCATTCTACAAGAGGCTTTAATCAATCAAAAACGATTCCTTTGCCTGCAGGTGTAACAGAAGAAAATCTAGAAAAGAATTATATCCCTAGTTTAAATCAAATAAGTGAACAAATGGGTGCTGTAATGGGAATCCCTTATAAAAAAGGTCATGGTGCCTATACACCTATTTCCAACTGTACTTGGTTTGCAGGACAATTATGGAATTATGTAACAAATGAAAATATGGTTTACTCACAAACCTTTGATGGGGCTGCTCATGCTGATGTATGGGGCATGCCATTTTTGACAACTATCACGGATGTTTCAGATCCAGGAATGTTTTCAGAAAGCATTAATAGCCAAAAAGTATGTGATACCAATGGAAATCCTTTAAATCCTGCTAGTCATTATCGGATTAAGGTCGATATCAGTGATGGTTCGCCCTTAGCTAATATTCCTTACTACTTTTATGAAAAGAGATATGGACTATCTCAATGGACCTACCTTACTCAAACACAGTCAAATGCCAATGCGTACAGCATCAATTGCAGTGAAGCTTCTGAAGGGGTAGGCTATAAAATTCATGATGATGCTACCAATGGATATTTAGTTCGCCAAAAAAGTAATTTGATTTATAGACATGGTGGGCTTTATACAAAAACAGAAGCCAACAGTGGTGATCTATTTTCTTTGAACAAAGTTAGTTCTGATGGAAAATATATTTACCAAGTAAATGTAAATACAGGTGGCATCACGGCTGATCCGGAAAATACGAGTGCAATAATTTCTAATGGAAAAGGACATACATTCAACATCGAATTTGAAAAAATAAACTAAGAGATATGAGGTGTACCTATGAAAAATTATTTGAAAAAAACATTTGTTGCGTTGTTGTTTTTCGTAGCAATTAATTGCGTTGACATTCACGTGAATGCTGCTCCAAATAACCCGCAAGATACCTACACTCAAGGAGTCAATGCAGGTGCTATTGATAAATACACAGTATCTTTTGCACAATGGGAAACACAAAATAGCCAATACTACCAAATATATCAACAAGGTCTTAATCATGGAATGTACCAAATGAGCTACGAACAATGGTTAAAAGAGAATAATTTTGGTCAAGGACCTATATCAAGTGGAAAAATTACCAAGAAAGAAAACAATAAAAACTTACGTGCCTTAAATGATATGACTGTGAAGCCAGGTGATATTATCGTAACAAATAGTGCCAGCTCTGGGGGCATTTTAGGTCATGCAGCTATTTGTGATCGACCTGGATATGTTTTAGATATGCCTGGTTCTCCTGCGGAACCTTTAAATGACAATAATAGAGAACTAACAGCTCAAGAATGGTTTAATCATTATCATCGTACCGGTAAATTTATCAAAGTCTACCACGCTCAAAATCAAAAGGACGCACAGGAAGCAGCCCTAGTCGGTGATTATGCTTTAAGTCACTATTGGGATCCTAATCGTTCATTTACTAAAAGTATTCATATTCCTTATAGTATTTTTTATGGCCTATACAATACTTCTGCAATGTATTGCTCTAAGCTTGTATATGATGCATACTGGTTTACAACAGGAAATGATAGCTTAATCAAAGAATCAAAAGTTTTTGAAACGCCTTATGAACTTGCTGCAGATATTAAATTTCCGCTGACGGAAGTTGATTATACTGATTAGATAGGAAATAAAGAAAAATAAAAAGAGCGAAAGTATAGTGATGTGCTGGTCACTTTACTTTCGCTTTTTTGGTGTATTCAGCTGGTCTTAGTTCAAACCGATTAGTGGTTGGTGTTTAAAAAGCTAGCTAAAATGGGTAGTTGTTACTAATTAAAGATAAAATTTTTCAGATTTAAGAAGAAAAAAGGCGGTTTTTTTCAAAAAAAGAAAGTGCTACCTTACTACATTAAAAATAGTTACTTTTAAATTTTATTCCGTTATAATAGAAAAAAGATTTTTTAATTTTTATACGGAGGAGAAGATATTATGGGTTTATGGCCTTTATTAGGTGTATTAATTGTAATCCTCGGATTTGCATTAAAGTTTGATGCTATCCTGATTGTGATGGTTGCTTTAGTAGTGACTGCGTTTGCCGGCGGTATGGGGTTAACTTCGATGTTGGAAGTGCTGGGAACCACGTTTGTTAATAATCGTGGGATGGCTATCTTTATTATTATTATGTTAGCAACAGGTACGCTGGAACGTAATGGACTTAAGGAATCAGCAGCAGCTTTAATCAAGCGCTTTAAGAAAGTATCAGCCGGAATCATTATTGATATTTATGGCGTATTTCGAATGATTTTTGCAGCATTTAATGTGAGTTTTGGCGGCGTAGCTGGCTTTGTCCGCCCGATTATTTTACCGATGGCTTTAGGAACCATTCAAGCAAAAAAAGTTCCGGGGAATCCTGAATATGAAGAAGAGCTAAAAGGCATAGCTTCTGCCATGGAAAATGTCTGCTGGTTTTTTGGACAAGTTCTGTTTGTGGGTGGTGCCGGTGCGTTGTTGGTTCAATCAACATTAAAAGACTTAGGCTATGAAGTTACATTAGGTAAATTAGCTTTGGTAGAGATTCCGGTTGCCTTGGCAGCATTACTATTTACAAGTATTTATTTTACGTTTAAAGAAAAACGTTTGCGGGAAAAATATTTTGGCAAGGAGTTGGACCAATGAGTTTTTATACAGATCCGTCAATTGATTTAGGCACAAAATTACTAGAAGTGTTAAATTGTATTATGGGCTTGATGTTGTTGTATACTAGCTATAGAAATTTGCGCGATAAATCAAATCCCCATCCCTACGGCACCAGTCTTTTTTGGGGTGTCTTAGGGGTACTTATTGGTTTTGGCCGATTTATTCCGCCAGTTGTTTGCGGCGTGCTAATTTTTGTAATGGCCGTTCCGGCAATTTTGAAAAAAGTGGCAACGGGTACTTCTCGTCTGCCATCAAAAGAGCGTATGACACAAATGTCAGAGAAACTAGGTTTGAAAATTTTTATCCCAGCTTTAAGTATCGGAGTATTTGCAATTTTATTTGCTGTTTTTACTAACTTGGGCGCTTTAGTCGGCGTTGGCGTCGGTGTGTTTGTAGCTATTTTTATCCTGATGTTTTTCTCAAAAGAAAATACACCGCAAGTATTTTTAGATGACGCTTCTGAATTGCTGGGAGCTGTTGGGCCGTTGAGCACGTTGCCGATGTTATTGGCTTGCTTGGGCGCAGTTTTTACTAGTGCCAGAGTTGGAACCATTATTTCAAAAGCGGTAGGCGCAGTGGTGCCAGAAGGTAATGTATTGGTGGGAATTATCATTTATGCGATCGGTATGGTATTATTTACGGCCATTATGGGCAATGCCTTTGCAGCGATTACGGTGATGACGGTAGGAATTGGTGCGCCGTTTGTCTTTGCTTTAGGCGCTGATCCGGCATTAATTGGTATGGTCGCTTTAACCTGTGGCTTTTGCGGAACGTTGTTAACGCCGATGGCAGCAAACTTTAACATTGTACCGGTGGCTATGCTAGAAATGAAGGATAAATACGGCGTGATTAAAAATCAGCTGCCAGTGGCTATTTTTATGCTGATTTTTCAAATTGGCTATATGATCTTATTTAAATAAAAGGAAGTGACGAAGATGAAAGTATTAATAACAGGATTTGATCCATTTGGTGGCGAAAAAATCAATCCGGCCTTTGAAGCTGTAAAAAAATTGCCTGATACGATTGCTGGTGCTGACATTATCAAAGTGGAAGTACCAACTGTCTTTGGAGCAAGTGGCCAAAAAGTCGCAGATGCACTTGCTGTGTATCAACCTGATGTAGTAATTTGTGTAGGGCAAGCCGGCGGACGTCCGACTGTGACTGTTGAAAAGGTGGCAATTAATTTAGCGGAAGCAAGAATTCCTGATAATAATGGTCAACAACCTAGCGGAGTTCCTTTGAAGGAGGACGGACAGACTGCTTATTTTACTAATTTACCGATTAAAGCCATGGTGAAAAATTGTCATGATCACCAATTGCCGGCTGCGATTTCATATACGGCTGGAACGTTCGTCTGCAACGATATTATGTATAATTTACTTTATCAAATCAATACGCAAAATTTAGCTGTTCGCGGCGGTTTTATTCATGTGCCGTTTTTACCAGAACAAACTATTGATAAACCGAATGTGGCTTCTATGTCGCTAGAAGCGATTACGAAAGCTCTTTATTATATGGTCGAAGCAGCGATCACCACAGACACCGATATTCAGTTAACCAGCGGCACCACTCATTAAGTAATATGAACGATTGTAAAAAGGCTGCTTTTTCTTCACTAGCAAATTTAGTAGGAGGGAAATTATGGGACAAGTTCGTTTAATTATCAATCCTAGCTCAGGCGGTGAGCAGGCTGAAAAATACGAAAAAATGGCAGCTGCAAAGCTGCAAGCAATATTTGAAACTGTTGAAATTGTGCACACGGAAAAAGCTGGGGACGCCAAAGCATTTGCACGAGAAGCTGCTGAACAACAGTTTGAAGCAGTTTTTGTAATGGGCGGTGACGGAACAGTGAATGAAGGGATTAGCGGGTTGGCTGAACAACCGTATCGACCGGCCTTTGGTTTTTTTCCTTTGGGAACCGTCAATGATTTAGCCAGAGCGCTAGGTATTCCCTTAGATGTGGAACAAACAATTACTGGATTTACCGGACAAAAAACTAAAAAATTGATTTAGGTAAAGTTAACAACAGCTATTTTATGAATGTTGTAGCAGTTGGTCGGATTCCTGAAGCCATTAATGATGTAGATACCAAGGATAAAACTAAATTTGGCAAACTAGCGTATTTTTTATCAGGCATGAAGCAAATAGCTAAAAATGAAACATATTCTTTCTAGCTAGTTGTTGACGGACAAATGCGCCAAATTAAAAGCAGTACGTTATTGATTGGCTCGACTAATTCCATCGGTGGTTTTGAGCAACTTTTTCCTGCAGCTAAGGTGAATGATGGGGTCTTGCATCTACTCTATCTAAAAGATGAATCTTTTTTTGATACGCTTAAGTCCGTTCCTAGCTTATTGGGCGGAGTCACTCAATCCAATCAAAACGTTGAGTATCTAACGTTTCAGCAAGCTAAAATCAAATTACAAGCAGATGAGCAAGTGTCTTTACAGACTAATGTAGACGGTGATCCAGGACCGGAGCTGCCAGTTCAGCTCAGCGTTTTGCCTGAGCATTTAACTGTGTTTTATGGATAGGCGGACTCATTTGGTTCGTTGGTTTCTCAATAAGTTATTATTTGTCTGCAAAAATTTGGTTGACAAGTGAAACACTTCTTGCTAATATTAGAAAAAATCTTTTTATTAGCGAAGTAGGCAATAGATGTTTAGTTCAGAAAGTCGATGGGTGCTGCGAATCGATCAAGTCTATTGGGTGAATTACACTAATAAATTTTCGACAGTCAAATAGCTATAAGTGAAAAGCGCTCAGCTTTTAATTAAGGTGGTACCGCGGAGAGATTCGTCCTTAGTCATAAGGATGAGTCTCTTTTTTGCTATGTGGGAGGAGTAGAACATGATGAGTTGTGGAGGCGTTATACGATATTGAATTTTCTTTTTATTCAGATTATTTATGATAAGGGGAATTTAAATTGAAAGAAAAACAAAAAGAAAATAGAGTAACTATTCGTGAAGCGAGTTTCATGTTATTAGTAATTGTTGCAGCTATTGCTATTGGTGTCATTGGTTTGAAGTTATCGCCGAATATCGCTATTTTGGCAGCGATTGGTCTTGTTATGTTATACGCTGTCATAAAAAGATACCCCTTTGAGCGACTTCATGAAGGAATTATAAAGGGGATTAAACCAGGAATCATTCCCATTTTTATCTTTATTTTAGTCGGTGCTTTGATTGCTGTTTGGATTGAAGCGGGGATTATTCCTA
>Ga0256408_1001437_pt1 | contig 12976 bp, 9 predicted proteins | sample PhyAR1_FD_185998 | JGI IMG/M metagenome (GOLD analysis project Ga0256408, IMG submission 185998) | Leaf surface microbial communities from alfalfa plants in UC Gill Tract Community Farm, Albany, California, United States - DLSL A.R1 | ecosystem: Host-associated > Plants > Phyllosphere >...
ATTCATTTTTACGTACACGAGTTTCCACTAGTTTTCCCTCCCTCCGATATTACCGACTAAAGGAAACGTGTCAGACACGTCATACAACATTATAGTAGGAATATACAATTTGGTCAACAGTTGATTCAAGCGACTTTTCTGTACCCTACGCTGTTCCTTTTTGTTCTTTTCTATCCTCTCATGCTTGCATCCGTTTGACAACAAAATCTGATCATTCCTGCATCAAAATTCAGAAACTTTTTTGTAAGCGTTATCATCATTTTTTAAAATGTTTTGTCAAAAAGGGTGATGATGTGTCAAAATATAGGCAATTATCAAACAAAGGAGTGTGACATCACGTATGAAAGAAGCAAAACGCATCATCTGGGGTTTGATTCTCGGCGTAGTTCTCGGAATCATTCTGGCCAGCTTACCGGATAAGTCGATTTATGAAGGATTGAATAAATATGCTCTACAACCAATCGGAACAATCTTCCTGAACTTGATTAAGATGCTCGTCGTACCGATTGTCTTCTTCTCAATCGCCCTTGGTGTCATGGGACTCGGTAATCTAAAAGAACTGGGTCGTGTCGGTGGAAAAGCGATTACTTACTTCATGACGACGACAGCTGTCGCGATCGTCATCGCTCTCGGTTTATCATTATTGATTAAACCGGGTACATTCGGTAACTTCGAAACGCAAGATCTTGAATATGATAACGGCAATCTACCAGATACGAGTTTGATCAATACGATCGTCGGTATGTTCCCGACGAACCCGATCACGTCGATGGCGGAAGGCAACATGTTACAGATCATCGTCTTCAGTGTCTTTATCGGTTTCGGGATCACATTTCTCGGTAAAAAGGTCTCGACGTTACGGACTTTCATTGAACAGGGTAACGATTTAATGACATATTTGATCACACTCGTCATGAAGATGGCGCCGCTCGGAGCGTTCGCCTTGATTGCATCGGCAGTCGGTTCACAAGGCTTTGATTCCTTAAAAGCGATGGGACTTTATATGGGTGTCGTCATTTTATCTTTGATCGTTCATTCTGTATTGACATATGGCTCGACTGTCTCACTTCTTGGGAAAATGAATCCGTTCTTCTTCTTTAGAAAATTCGCACCTGTCATGTTGTTTGCTTTCTCGACGTCTTCGTCGAACGCAACACTTCCTGTCGCTATGCAAACGGCTCAAAAAGAGCTGAAGGTTCCACGCTCCGTCTCTAGTTTCGTTCAGCCACTCGGTGCGACGATCAACATGGATGGGACGGCAATCATGCAAGGAGTTGCGACTGTTTTCATTGCGCAAGTCTATGCGGTTGATTTAACACCTGGGCAACTTGCGACGGTCGTTCTGACAGCTGTTCTCGCATCGGTCGGAACAGCTGGTGTTCCGGGTGTCGGTCTCGTCATGCTAACGATGGTTCTTCAGTCGGTCAATTTACCCGTAGAAGGGATCGCTTTGATCATCGGTGTCGATCGTCTTCTGGATATGATGCGTACAGCCGTCAATATCACGGGTGACGCAGCATGTGCCGTCATCGTCTCGAAATCAGAAGAAGGTAACCTCAAAGAAGGCGAAGAAACCGATGAACGCTATGCGTAATCGTATGTCTCTTACTCCAAGAAAGGACGTTCCGCAGTTTGCGGAACGTCCTTTGTCGTTTGTTTGATTATTTTGCTAAGACGAACGAGCTGAGTCCCTCAACACGAACCGTACCTGAAACAGTGCGGATCGTTTTTGTTCCTGCTTGTTTACCATCTACGAGAAGCTTCCATTTCCCTTTCGGTAGCTTCATGTCAACTACTGTTCGATTTGCATTGTGAATGACATATAAATCGTTCTTCTGTTGTGGAGCGTCGTCATCTAGTCGATACGCAATGACTTGTGCCGGTGCTGCTTCAAACGTCAAGTAACGACGGATATCTTTCGCTGTTGCTAAGTGAAGTGCAGGGTTCTTCTTGCGTAATTCGATTAATCCTGTCATATAATCGACGTCTTGTTGACGATCCATCTTCCGTTTCCAATCGAGCTGGTTGACAGAGTCCGGTGATTTATATGAGTTATGATCGCCACCTTTTGTCCGCATGAAGTCCTGACCTGCATGGATGAACGTCGTTCCTTGTGACGTCAGCAAAATACTTGAAGCTAGACGGTGCATCTTCGTCTTCGTTGCGTCATTGTCTTGTGGATTCGTCAGGTTCAACTTATCCCAGAGGGTATGGTTATCATGTGCTTCAACGTACGTGATCGCTTGATCTGGTTCTTGCGTAAATCCTTGAATGTCTTTATCGTAAGCAATCTCGCCGACGATACCACGTTTGATACGTGTCTCAAGACCCGCTTTCCCGTTGATGAATCCAGCATCCGTGTCTTCGAAGACACTACCTTTGAGCGCATCGCGCAGGTTGTCGTTGAAATGTCCGATTCCCGGCATTTGTTTTGTGTTCGTTTGGTTTGCTTTCTCTGAATCTGGAAGAGGAGTTCCGAGGCTCCACCCTTCTCCGAACACTAGAATCGACGGATCAATTCGCTTCGTCGCCTGTTTGACAGCGTTCATCGTCTTGACGTCGTGAATGCCCATCAAGTCGAAGCGGAAGCCATCCCAGTGGTATTCCTTTGCCCAGTACGAGACAGAATCAACGATTAGTTTATGCATCATTTGACGTTCAGAGGCTGTATCATTCCCGACACCTGTACCGTTCGCTAAATCGCCGCCTTCTGTATAGCGGTAGTAGTAACCCGGTACGATCTTATCAAGATTTGATGCTTTGGCGTCAAACATGTGGTTATAGACGACGTCCATGACGGCACGTAGACCATTGTCATGGAGTCCTTGGATCATCTGTTTCATTTCCGTGATCCGGACTTTTGGATCATATGGATTTGTCGCATACGATCCTTCTGGTGCATTGTAGTTCTTCGGATCATAACCCCAGTTGTATGATTTAAGCGGATTCGTCTCATCGACGGACGCTGTATTGAAATCATAAACAGGAATGAACTGGACATGCGTGATACCAAGTTCCTTTAAGTGATCGAGTCCCGTCTTTGTCTTCGTTTTTTTTCCATCCTTCGTTAAACGTGTACCTGGCTCGATGACACCAAGATATTTTCCTTTTTGTTTGATACCTGAATCGTAACCTGAATTCGTCACATCAAACATCGATAGATCACGGACATGTGATTCATAAATGATCGCGTCTGTTGCGTGACGAAGTGGCATTTTCCCATTCGTCCAGCGTTTTGGATCCGTCTCGCGTAAATCAACGACGACACCTTGGTCTCCGTTAACAGCGACCGCTGTCGCATACGGATCAACGGCACGCGTCGATTCTTTTGCGTGTTTGACTTCATATGTGTAACCGACACCGTCAAGATCACCCTTGACCGTCACTTGATAGACACCACGATCCGTCCGTTTCATCTGGATTTCACGCGTGATATCTTTTGTCGTAGCTGCTTGTTGTTTCGGTAAACGATATAACTCGAGTTCAACGGCTTGCGCTGTCGGCGCCCAGACCTTGAATGTCGTCTTCGATTTCTGATAGTCGACGCCGAGCTTACCACCATAGGCATACTTTTGATCGAATGCTTTCGAACGCAGTACCTTCCCTGCTTCAAGAACTGCTTCTCCAAAAACAGGATGCGTCACGCGGACGACTTTTGCTAAATCGATATCAGAAGCGACTTCGACTTTCGCCGTCTTGGCATCGATCGCTGATACGACTGGATTCGTCACACCTTCGAACGTAAATGCCTTTAAGTCTTCTGCCGTCATCGGTGTATTCGTTTTAAGCGTCATCGTCCGGAAGTCATCAGCCAAAAAGCTCGTGATTTTTGGCGTCCGATCAATTTCCGGTTTGCTGTAGTACACTGTCTGGTCCCCTTCGATCAACCAGATGTCCTTCGCACCTGCATAAAAGAAACGATCGGCTCCGTCTTTTTCCGACCAGCCCTCAAGATGAGGAATGACGCCTGCAAGACGTGCTTTCGTTGGGTTATCAAGCGTTACTTTGGCAATGGCACCGAACTCATCCTGCTGATCGAATTCGAATCGTTTGCCATCTTGCGCTTCCGGCCAAGACCAGACGCCGTATTTATCATAATCATTGTCATACCGATAATAGTGGATATTCGTGTCGATTTTTTCGACGTCTGCTCCATTAGTCGGATTGACCGTCGAGATATCCTTGCTTCCCGACTCGATCCAGATTTCAGCAACTCCGTTTTTAATCATATCTTTCGTGATGAAACGATCGTTCTCAGATCCCCCATCCTTGTTCCAGTTATCATCTCGCACGATGAAGCCGACTTTTTCCGGCTGATCGACTGGAAATTCATAGGCTGCGATTTTTCCGTAAGCATCTTCACCATTAAAGGCATGTGCTTTATTCGGAAAATAATCCGGACCATTTGTCCATAACCACAGGTTCCAATCCTTCGTGGCATTCGGGTCTTCCTTGTAGTGAATGATGACCAATGTAGACTTTCCTTTTTCCAGTGCTTGACCGGATAAAGACAGTCCACTAAATATTAGTGCAAACGTTAGCGCAACGATACAAACGGATCTTATGCGTTTCATACGATAGCCATCTCCTTTGTTATGTAATCGTTTTCATTTTGCATCCGTTTATAAGTCCTGTCAAAGCCTATTTGATGATTCGAACAGAAAATAAGACTTTTGAACCAAAGTGATTCGGTTGGATGGAAAACAACAAAAAAAGAACCGTCCGTGTGGTAGACAGTCCTTTTTACCGGGTTTAAGAAGACACGAGGATGGCATGAATCTTGGCTTTCGTTTGTCTCATGGATTCATCCGATGCAAAGAAGTACCATACCCCATCGTTTGCGATATAGCCTTCTCCGTCTAGCTTTAATGGTTTCAGCTGTTTGAATCCCGGCTGATTTTCTTGAGCAAGTTGTGCCGCCACGTCAAAACCGATGTTCGTCGCGAAATTATGCTTCATGACATTCGTGATTTCTTCCATCTTGGCCAGTAAACGAGGTCCAGCCAGTTTAGCACCGACGGCTTCTAAAACTTGACGTTGCCGAATCTGTCTGCCTATATCGCCGAGTGGATCTTGTTTTCGCATACGTGCGTAACCACTTGCTTCTAGACCAGTTAAATGAATCTTTCCTTTTTTATACTCCTTTTGTAAACGACGGTCGTTCCAGCTGAAGGCGGATGGATTATCCACTGTGACACCGCCAACAGCATCAACCAATTCAATCAACCCATCCATATTGATCTTAGCGTAATATGGGATATCGACATCAAACGTTTGTTCCACCGTCTCGACCGTCTCCTTCACACCACCATAGGCATACGTATGATTGATTTTCGTCTTCTCACCTGTCGGTATCGTAACTTGCATGTCGCGTGGAATGGACAACGAAGTCGCTTGCTTCGTTTTCGGATTAAACGAGAGCAACATGATGGCATCTGCCCGTCCCTTATCATTCTTTCGCTCGTCGACGCCAATCAAGAGGACATTGACTGGCTTCATCGATGCGAGTGGCTTTGCTTTTTCCCCACCCAACGGTTGTAAAAAGGAATGCGCCGTCTGTTGGATTTTTAAAAATGCCAGTCCCGTCGAAGCGCTAGCAATCAAGACGATCACGAGCAGAAGCGCACTGATGACGCGACAGAGGATCGGAGGTCTTCGTTTATCGATGCGTGATTTCATACTCTGTTCTCCTTCACAATTTGTCCTCGTACGTCTTCATCAAACCGGCAATGTTCGAATTGTGCAGAAACAGCACCGAATCGATCTGCTTTTGTTTGGCAAATCGGGAAACATCAAATGATTTTGGAACGTATCGAATATCCACGATTTCTAAGTTGGCACTTTTCGCAAGCAATGGTAACACAGGATTTGCAAACGAATCCTTTAAAACCAAAATCGTCGGGCGATTTCGATTCGCCGCTGACTTCATTGACATGATGTCGTGGTTTCCGCGAAGAAATACTTCATATCGATCGACATAATCACCTTCTTGTTTGACGAATGATTCATCAATGACAGGACGTCCACATTTCCCTTCATAACAAACATCGATACCGTTGAAGAACGCAGGAGCATAATAATCTAGACGGTCACCGGACGCCGCATAGGAGAGCGTCGTTTTTCGTGCTAATGATCCATAGTAGGCGTGTTGATCTTCCTTCCGCCACTTCGTTTCAGGTAACGTCGTTGACAGTCCCATTCTTTTTGTGATGACTTGGTAAGCTTCTGTTGCACCGTCGATGTTCCAGTGATGATCTGTCTTGAAGTAGTCACTTAACTTCAATCCTTGCAAAGAAAGATTGGTCATCCCCGCCGCTTGAAAGTCTCGTACCATTTTTTCATAGCGCTCGTTTGCATTGGAAGCGACATAAGACGGAATTAGTTTGTCCCGTTCTGCGATAACGGTTTTAGACGGTGCTAACGCCATATAGACCGGACGATCGACTTCTCCAACGAATTGTTTGAATGCTTGCGGAATTTTTACGTTTCCTGATGCACTCGGTTCAATCATATAATCGTTTTTTGCCGTATAAATGCCATTACGAAACGGCTGTCGAAAGACATCTTTTGATAAAAGCGCCTGTATCTCGACGAACGTTCCTCGCAACAGTAATTGATCCGTGAAATAGGTCTCCATTTTGAGCATATCCTTGCCTGTCGCGATTCCCTCGACGGTGGGCTCAACGGACTGGGCAAGTGTACGATTTTCCAGCTGGGACCGGACACGGTCTTCCCGGACAAGCGTTCCGAGTCCGATCGTCAGTAAGACGAGAATAAAACTGACAGTCGTCACCCACATCATGATTCGGTCGAAAGAAGGTGTTTGATTCGTCTCCTGTTGCGTTTTCATCAATGGCTGCTCCATGGATAGTCCTCCTTTTTAGAACCGGAAATAGATGAACGGATTAAACGTGCTCGCAACGAGTGCCGATGTCGCAAGGAACAACATCAACATGGCGTACCCATACTGCATCGTTGTTCCGATCTTCCCGAGAGAGACGACGACACGTTCTCCGAGATACTTCGGAATCGGTGTCGCAGCGATACACGCGACAAGTAGTAGGACTCCGTTCTGAACGAGTTGGTAACTCGCCCGTTCATCCCATAGCACATCCGGTACGAACATTGCTTGAATATACATAACGGCTTCTGGAAACGTCTCTGAGCGGAAAAAGACCCAACCGACGAGCACGAGGATGAGCGTCCAGACTGTCGAGACGACAGGCATACGCTCGAGCCATCTCCCGAGAAATGCCTTCTCGAGCATGATCCAAACTCCGTAATATGCGCCCCACGCGACGAATGTCCAACTCGCACCGTGCCAAAGGCCCGTCAACATCCAGACGATCGCCAGATTTCGATACTGCCGCCACGGCGATACACGGTTTCCCCCTAATGGAATATAAACATAGTCGCGGAACCAAGAGCCGAGCGAAATATGCCATCGACGCCAAAATTCTGACACGGATTTTGAAATATATGGGTAGTTGAAATTCTCCAAGAAATGAAATCCGAACATCAGTGCTAAACCAATTGCCATATCGCTATAGCCCGAAAAATCAAAATAGATCTGTAAGGCATAAGCGATGATTCCAATCCATGCTAGCCCCATCGAAAGGTCTTTCATATTAAAAACAGCGTCTGCGACCTGACCACATCCGTTCGCAAGAATCAATTTTTTTGATAGACCAATCGTAAAGCGGCGAACACCACGTGCAAAATCAGATACCGTCTCTTGACGACACTCGATCTGACTCGCAATCGTGTTGTAGCGGACAATTGGCCCCGCGACGAGTTGCGGGAAAAACGCGATATAAAGGGCGAGGTCGAGTGGATTCTTTTGCACCGCTTCCTTCCCTTTATAAATGTCGATGACGTAACTCATCGCATGGAATGTATAAAAGGAAATTCCAAGCGGTAAGACGACTTCTGGAACGAACCAACTCAGACCAAACGATTCGTTGACGGAGCGGACGAAAAATCCGCTGTACTTAAACCAACCGAGCAATCCAAGGTTGACGACGATCATGCTGAACATGATCCACTTCACTCCGACATGTTGCCGGTAGAAATCAACGAATAAGGCAAAGAAGTAATTGATCGTGACGCTGAGTAGCATCAGTAAGGCAAAGCGTGGTTCTCCGAATGCATAAAAGAACAGGCTGGCAACTAACAGCCAGCCGTTACGGAATGTCCGAGGCAACACGTAGTACACGAGCAGTACTGTCGGCAAGAACAAAAATAAAAAAATCGTCGAACTAAACAGCATAGGTTGCTTCCTCCTCTGCCTTGACGTATTGCGCGATGGCGAGTTCGCGGAGATGGACCCGGAAGCTCCCTTCGTTTAAAAACTTCCAGGCCATTTTGAAATAAACCGCTCCTGGCACACGCTCCATCTCGAACTGGACGATCGTCTCATTCGTCAACGTCAGATGCTCCGTCTCAGAGACCATCCGCTTCTTTTGCCCATACTGCATCTTAAATACTTGAACGAGACATGGTTCCGCCACTTCAAAACGGCACGTTACCTGAATGATGTCACCTATCAGTTCAGCATCTTTTCGATACAGTTTTGAAGGCGGATGTTGAAAGCCTTGATCGAACAGTTGCAGATACAGTTTGTCAGTCGCTATCGCATCCTGAAAATCAAAACACACCCCCGGCGCTGCATCTTCGAGCAAAATCTTTTCCTGAGTACCGAACGGAAAAAACTGATAGCTCGCGACGGTCAGCTTCTTATTCATACCGGTACCTCACTCATGATCGCATCGACGATTCGTTCTGCTGCCTGTCCATCGCCATACGGATTCGCGGCTTGCGCCATCGATTGATAGAAGATTTCGTCCGTCAATAATTGATGGCTCATCGCATAGATATGCTCTGGATTCGTACCGACCAGTTTCAAGGTTCCTGCTTCGACGCCTTCAGGTCGTTCCGTCGTCTCCCGTAAGACAAGAACGGGAACACCGAGTGAAGGCGCTTCTTCTTGAATCCCGCCTGAATCTGTCAGGATGAAGGAAGCACGAGCTGCCAGGTTGTGGAAATCAAAGACATCAAGCGGCTCAATCAACTGAATCCGTGGATGATGCTCTAGGCGAGCTGCTGCTTCTAGCACGACTGGATTCGGATGGACTGGATAAACGATTTCTATTTCCGGATGATCATTTGCCAACTGTTCAATCGCTTCAAAAATCGTTGCCAGTTGTAAATGGTTCTCACGACGATGAACCGTCAGCAAGACGAGTTTTCGCCCCGACTTCTCAAGTCGTGTCAGAACAGGATGCGTATAGCTAGCAGAAACGGTTGTCTTAAGTGCATCAATGACCGTATTACCCGTTACGATGATTGGTGTCTGTTTGTTCTCAGCACGTAAATTCATCGCCGCTTGTTCGGTTGGAGCAAAATGATAATCCGCCAACACACCTGTCAATTGACGATTCATCTCTTCCGGAAACGGTGCATACTTTTCATATGTCCGCAGTCCTGCTTCGACATGACCGACTGGAATCTGTTGATAGAATGCCGCTAACGAAGCAGCGAACGTCGTCGTCGTATCCCCATGGACAAGAACGAGATCCGGCTGTTCCTTTTCGAGGACACGACGCATCGCATTCAGAATACGTGCCGTCATCTCCTCTAACGTTTGACGCGGACGCATCAAATCCAAGTCATGGTCCGGAGTGATCTGGAACAATTCGAGTACCTGATCAAGCATTTCCCGGTGTTGCGCCGTTACGACGACAATCGGTTCGACGTCTGGGCGGTTTTCAAGTGCTTTTACGACAGGTGCCATCTTAATGGCCTCAGGTCGTGTTCCGAATACGAGCATGACACGTTTCATCTACTTCATCCCCTATCTCATTTCATGACGATCGTTCGATCGTCTCGCCTCTCATCTGTTGCTCAATGTCACCGATTCGACCGGTTCGTTTTTTCGAAACATAGTGAGTGGCTTGCTTTTTGGATAACTGTTTGTACCAATATAAATATTTATTGTATTCCGCGAGTGTTTCATTCGTTGGACCAAATAAACGCACTTCACCGTATTCCAGCCAAAGGATCTTCGTACAAAAGCTTTTGACTTGATTCAAAGAATGGCTGACGAAAAAAATCGTTTTTCCTTGATCCCGGAATTCGCGCATCTTATCGAGACACTTCTCCGTAAATGTTTGATCGCCGACAGATAAGGCTTCATCGATGATCAAGATATCCGGATTGATATTGATCGAGATAGCAAAACCGAGACGTGCCCGCATCCCACTCGAATAGGTTTTGACTGGCTGATCGATGAACTCTCCGATATCCGCGAATTCGAGAATTTCCGGTGTGATCTCCTCGATTTGCCGTTTGGTCAGTCCCATCATCAATCCTTTGAGCTCGATGTTATCGCGACCTGTCAGTTGACTGTTCAATCCACTTGAGATGGCAATCAGTGCTGATTTTCCTCCTAGCGTGACACATCCATACGTAGGCGGTGTGACGTTAGCAAGTAAATGGGATAACGTTGATTTCCCACTACCGTTGATGCCTACGACACCCACGATTTCTCCCTCTTCAACAGAGAAGGAGACATTTTTGAGCGCATAAAAGGATTTTCCGCTCACTTTTCCAAAGAGCACTTCCTTTAATTTATCGATTGGACGCTCATAGAGCATGTACCGTTTTGAAACGTTCTCAAACACGACGTGACTCATCGTCTTTCCTCCTATACATAATCAATGAAGTAGCGTCGGAAACGAATATGGACCGCTGCTCCGACGAGCAGGATACCGAGTGTCACACTCCAAAAATAAGCGCCATACCAGATGTGATCCATCAAGTAACCGGTTCCGATCAAGGCGGAGCGGTACCCCTCAATCAAATAGACGAGTGGATTCAACATCAATAGCATCTTAAACAGTGAATGTTCTGGGGGAATCCACATGATCGGCGTTAAATACATCAGCATCCTTATCGCGGATGTCACCATGTTCTGGACGTCTCGGATCATCGTAGCAAGAGCCGACAATAACAACGAGACGGCATAAAGAAAGATGACGCCGGCTGGAACGATATAAAACAGCTCGAGCGTATGCCATCCTGGGAAGTAACCAAATGCACTTCCTAAAACGATCGTCAGGGCAATCATCGCAAGGTGTCGATAGAATTGAGCCAAAATGACATATGCCGGAATCGTACTCAACGGAAAATGCATTTTAGAGACGAGCGCGACCCGACCGTAGATCGACCGTGATCCACTTGGAATCGTGCTTCCGATGAAGAACCATGCGATCAGTCCACTAACGAGCCAAAAGACGAATGGAATTCCGTCGACAGGATGTCCACCACGGATTCCAAAACCAAAGACGACCCAGTACACCCCGATCTGGAGGAGTGGCGTCATGATCTCCCAAAACCAACCTAAATACTGCATGCTATACTGACTTTTTGTTTCATAGAGTGACAGCCGAAAGATCAGATACAGATGATCTTTCAGCTCCCCTCCAATCGTTCGTAACGCGTTCATATTGCTTTTGCATCCACTTCCGTCACGCGGTGCGTATGCAAGTTACCGAAGTTGAGGACCTTGACCGCATCGAGTTCACGGACGATTCCTTTTGTATCGAAGAGTAACGGTGTCCGCATGTAGTTTGCGAAACGACGTGAATCGAATTGTTTGAACTCATCGTGGTCGACTAAAACGAGTGCTAGATCGGCGTCTTGGATCGCTTCGATTTCATCAACGAGTTCAAAGCGTGTCGAGATGGAATGCTCGACGTGTGGATCACAGACCGCGACATCGAGTCCACGATCGAGCAATTGTTCAATGACTTCGACAGCTGGGCTCTCGCGCATATCGTCAACATTTCCTTTATACGTCACACCGAAGACAGCGATTTTTGGACGAACACGTGAACCGACGAGACGAGCGGCTTGTTCAGCGACGAATTGTGGCATTTGGACGTTCGTTTGTCGTGCCGTATGAATGATGCGTGCAAGTGATGGGACTTTTGCGACGATGAAGTACGGATCGACTGCGAGACAGTGACCACCTACACCCGGTCCTGGATGATGCAAGTTCACACGTGGGTGCATGTTTGCCATCTCGATGACATCTAAGACGTTGATCTCAAGCTGGTGACATACTTGCGTCAATTCATTTGCCAGTGCGATGTTGACATCACGGAACGTATTTTCCATCAATTTCGACATTTCGGCTGTCTTCGCGTCGGTCCGAACGATTTCTCCTTGAACGAATGTTTCATAGACGGCTGCTCCTACCTCTGCACATGCCGGTGTCAATCCTCCAACGATCCGGTTGTTATGAACGAGCTCGTGTAAGATCTGCCCTGGTAACACACGCTCTGGGCAATGAACGACATAGACGTCTTCACCAATCGTAAAGCCGGCTTCTTCAATCAGTGGACGAACATGATCGTCCATAGTGCGTGGCGCGATCGTCGATTCAACGATGACGACGTTTCCTTTTTCAAGGAACGGCAACATGTTGTTGACGGCTGACACGACGTATTTTAAATCACATGATTTATACGTATCGTTCAAGTTCGGCGTCGGGACGGCGATTAAGAAAACATCGGCCCGTTCTGGCGTAAGTGTCGCTCGGAATTTTCCGTTAGCGACGACTCGTTTGATGACATCCTCGAGTCCTGGTTCCTCAATATGAATCGTTCCCGTGTTCAGAAGATTGACGATGTGTGGATCGATGTCGACACCGACGACCTCCGTGCCGTGATCCGCGAACATCGCCGAAGAAGGTAATCCAATATATCCTAGTCCGATTGTGCAAAGTTTCATTTTGTCATTCCTCCATCGAGTTAGTCATACTAGCCAACGAACGGTCTGTGGCTTGGCTGTAACTAGACCATAACGACATTTCCTTTGCTTTCCAATGCTTCTAACCATCTCTTAAACCATTCTTCACAGACCTTACATTTCCAGCGTTTTCTATTGTTTTTGTAAATCTTATGAAGCTTTC
>Ga0256408_1001439_pt1 | contig 12942 bp, 9 predicted proteins | sample PhyAR1_FD_185998 | JGI IMG/M metagenome (GOLD analysis project Ga0256408, IMG submission 185998) | Leaf surface microbial communities from alfalfa plants in UC Gill Tract Community Farm, Albany, California, United States - DLSL A.R1 | ecosystem: Host-associated > Plants > Phyllosphere >...
GCTTCAATCAGTAAGACTTTTTTTCCATGCATACCTGCTCGATTTGCAGAGGCAATACCGCCGCTGCCACCGCCAACTACAATATAATCATAGGTTTTCATTCTCTGACGCTCTCCTTTTCGAGATATTTTCCGTTGCTATTATCTCAAAAAAGCTAGAAAAAAACAGTATTTTTGCTTACTTTTACTTAGTTACTCTTTTTAAAAGTGTATAACAGACTGAATTAATGCATGGCTCCTACCACTTTTACACGTAAGCGCGTAGCATTTTCAGGATGATAGGCTAGTGGTGTTTCTTCTACTTCTACCAATTCAGTACTTCCCACTACTGCACCAGCCAATTCTGCTTGTCGTTCAGCTTTTGTCTGTGCGTCTTTTAGTGCTGTTTGACGGTCAATTTTTGAATAGACGTAGATCTGTTCGTACTGGCCACTAATTTGTGCTATTGACGCCCCAATTGCATTCGCCACTACCCCATTGTCATCACGAATCAATGATTTTACGCCAGTCAACGATTCTGGAATGATGATTCCTCCGCCACCAACTAAAACAACCGTAACATCAGTCGAACTAGTTTTCATACGATCAATAGCTTCAGCCACCAACTCGCCAATTTTTTGATACGCTTGTTCAGCAAAGTCTTGTTGTAGGTGAGCTACTTTGTGAGGATCTCCTACCACAGCATGTCCTAAGCGAACCGCAATGTCAGTGGCAGTCACTTGATTGCCGCCAAATACCAATGCCTCTTCTGTAATACGATAGCCGACGCTGTCTGGGCCAATTGTGATAGTACCATCCGATTGTTCTCTAACAATGCTACCGCCGCCAACGCCAATTGAAACAATATCCGGCATTCTAAAATTCGTCCGAACGCCACCGACATTGACAGCTAATGAAGACTCTCGAGGAAAGCCATCGGCTAAAACACCAATATCTGAAGTTGTGCCACCGACATCCAAAACAACTGCGTCTTTTAACCCAGCTAAGTAAGAAGCACCACGAATACTATTAGTAGGCCCACAAGCAATCGTTAAAATTGGGAATTGTTTCGCATAATCCATAGACATCAGTGTACCGTCATTTTGACAAAGATAAACTTGTGCTTCGTGGATTTTTTCTTGTAACAGTGCTTGTTCAAAGCCCCAACTAGTAACTTCAATAACTTTGTGCAGTGCTGCATTTAAAATTGTCGCATTTTCCCGCTCCAGTAAACCAACAGAACCGATTAATGAAGAGCAAGAAACAGGTACTTGCTCTCCCAGCACTTCTACTGCCAGTTCTTTTACTAAAAGTTCTTGATCATTTTTTAGAGAAGAAAAGACGCCAACTACAGCGATTGCTTCAACGGAACCACGCCATTTTTCTAATACCGCACGAATTTCTTGCGGATCAAGCATTGTTAAAACTTGACCGTCGTATTCATAACCGCCTTTTACTAAAGCATAATTTTCAGAAAGTGCCGTTACTAAATCTTCAGGCCAAGCAGTATAAGGCAGAACGGAAGCTGTGGCTGGATAGCCTAAACGTAAAACGCCTACTTTAGCTAATTTTTTCCGCTCAACAATGGCATTCGTACATTGAGTCGTGCCCAGCATAGCATGGGTTACTTTGCCACAGTCAATGCCTGATTCTTCAAGTACCTTGCGCAATGCTCCGGCGATTCCAGTTTGGATATCTTCGGAAGTGGGAACCTTTACTGAATGAACAAGTTGCAGCTTTTGATCTAAAATAACTGCATCTGTATTGGTGCCACCAACGTCTATTCCGATTTTATACATTACTTTTCCCCCTCTGCTACTAAATTTTCGATGGGTTGATAGTCTAAATCATAGCCAAAATAACGCGGTCCCACTGTGGCAATCCCTTTTTCTGTACGCCATGCAGGATTGGCCTTTAATCCAATCACTTGAACTCGCTTGCCGTATTTCAAACTTTCTGTGGTAACAGGCATCAACGTTTCCAAATCCACCATACAAATTAAATCCGGAGTCATTGCAAGTGGTTGTCCATTTTTTTCCGCAATTAAGTTTTCATTTTGAAAATGAATCAGCGCTTGCGACCCGACATCATCATTTAAGCCCTCAAGTTTTACGCGTCCCAGATTAAAACCGCCGCACACTTCCCGCTCCACATCTAAAATTTTCCCTTGGAATAAGCTAAAGCCTTCTGTAACCTTCAATAAAGCCTTCTTTTTAGCTGCTTCATCAACAAACGTTCCTCGAATAACTTTTCCAATTTCTTCTGACAGCGTTATGATATTGTGCACACCACACGATTTTAGCTGCTTCCCGGTAACAGGATAAATACTGACTAGCGCGCTAGCGCCCATCTCTACTGTCTGAACTCGTGCTAAGCGCTCCGTCCATTGATTATTTATCGTTTCTAAAATACCAATATTGCCTTTTTCATCAGTAATAGCCATCGGCGTAGCAGGAATTCCTTTTAAATGAAAAGTAACCATCTGTAGTTCAGGGAATGCTCGGCCCATGCCGTCACAATCAATTAAAGGTAAGCCTAGTTTAGCTGCAACAACAATTGGTATCATCGAATTCACACCGCCGGCTTCCATTGGAAAAGTACCGGTAATCGTTGATTTTCCCAAATATTTGCCTAATTTTTCAAAAACGCGTACGAATTCATCGCCTTTAGGAAATTTTTCTACAGATACCGAAGGAGCTCCCATCATGGCTGCCGGCAAAAAGCAGCCAGCATCTGGTATTTCTTCTGGCGACAATAAAGTAACCGGCCCATTTTCAGCAATAGCAGATAACGCCATCATTTTACCAATATAAGGATCACCGCCGCCGCCAGTACCTAAAAAGGCAGCTCCAGTGGCGATGTTTTCAATTGCTTCTGCATCTAAATAACGCATTATTTCATCCTTCTTTCCTACTCAATTTCTAAAGATATTTGTTCACTATTTTTTGTACGTTTAGCGCCAATATAATAAATGACGAACGACAACAGAATACCGATTAACGGTTGATTCGGTAATTGGGGACCACTAGGGAAAAAGCCCAGCACAACCGGAATAACTGCTACGCAAGCCCCAACTAACCATGCTGTAATTCCCAGCTTATTGACGCCCGGTGTAGGCTGCCATTTGGTACGATCTCCTTTATTTACAAACCAATAGGCAGCAATCATAACTCCAGCAACTGGCGGAATCATCGCTGAAAGAACGGACATAATCGGTGTAAAATAATTTAAGATACCCATCACAGCTAAAAGTGTACCTAAACCGCCAGCAGCTCCAACAGCGTATTTTTCCTTTTCTTTCGAAACGTTAAAAACGTTAATTAACGCTAAACCTCCAGAAAATGCATTAACGGCATTAGTCGTCCAAGTTGCCAAAATCAAAGCGACAAAACCCAGTAACGGAAAGCCTAGGTTCATAAATACTGCTGTAATGTCTGCTGTATTGGAAGCAATAGTCAATACTGCTCCTACGCCAATCATCAAAATTCCCGAAGGCAAAATACCAATGACGGCTGCTTTAATTACATCTTTGCGAGTGGTAACGTATTGTGAATAGTCTCCGGCAATCACAGCGCCTAAAGCAAACGAGCCAACAGTTAGTGATAAGCCTGTCATAAAGTTGCCTTCTTCTTTAGGCGTATACTGAATGATCTGTTCCCAGCCATTATTGTGTAATGAAGCAAATAAACCATAGAGACAGACAATGATCAGAACCGGAACGGCAAGATAATTTAGAATTTTCAGAATTTTTATGCCGTACAAAGCTGAAACTAGCATGATAATCCCCCAAATTAGAGAAGAAATAGCCACTGGCAATTGAATACCATATACTTTTAAAAAGCTGGTAAATGCCCTGCCACTTACATTGGCTTGTAAACCAAACCAACCTAAACAAGCAATTGCCAATATGATTGAAATCATTTTTTGTGAGCCCTTCACTCCAAATACTTGAGCGGCTACTTTTACGGACGGCTCTTTTAAATCCGTACTTTGCATTCCTTGCAGAATCATCAATATTACAATAAGTCCATAACCCACTAAGCCTGTCAGTAAAGCTTGCCACAAGGTCATTGAAGTCACTAATGTGCCACCAATGATCAGCCCAGGTACACTAATCATCGCACCAGCCCATACGAAAGCCAAACTCCACCATGATTGTTGCTCTTTTCCTTTCAACTTCATTCTCATCATCCTTTAATTATTTTGTCAATTATAACGAAAAAATCCTCGCAGGTCTTTTTCATATTAAAAATGTTTTTTGCTTTTTTTTGGCAAAAAGAAAAAAGCACAAGAAAATTAGTCAGTCAAACGGCTATAATGAAAACTAATTACTTAAGCTTTTATTGATCTGGATAAAACTTATTATTTCTAAAATACTCTCCTAGATTCTTGACTTTCTAACTCTAGCTTTGTCACTATGAAGATGTAAAACGATAGTATTTCTATTAATGAAGCACAATAATCACTCTACTTCGAAAAGAGTGGTTTCCTTTTATATTAATTGTGTGTTCTCAAAACAACTTACATTTCGTTCTCGGCGCTCTCATCCAACTAGAGAGAACGGCGAGAACAAAATCTACAAAAATAGGCACAATAACTTAGCTAGTTTTTTTACCATAACGCTGTATCTTTTATTTTATTTCTTCAATTAAACGATAAAGTATCAAAGCGATGTAGGCTTCATAAGCTTCAGCTGGATTGGTCATATCGTAACCTAAGTATTCACTAATTTTTCGAAGACGATATTTGACTGTGTTTTTATGAATAAATAGCAATTCGCCACATTTTTTAAAATCGCTGCTGGCATCCAACAAAAAAGTCCCTAATGTAGTTAAATATTCACGGTGAGATAACAACGGCTGTAAAACGGCTAACTTGGCAGCTAGTTGCTCTTGGCCATCTTTTAAATGTACCATCACTTGATAGACAGTTTTAAGTTCTGTAATTGCTAAAACTTGTCGCTTAGGATAGATACGCTTTAAAAAAGGAGCTGTTGTTTCAGTAATTTGATATAACTTACGTACTCCTGCAGTATTCACTAATTTAGGACAGACAATAATACGGTGGATAGCAGCTTGGTATGACGTTGTTTGCCAGTATTCTTTACTAATGGCCAACTCTGATTGCTTAGGCATACAGTTTCCTAATAATACGATCACACAATTAGCTACTGCTTGAATGATGATGGTTTGATAATAAGGTCGCAAGGAATTTTTCATTTCTTTTTTTAAAAGATCAAATAGTACCTTTTTGTCCCATAACGGCAAAAGCCACATAGTCTCAACAGCAGCAATGTCAATCGACAGCTTTTTTGCCAAACGGTACATTTTCTCACTTTCATCATGAATAATGGCTCGTACCAATGCTTGCTCGCTAACTTCATCATAGTTTCTTCCCCATAAATTCAGCGCCATCTGTAGGACTTTTACGGCTTGTTCCATTTCAAAAGTAGTTAAACCTTCATCTTCACTAATACAAAAAAGCTTTAATGATTGACCATTTTGTTGTTGTAATTTTTGAACTTGAACGGAGTAACAATTACCTGCCATAATGGGTTGTTTTTGCGGATTTAAAAGATACTGCTCTACAAGCTTAGGTAATGGCAACTGAGAATTCCGCGGCCAACTAACTTGGTTCAAAATATCATCTGTAGAATTGGTAATTAACAGATGCACTTTCAAAAAGTCAGATAGGATTTTCAGTGCCATTTCTACATTACGATTCCGTTCCGGTAAGACAGAAAGCCTATTCAATAATTCCGTAGCAAAAGTCTCTGTCTTATTTTTGTTTAACAACAGCTTCATCACTTCATAAATCACTTCATTGTACCGTAAAGCTGCGTTATTAGGAGGCATTTGAATGATAATAAAACCTAAAGAATCGGCAACTTGTAAGACTTCATCAGCGACTGTTGGCAAAATAATTCCAACGTAATACAAGATTATGCCAATTTCTCCTAGCTCATGCAAATGCCGAATCGCCTCACATTGTTTGGCTATGTCGTCACGAATATCACAAAAAGAACCAATTAATAGCTCACCAGTATGGTATTCATTCAACTGCTGGAATTTTTCGTAAAACAGTGTCATATTCGACACTTCCAAAAAGGAAAGAGAAGATACTGAGGTCGTCAATTGATTAGCGCCTGAAAGAACGGTTGCTTCTCTCAATGAAGGCAATGTCAATAAATCTTTTACACGTACACTCATAGTCGCTCCTCCTTTTTCCTTTATTTTTTCTTACGAATCATATCGCCAACTGCGACTGTTTGTTGTACCGGCATTGTCAAAATCATCATTGGATTAGGGGCTCGATCGATGGACTCGCCGTCTTCATTGTACATGACTTCAACTGTTTGATGGAAGTGGGTAAAGCCCGGTCCGTAAAATTCAATTTCGTCACCTACTCTAAAATGGTTACGTTGTCGGATCGTAGCTATTTGGGTTGCTTCATCATAGGCAACAACTTCCCCAATAAACTTGTATTGCGGAATTTTGCGTCGTTCACCAAATAGCTGTTCGTTTTCACTTGGTGTATTGTAGTAAAAGCCAGTGGCTAATTCACGTTGAGCGACTTTCCACAATTCATCAATCCATTCTTGCTTGCATTCATAGTTTTCCGGGTCTTCCATGTAAGAATCAACTGCTTTTTTATAAACATTTGCAACGGTTGACACATAATGAATCGATTTCATGCGACCTTCAATTTTAAAGCTGTCTATGCCATTTTCAATTAATTCAGGAATATGTTCAATCATTGACATATCTACAGCGCTCATTGAAAACTCTTCTTCGACTTCCCCTTTGTCGGTTTTGCGGCGACGTTCCGTTCCAAACGGCAAATCGAATAATTCATATTTCCATCGACAAGATTGAGAACAGCCACCACGATTGGCATCGCGCATGGACATGTGATTGGATAGAGTACATCTGCCAGAATAGGAAATACACATAGCACCATGGATAAAGGCTTCGATTTCGATATCAGTATTAGCACGAATCGCTGCAACTTCTTCCATGGAAACTTCGCGGGCGAGTACGACTCGTTCCAGCCCTTCGTTTTTCCAAAATTCCAGTGTTTCATAATTTGTTGCGGAGGCTTGGGTTGACAGATGGATCGGCAGCCCGGGTGCTTGAGTAGCGCATATTTCAATTAAAGCTGGATCTGAAACAATTACAGCAGAGATACCAATATCTCTTAGTTCTCTAAAAAATGCGCCCGCTCCTTCTTGGTTTCCTTCATGAGTGACCATGTTAGCTGCTACATAAACTTTAGCATTATGTGCTCTGGCAAAAGCTACGCCCTCCGCCATTTCTTCTGGCGTGAAATTACCTGCGCGGCTACGCAGACCGTAAGCATTACCACCAATATATACGGCATCTGCTCCGTATTGAATTGCTACTTTTAACTTTTCTAGCGTCCCGGCTGGAGCCAACACCTCGGGACGCTTCAATGTTCGTTCAGTACTTATTGTCATTTTAAGTTCTCCTTACATATTTATTCGTTATTATTTAATTGCATCTGCGTTAAATTCAAAAAATCCCTTATCCAAACCACGCTCTTGTGGATGCAAAGCTACAACTTGACAGCTTGCTTGCTGGGCTTTCGCTTGAGTCCAAGTACCAGCTTGAATTTCGGCTTTCGCTTTTACAAACAATTTGGCAATTGCCACAAAGTCCGATCCCGGCGTATAGATTCCATCTAATTTCCAAGTTTGATAGTGATGATCAGCTAATGTCTGTAATTCATCCATTAAGCTTACATCATCATTTGCGAAAATATGCGTTCCATGGCTATCTTCGTAAATGGAGTAATGCGTCTCTGGCTTTTTAGGCTCAGCGATAAATAAACCATCTGCTTTTGTTGTACCTTCATTATTTTTAGTATAGTTATAGTAGTTTTGAATTAACGGCCGTTTAGATTGGTGAATGCACGTAGCCCCATAGACTAGAACTTCCACTGGTATTTCTAAATTCTCTTCCATGGCCACCATTTCTTCAAAAGGAACTTCCCGCGCCAAAACTGCCCCTACGGCTCCTCTTTTTCCCCAAAAATTTATTTGACGTGAGCTAGTAACCAATGTTTCCCCATCATAGATATAAGGGATGTTTAATTGATCTCGCTGCATGATAAAAACGATGCCCGGATCACCTAAAGCAATACGATCCACTTTGATTTCCTTTAGAAAAGCTAAATATTCTGGAACTAATTTCATCTTTTCCGGGTGCATGATACCATTCACAGCTACTACTACTTCTTTACCGGCATCGTGGGCCAGTGTTACTAGCTTGCGTTGTTCTTCACGAGTGAAAGATGTCGGCAGTCGCAACCCGAATGTTTCCTCTCCGATATATAGTGTATCAACGCCTGCCGTAACTAATTCTGCCGCTTGTTCGATTGATTCAGCAGTTGCAATCAGTTCAATCATAAATTTTTGCCTCCTTTTTATGACTGCTTTATAGTATCATAGGTTCACAAACTTTGAAAGAGACCCTTAATATTTTAACGTACTTTTTTCACATACTTATCCTTTCTAGCGACTTTCTTTTCACAACGGGATAGAAAAAACTACAGAGAAGCAATCAATATGATTTTTCCTCTGTAGTTTATGAGACAATTATTCTTTAAATACAAATGATAAATTGTTTTAAAGTCTACGTTTTCAGTTATACCGTTTGTAATTCTTTATTTTTAGTTGTTATTTTCGGGGCTTTGACATTTAAAGTAATCGTACCTTTTTTTGCACCAATTGTAACATCATCGCCTAAATGAATCTGACCTGAAAGCAGCGCTTCGCTCAAGCGGTCTTCCACTTCTTTTTGTAAAGCTCGACGAATTGGGCGAGCACCGTATTCCGGATCAAAGCCAACTTGACCGATCACGTCCAATGCAGCTGGTGTAATTTTCACTTTAACATCTTGCTCTTGCATCCGCTTGATGATTGATTTACTCATGATTTTGACAATTTCATGAATTTCTGTTTGATCCAATGAACGGAAGACGATAGTTTCATCGATACGGTTTAAGAATTCCGGACGGAAGGTATTTTTAAGTTCTTCCAGAATCCGCTTCTGCATTTTTTGATGATCTTTTGTTATATCTTGGACATTAAAGCCAACATTTTTTTCTTCACGAATAGAAGCTGCTCCAATGTTGGAAGTCATGATTACGATGGTATTACGGAAATCAACCTTACGACCCTTGGAATCTGTCAAATGTCCGTCATCCAATACCTGCAATAAAATATTAAAGACATCCGGATGAGCTTTTTCTACCTCATCTAACAAAATAACCGCATAAGGTTTTTGACGAACTTTCTCAGTTAACTGTCCACCTTCTTCATAGCCGACATAGCCAGGAGGCGAGCCAATTAGACGACTGGTACTATATTTTTCCATAAATTCGGACATATCAACTCGAATTAAAGCATCTTCACTACCAAACATTGCTTCTGCCAATGTTTTGGCTAGTTCGGTTTTCCCTACGCCAGTTGGTCCTAAAAACATAAAGGAACCAATTGGCCGCTGCGGATCTTTTAATCCACTGCGAGCTCTGCGAATGGCTCGAGAAACTGCTTTAACTGCTTCATCTTGTCCTACGACACGTTGATGTAAAATACTTTCCAATTCCAGTAAGCGGTCGCTTTCTTTTTTCTCTAATTGTTGTAACGGTACACCTGTCCATTGAGAAACGACTGTAGCGACATCTTCTTCTGTAACTTGAACTGCATAGCTGCCGTTTTCTTTTTCCTGTTTGATTATTTTTTCGAGTTTCGTCACTAGTTTCTTTTCTTGATATCGTAATTTAGCCGCTTGTTCAAAAGATTGGCTTTGAATTGCTGCTTCTTTTTCAGCTATAATTTGAGCAATTTCTGAACGCAAAGCATTTTGCTTTGAAGGTTCGTCGGCTTTATCCAAACGAATTTTTGCGGCTGCTTCGTCCATCAAATCAATGGCTTTATCAGGCAGTTGCCGATCATTAATGTACCGAACAGAAAGCTGAACTGCCGCATGGAGAGCTTCATCGGTAATTTTTACACCGTGGTGTTGTTCATAATGTGAACGCAAACCTTGGAGAATCTGCTCTGTTTCAGCTGGTGTCGGTTCATCAACTTGAATTCGAGCAAAACGACGTTCTAAAGCTGCATCTTTTTCAATATATTTTTGATATTCATCTAATGTCGTTGCACCAATGGTTTGTAATTCTCCCCGAGCCAAGGCTGGTTTTAAAATGTTTGAAGCATCAATTGCTCCTTCAGCACCACCAGCTCCAATCAATGTATGCAGCTCGTCAATAAATAAAATAACTTGGCCATCGTAATAGATCTCATCAATCACTTTTTTTAATCGATCCTCGAATTCACCGCGATACTTAGTTCCTGCAACTAAAGCGCCCATATCCAACATCATTAACCGTTTGGCTTGCATATCTTCTGGTACTTCTTTCAGAACAATCTTTTGTGCTAACCCTTCAGCAATCGCTGTTTTCCCCACGCCTGGTTCACCAACTAGAACCGGATTGTTTTTTGTGCGCCGGCTTAAAATCTGAATTAAACGACGAACCTCAGTCGCTCGACCTACGACTGGATCCAAGCGCTTTTCACGAGCTAATTTTGTCAAATCTCTAGCTAAAGAATCAAGTGTTGGTGTACCCTTTGGAGCATTTTTAGCACTTTGACCGTTACGACGGCGTCCAGCTTGAGGATCTGATACGCCCATTTTTTTCAATAATAACTGCCGCATTTTCGACAAACTAAGTCCTAGATTTATTAATATCCGAGTAGCTAAAATATCTTCGTCTCGCAACAGTCCTAAAAGAATATGCTCTGTCCCAATATTAGTCGCTCCTAATCGTTTAGCTTCATCGCCGGCATAAGCAAAAATTTGTTTTGCACGAGGAGAGTAAGGTAAGTAAAAATTATTTGATAAACTCTTCATCGCACCATATCCAGATAAATGTTCGATTTCTTCTCGAATATCATTTTTATCTGCACTTAACTGACGGAGCGTTTTTCCTGCAATTCCATTTGGTTCCAGTACCAGAGCCAACAACAAATGTTCTGATCCGACAGATTGATGCCTAAAATACTTTGCTTCTTCTTGCGCAATGGCTAACACAGCTTTAGCGCTTTCTGTAAATAATTCATCCATCTTCTATTCCTCCTCATAGCTCAAACGTTGTAAAAATGAGCACATAATTTGAGCTCGTAGCGCATCTTCGTTGCTTCCTAACTTACCAAGAACATTTTTACTAACAGCTGAAAGCATAATATTTCCTTCTCGCTTTGTAATTACTTGTTCCTCGTACAACTTTTGAACAAATATCAATGCATCTTTCTCCGAAAGTTTATCGCCAATCAAACGATCCATCTGCTTTAATAATTGATCTTTATCAGAAATTTGTACTTTGACTATTCGAATATAGCCGCCTCCGCCCCGTTTACTTTCCACTGAGTAACCTCTTTGAATTGTAAAACGTGTGTTGATTACATAGTTTATTTGGGAGGGAACACAATTAAACAAATGAGCCATTTCAGCTCTACGAATTTCAATTTTATTGCTTTCTTCCAATATTTTTTTCAAATAAGCTTCAATTAAATCCGAAGTATTTTGATTATTCATGGCTTTCATCCTTCTTTTCCCTTGACTAATACTGACCTTAATTATACCTAACTTTATCTATATAATAAAGAAGAATGCCTAATTTACTAAGAACACTTAAAGTTTACCTTATTATTTCCAAATGATCCGCCCATATTGATCTTGATAATTATAGCTTAAAATACAAAATAAATGCAACGAAATTCGAAAATTCTAACTTTCTTCAGTCATACATGAAAAAGTAGAAACAAGAAATCATACTATTTGCTAGCAATACCACTTACAAATCGATAGTAGCTCTTTTGGTATATAATTAATTTTCAAGTTTTAATACCGATTAATCATTTCCTGTATTTCAAAATTAACCCCTATCAATCCCACATTTTATAACTAAAAAAATTTTCTAACCCTCTTAATTAATAGAAAATAAACAAAAAAATCCTCTGAAAGCAGTGGATTTTTTTTTGAGTATTAACAGCATGTAAAAATCGGGAAGACAGGATTCGAACCTGCGACCCCTTGGTCCCAAACCAAGTGCTCTACCAAGCTGAGCTACTTCCCGTATATAAAAGATCTATAATAAAAAAAGACTATCATCTAAAAGGATGGTGATGTTACCCTTTCAATCTGAAGTCAAATATATCAACTATGCACCCAAAGGGAGTCGAACCCCTAACCTTTTGATTCGTAGTCAAACACTCTATCCAGTTGAGCTATGGGTGCTTTTTTCTATCTTTTTACACCTGCCCTCTTCCGAGTCGGTGCTATGCCGAGGACCGGAATCGAACCGGTACGGTGATCACTCACCGCAGGATTTTAAGTCCTGTGCGTCTGCCAGTTCCGCCACCCCGGCGCGTTTTGGCAAAGCGGAAAACGGGGTTCGAACCCGCGACCCCCACCTTGGCAAGGTGGTGCTCTACCACTGAGCTATTTCCGCATCATGGTGCCGGCTAAAGGACTTGAACCCTCGACCCTCTGATTACAAATCAGATGCTCTACCAACTGAGCTAAGCCGGCCTACCTTTATATGCGGGTGAAGGGACTTGAACCCCCACGCCCGAAGGCGCTAGATCCTAAATCTAGTGCGTCTGCCAATTCCGCCACACCCGCAAATATTTCTATGAGCCGTACAGGGCTCGAACCTGTGACCCTCTGATTAAAAGTCAGATGCTCTACCAACTGAGCTAACGGCTCATAATGGAGGTTAACGGGATCGAACCGCTGACCCCCTGCTTGTAAGGCAGGTGCTCTCCCAGCTGAGCTAAACCTCCATGGCAACACTTTAGCGTGGCGACGTCCTACTCTCACAAAGGGAAACCCTTCACTACAATCGGCGCTAAGAAGCTTAACTTCTGTGTTCGGCA
>Ga0256408_1001447_pt1 | contig 12900 bp, 12 predicted proteins | sample PhyAR1_FD_185998 | JGI IMG/M metagenome (GOLD analysis project Ga0256408, IMG submission 185998) | Leaf surface microbial communities from alfalfa plants in UC Gill Tract Community Farm, Albany, California, United States - DLSL A.R1 | ecosystem: Host-associated > Plants > Phyllosphere >...
GGCCGCCGTCTTCCACGACTCGCGGATCCAGCTGGACGGCCTCGAGGAGGAGAACGAGCTCGTCGTCGACGCCGACTGCCTCTACACGAACACCGGTGAGGGCCTGCATCGCTTCGTCGACCCCGTCGACGGCGAGGTCTACCTCTACTCGCAGTTCGAGGTCCCCGACTCGCGTCGCGTCTTCGCGGTGTTCGAGCAGCCCGACCTCAAGGCCACCTTCCAGTTCACGGTGACGGCTCCCGCCAACTGGAAGGTCGTCTCGAACTCCCCCACCCCCGAGCCCATCACGCACGACGAGGCGAAGACCGCCACGTGGGGCTTCGCCCCCACCCCGCGCATCTCGTCGTACATCACGGCGCTCGTCGCGGGCCCCTACGAGGAGGTCCGCTCGGAGCTGACCAACTCCGAGGGCCGCGTCATCCCGCTCGGGGTGTTCGCCCGCAAGAGCCTGTGGCAGTACATGGACGCCGACTACATCTTCGAGAAGACCCGCCAGGGCTTCGCGTACTACGAGGAGAAGTTCGGCTACCCGTATCCGTTCGAGAAGTACGACCAGCTCTTCGTCCCCGAGTTCAACGCGGGCGCGATGGAGAACGCGGGCGCCGTGACCTTCACCGAGGCCTACGTGTTCCGCAGCAAGGTCACCGATGCGGTCAAGGAGCGCCGCGTCGTGACGATCCTGCACGAGCTCGCCCACATGTGGTTCGGCGACCTGGTGACCATGAAGTGGTGGAACGACCTCTGGCTGAACGAGTCGTTCGCCGAGTGGGCCTCCACGATCGCCACCGCCGAGGCCACCGAGTGGACCGAGGCGTGGACGACCTTCAACGCGATGGAGAAGACCTGGGCCTACCGCCAGGATCAGCTTCCCTCGACCCACCCCGTCGTCGCCGAGATCAACGACCTCGAGGACGTCCAGGTCAACTTCGACGGCATCACCTACGCCAAGGGCGGGTCGGTCCTCAAGCAGCTGGCCGCCTGGGTCGGCGTGGACGCCTTCTTCGCCGGTGTCGGCGCCTACTTCACCAAGCACGCGTTCTCGAACACCACCCTCGACGACCTGCTCGTCGAGCTCGAGCGCACCAGCGGCCGCGACCTGTCGGGCTGGTCGAAGAAGTGGCTCGAGACCGCCGGCGTCAACACGCTGTCCCCGGTGATCGACGAGGGCGCCGACGGCCTCATCTCGCGCTTCGCGATCACGCAGACCGCGCCGGCCGACTACCCCACCATCCGCCCGCACCGCCTCGGCATCGGGTTCTACGAGCTGCAGGGCGGATCGCTCACCCGCACCCACAGCGTCGAGATCGACGTCGACGGCGACCTCACGGAGGTGCCGCAGCTCAAGGGCCAGCGCCGCCCCGCGCTGGTGCTGCTGAACGACCAGGATCTGGCCTACGCCAAGATCCGCCTCGACGAGCACTCGCTCGCCACCGCCATCGACCACCTCGCCGACATCGCCGACCCGCTCGCGCGTTCGCTCGTGTGGGGTGCGGCCTGGGACCAGACCCGCGATGCCGAGTCGGCCGCGAGCGACTACGTCGATCTGGTGCTGCGCAACATCGGTCGCGAGACCGAGTCGACCACCATCCGCACCACGCTCGGTCAGCTCCAGCTCGCGGCGAACGCGTACGTCGCCCCGGAGCGCCGCGAGGCCACCCGCGCCCGCGTCGCCGACGGCCTCTGGGCGCTGGCGCAGGCGGCAGAGGCCGGAAGCGACGCCCAGCTGCAGTTCACCACCGCGTTCGCCTCGGCCTCCGCCACCCCGGCGCAGGCCGAGATCGTGCGCCAGCTGCGCGAGGGCGAGATCACCCTCGCCGGCCTCGAGATCGACACGGACCTGTCGTGGCAGCTGCTCGTCTCGCTCGCGGCCTCGGGCGCGGCGGACGACGCCGCGATCGACGAGGCGCTGGCGGCCGACAACACCGCCAAGGGCGGCGAGTTCGCCGCGCAGGCGCGGGCCGCGATCCCCACTGCGGAGGCGAAGGCGGCCGCCTGGGCCTCGCTCGTCGACAGCGACACGCTGCCGAACACGCTCGTGCGCACCTCGGCGCTCGGCTTCGTGCACCCCGCGTCCCGTCACCTGCTCGGCGACTACGTCTCGCGCTACTTCGAGATGCTGCTGCCGATCTGGGAGTCGCGCACGTACAAGATCGCCGAGTACCTCTGCGAGCTGCTGTACCCGGGCGCGCTGGCCAACCAGTCGCTGATGGAGGCCACCCGGAGCTGGCTCGGCGCCAACCCCGAGGCACCCGCCGCCCTGCGCCGCATCGTGCTCGAGAACCTCGCGGGCGTCGAGCGCGCCCTGGCCGCGCAGTCGCGCGACGGCGAGTGAGTTCGCGCACAGCCGACTGAACATCCCCGGCGAGCCCCGGCGTCACACATCGTGCGCCGGGGCTCGCCGCATACCCTGGAGGGGATGATGCACACTCAGCCCAACGACCCCGCGGAGACGCTCTCGCCTGCCATCCAGGTGCTGATCGACGTCGGCTTCAAGGCGCTCTGGATCGCCGTGACGATCGTCGCGTGCGCGCTGGCCGCCTGGCTGCTGCGCTTCGTCATCCGACGCGTTGTGGATCGGATCGTCAAGGGCGCAAAGACCAAGGCGAAGATCGACGACACCAGGGCGCTCGATCGCTCACCTCTCGCCTCGGTTCGTCTGGTGCAGCGCACCCGGACGCTGGGCTCGATCCTGACGAACATCGTCAACACCACGATCGTGATCGTCGGTGTCATCCTCATCGTCAACATCATCGACCAGGGCATCCTCGGATCCTTCGCGCTCATCAGCGCGGCGATCGGCGCGGGCCTGGGCTTCGGCGCGCAGAACATCGTCAAGGACGTCCTCAACGGCATCCTGATCGTCGCGGAGGACCAGATCGGCATCGGCGACGTCGTCGACCTCGGGCTGGCCACCGGCGTCGTCGAGTTCGTGAGCGTCCGGATCACGCACGTGCGCGATGTGAACGGCACGCTCTGGTACGTCCGCAACGGCGAGGTCACGCGCATCGGCAACATGTCGCAGGGCTGGTCTCGCGTGGTGATCGACGTCGGTCTCCCCGCCGACACCGACATCGACGCCGTCGAGGCCACGCTGCTCGACGTCGCCGAGACGCTCACGAAGGACAAGCGCTGGCGCACCCGGATCATCGGCCGTCCCGAGGTCTGGGGCCTCGAGTCGGTGGCGGGCGACACGCTGAGCATCCGCATGGTGCTGCGCGCCAAGCCGAGCTCCAAGGACGACGTCTCGCACGAGCTGCGGATGCGCCTGCGCGCCGCGGTGCACGACCTCGGCCTCGACCTCTCCTCGCTCGAGGCCGTGGCCCTCGCGGGCGCCGACGGCGCCCTGCGCGTGCGCGGCGCGAACCCGCCGCGCACCGAGCCTCAGCCCCTGCCGGAGCGCCCGTCGTGGCGCCCGCTGGGTCGCAGGAAGAAGGATCCGGCCGCAGCCGCACAGGCGCCCGCACCCGTACCGGCGCCGAAGGCCCCGAAGCCTCCGAAGCCGGAGAAGCCGGCCGCGGCCACCGCGTCGCCGGAAGACGAACCCGTCAACGACGGAGAGGACACCACGAAGTGACCATGGGGATCCGGCCCGAGGGCCATGGAGAGCTGCCGTCCATCACGTTCTTCGAGGCGGTGGGCGGCCACGAGACCTTCGTGAAGCTCGTCGACGTGTTCTACCGGGAGGTCGCCGAGGACACCGTCCTGAAGCCGATGTACCCCGAGGAGGACCTGGGGCCGGCGAAGGACCGTCTGACGCTGTTCCTCGAGCAGTACTGGGGCGGCCCCACGACCTACAGCGAGAACCGCGGGCACCCCCGGCTGCGCCAGCGCCACCTGCCGTTCCACGTGAACCCGGATGCGCGCGATCGCTGGCTGGCCCACATGCGCACCGCGGTCGACGAGCTCGGGCTCTCGCCGCTGCACGAGGAGACGCTGTGGGACTATTTGCAGCGCGCCGCGCACGCGATGGTCAACACGTTCGAGCCGACACCGGAGGCATCGCCGGAGTCGCCGCGCGCGTGAGCGCCCGGTGACCTCCCGGGGTCTCGCCGCGTCGCCCGCCGGATGAGCGCCGTCAGGCGGCGCCCGTGCTGCGCACGGCGGTCATCCCCGTCGCCGCAGGCCCCCGCGACAGGATGTGGCCGCGCTGCAGGGTCACGCGGGTCCACCGGCCCGATCCCGTCACCCGCGCCTCCTCCTCGCCGCCGATGAAGCCCAGCGAGAAGGCCGCGAACGCGACCCCGAGCGGCAGTCCGAGCAGCTGCTCGTCGGGTGTCCCCCACACGTCGCCGCGGATCGCGCGCACCACGTCCTCCCCGGCGTCCGTCGGCACCCGCTCGGCCACCGCCGCGATGCCCCATTGGGCGCGGGAGGCCAGCGTCGTGGCGGGGATGGTGCCCACCTGCTGCCAGCCGCCGCGCGGCGGCGCCACACCGGCCCAGGCCGGCGCCAGCGCCGTCTCCGGCAGCGTGAGCGCGCTCGCGTCGTCGGATGCCTCCAGATCCGCGACCACCAGGTCGCACTCCAGCTCCGGATCGGCCGCGACGATGCGCATGCCGAGCACCGTGGGCGTGCGATCGAGCAGCCCGCGGGGCGCGAGGGCCGCCGTCGTCATCGCGAGCACCCCGTTGGCGGCCTGCAGGCGCACACCCTCGTCGCCGATCCGCGCCGCTCGCTTCGCGAACGTCAGGGCGTCCTGGGCGGAGGGGGTGTCGGCGAGCACGAGCTGGGTCACCCGATCGAGCCTAATCGCCGCTGAATAGACTGACTCCCGTGATCGAAGACGCGAACGCCAGCTCCCCCGACCCGGTCGACGTCCTCCTCGGAGTGCTGACGCTCGGCGAGACCGGCGCGCGCACGAGCGAGGACATCTTCACCGCGTCCTCGCACCCGATGCCGGGCGGCCGGATCTTCGGCGGGCAGGTGCTCGGCCAGTCGATCGTCGCGGCCTCGCGCACGCTGCCCGATGACCGCTTCCCGCACTCGCTCCACGGGTACTTCCTCCGGCCGGGCGACGTCCGCAAGCCGCTGACCTTCTCGGTCGACCGGATCCACGACGGTCGTTCGTTCTCGCGCCGCCGGATCCAGGCGTTCCAGGACGGCGAGCCGATCTTCTCGGGCATCGCCTCCTTCCAGGACGAGGATCCCGGTCTCGAGCACCAGCTGAGGATGCCGGAGGTGCCGGGCCCCGACGAGCTCACGGGCCCGGACCAGCTGGTCACCGATCGACCGGAGGCCTCGCTGCTGATCCGCGCGAACCCGATCGAGGTGCGCCACGTCGAGTCCGACATCTACCTGACGGTCGACGAGAGGGCGCCGCGGCAGGCCGTGTGGACGCGGCTGCGCCGCCCGATCGGCGACGACCCGATGCTGCACCGCGCAGCGCTCGCGTACCTCACCGACTTCACGATCCAGGAGTCCGTGCTGCGGGCCCACGGCATCGCGTGGGCGACGCCGGGCATGCGCACGGCGAGCCTCGATCACGCGATCTGGTGGCATCGCCCCGCGCGCGCCGACGAGTGGATGCTCTACGTCCAGGAGTCGCCGAGCGCGCGCGGCGGCCGCGGCCTCGCTCAGGGGCAGCTGTTTGCGCGCGACGGCTCGCTGGTGGCCACGGTGGCGCAGGAGATCATGCTGCGCGTTCCGTGAATTCGGCCCTGGCGACCCGCGCGTCCGCCGGAGATGATTGGCTGGGGACCAGGATCCCCTTCCCGACCCCGAGGAGCACTCGTGACCGACTTCCGCTTCCGCACGCTCGCCGTCGGCGCCCTCGCCGCGGCTTCCGTCTTCGCCCTCGCGGGCTGCGGCTCGGCCGACCCGCTCGCCGCGCCGTCCGCCACCGAGGACTCCGGCGCATCGTCGGGGTCGGATGAGACGATCGTCGTCGGCTCGCAGGCCTACTACTCGAACGAGGTCATCGCGGAGATCTACGCGCAGGCGCTCGAGGAGGCCGGCTTCACGGTCGAGCGCAAGTTCAACATCGGCCAGCGCGACGCGTACCTGCCGTCGCTCGAGTCGGGCGAGATCGACCTGTTCCCGGAGTACACCGGAAACCTGCTGCAGTTCTACGTCCCGGACACCGAGGCCCGCACGTCGGACGACGTCTACGCCGAGCTCCAGGATGCCCTGCCGGACGGTCTCGAGGTGCTCGAGCAGTCGTCGGCGACCGATCAGGACTCGTACAACGTCACGGCCGACTTCGCGGCCGAGCACGACCTGAAGAGCCTCGCCGATCTCGCCGACGTCGACGGCCTGGTGCTCGGCGGCGCGCCCGAGCTGGAGGAGCGCCCCTACGGCCCCACCGGCCTCAAGGACGTCTACGGGGTCACCGCCGCCTTCCAGGCCACCGGCGACACCACGGTCGAGGATCTGGTCGCCGGCACGATCCAGATCGCCAACGTCTACAGCGCCGACCCGCGCATCGCCACCGAGGATCTCGTCACCCTCGACGACCCCGAGGGCCTGTTCCTGGCGTCGAACGTCGTGCCCATCGCGAGCAGCGACATCGCCGACGACATCGCCGAGACGATCGACGCGGTCAGCGAGAAGCTCACCCCGGAGATCCTGGTCGACCTCAACGTGCAGTCGAGCGTCGACAAGAAGTCGTCCGCCGACATCGCGAAGGCGTTCCTGTCGGAGTGACCGGGCCCTGACCCCCGCGAGGGGGTCAGGCCTGGTTCAGGCAGGCCTCGAGGGCCACCCAGCCGAGCATCGCGCACTTGATGCGCATGACGTACTTGGCCACGCCCTGGAAGGCCGCCGCATCCTCGAGCGACTCGGGCGGCTCGCCCGCGCCGCGTGCGCGCAGCATGGTGCGGAACTCCTCGACGCGCTCGAGGGCATCGGCCTTCTGCGCGCCCGCCAGCATGTCGGCCATCACCGAGGCGGAGGCCATCGAGATGCTGCAGCCCTGGCCGTCCCAGACGAGTCGCTCGATGGACCCGTCGGCGGCGACCGTCACGCCCATCGTGATCTCGTCGCCGCACGAGGGGTTGAGCTCGTGATGCTGGTGGGCGGCGGTGGCCGGGTCGCCCTTCCCCTGCGGGTTGCGCGAGTGATCCAGGATCAGCTCGCGGTAGAGGTCCTCCAGCTCGGTGCTCATCGGTCGGCTCCGAAGAATCCACGCACCTCGGCGAGGGCGGCGCCGAAGCGCGCGACGTCGTCGGCCGTGGTGTAGACGTAGGCGCTCGCGCGGGTCGACGCGGCGACTCCCAGCTTGCGATGCAGCGGCTGAGCGCAGTGATGCCCGGTGCGCACGGTGATCCCCCGATCGTCCAGGAACTGGCCGACATCGTGCGCGTGCACACCGTCGATGACGAAGCTCGCGAGCCCGGCGCGCTCGGCGCCGGCCTGCGGGCCGATCAGGCGCACACCGGGGGTGGCGAGCACGGCGTCGACGAGGAGGCCGGCCATCTCGGCCTCGTGCGCGCGCACCTCGTCCATTCCCAGCGCCGAGAGGTAGTCGGCGGCGGCGCCGAACCCGACGGCCTGGGTGACGGGCTGGGTGCCCGCCTCGAATCGCTGCGGCGAGGGCAGGAACTCGGCGTCGTCGATCGTCACCGTCGTGATGGTCGATCCGCCGGTGCGAGCCGGCGGCAGCTGGTCGAGCAGCCCGACGCGGCCGTAGAGCGCGCCGATGCCCGTCGGGCCCAGCATCTTGTGCGACGAGAACGCGGCGAAGTCGACCCCGAGCGAACCGAGGTCGAGCGCGAGGTGCGGCGCCGACTGGCAGGCGTCGAGCACCGTCAGTGCCCCGACCTGGCGAGCCAGCTGCACCACGTCGGCGACCGGCGCGATGTAACCCGTGACGTTGGACACATGGGCGAAGGCGATGAGCTTCGTTCTCGGGGTGACGACGGCGGCGAGGTCGTCGATCGTCCACAGGCCGTGCTCGTCGACTGGCACGGCGCGCAGTGCGGCACCCGTGCGGCGGGCGAGGCGCTGCCAGGGGATCAGGTTGGCGTGATGCTCGGCCTCGGTGACGACGATCTCGTCGCCGGGGCCGAAGGCGAGCTCGGGGGCGCCGAAGGTGGCGGCATCCGAGAGACCCAGGGCCACCACGTTCAGCGCGTCGGTCGCGTTCTCGGTGAACACGATCTCGCGTTCGCCGGCGCCCACGAAGCGCGCGATGCTCTCGCGCGCACCTTCGAAGGCCCACGTCGCCTCGCCGGTCGCCATGCTCGATCCGCGGTGCACCGCCGCGTACTCGGTGCGGGCGAATGCGTCCTCGGCTTCGATCACCGCGTCCGGGCGCTGCGAGGTCGCCCCGGAGTCCAGGTAGACGCGGTCCGGGTGGTGCCGGAGGTACGGCGTGGCGGCGCGCAGCGCGGGCAGATCAAGCGAGGTCATAGGTACTCCAGTCTCCCCCATTCCGTGGGCGGAGCGGGCGGTGCCGGCTCCGGGTCGGCTGAACGCGCCCGGGTCCCCTGAGCGTCACGAGGAGGTGATGGCGTCGGTCGAGTCATCCGGCCGCATCCGTCGCGCGCCGCGCGATGCGCGGATCCGCGCGTCGCGAGACGGGCGCGTGCCCAGCCAGGTCCTGGCCTCGCCGCACCTGCGGCGACGTGGGGCCGGCGGCCTTCGTCACGTCGTTCACCGCCGGCTGAAGGCGATGGGCTCCTCGACGTACGGCGCCCATACGGCGCGGACCTCGTCCGGCAGGCGGGTCGGGCGCCCGCTCGCGACATCGACCATCACCACGACCGCCGCCGCTCGCGCGTACAGCACCTGCGGCTCGGAGCCCGCCGGGCTGTACACCTCGTAGCAGACCTCGGCGCTCGATCCACCCAGGCGTCCGAGCCAGAGCTGCACGTCGAGCGGCTTGTGCTCGTACGGGACGGGAGCCAGGTACTCGATCTCCTGGCGCGCGATGAGCGTCGCGAGCGAACCGCCCTCCCCGAGCACATCGCCGTCGAACACCGCCGTCGGCGCCTGGTCGGACGGATCCTCCGACTTCCAGAACGCGCGCAGGCGCGCCTCCTCCAGCAGCTTGAGCATCGACGTGTTGTTCACGTGGCCGAGCGCGTCGAGGTCGCCCCAGCGACGGTGGATGGGGATGTGAACGCGAGTCATGGATCCATTCTGGTGCGTGCGGGATACGCGAACGCCCGCCCCGGGATCCCGGAGCGGGCGCTGCGCGAGCGGCTGAGATCAGTCGCGCGTGAGCTTGCGGTGCGTGGTGCGGTGCGGACGCGCGGCCTCGACACCGAGGCGGTCGACCTTGTTCGCCTCGTACGACTCGAAGTTGCCCTCGAACCAGTACCACTGGGCCGGGTTCTCGTCGGTGCCCTCGTACGCCAGGATGTGCGTGGCGATGCGGTCGAGGAACCAGCGATCGTGGGTGATGACCACGGCGCAGCCGGGGAAGTCGAGGAGCGCGTTCTCGAGCGACGACAGGGTCTCGACGTCGAGGTCGTTGGTCGGCTCGTCGAGCAGCAGCAGGTTGCCGCCCTGCTTCAGGGTGAGGGCGAGGTTCAGTCGGTTGCGCTCACCACCGGAGAGCACGCCGGCCTTCTTCTGCTGGTCCGGGCCCTTGAAGCCGAACTTCGAGACGTAGGCGCGCGACGGGATCTCGGTCTTGCCGACCGTGATGATGTCGAGCCCGTCCGAGACGACCTCCCAGAGCGTCTTGTCCGGGTCGATGTTGGCGCGGTTCTGGTCGACGTAGCTGATCTTGACCGTCTCGCCGATCTTCAGCTCGCCGCCGTCGAGGGGCTCGAGGCCGACGATCGTCTTGAACAGGGTCGTCTTTCCCACGCCGTTGGGGCCGATGATGCCGACGATGCCGTTCGGGGGCAGGTTGAACGACAGGTTGTCGATCAGGGTGCGACCGTCGAAGCCCTTGTTGAGCTTCTTGGCGTCGATGACGATGCTGCCCAGGCGCGGACCCGCGGGGATCTGGATCTCCTCGAAGTCGAGCTTCTTGGTGCGCTCGGCCTCCGCCGCCATCTCCTCGTAGCGGGCCAGACGCGCCTTCGACTTGGTCTGGCGGCCCTTGGCGCTCGAGCGGACCCACTCGAGCTCGTCCTTCAGGCGCTTGGCGAGCTTGGCGTCCTTCTTGCCCTGGACGTCGAGGCGCTCGGCCTTCTTCTCGAGGTACGTCGAGTAGTTGCCCTCGTAGGGGTAGAGACGACCGCGATCGACCTCGGCGATCCACTCGGCGACATGGTCGAGGAAGTACCGGTCGTGGGTGACGGCGATGACCGCGCCCTTGTAGGCCTGCAGGTGCTGCTCGAGCCAGAGCACGCTCTCGGCGTCGAGGTGGTTGGTGGGCTCATCGAGGAGCAGCAGGTCGGGCTTCTGGAGGAGCAGCTTCGCCAGCGCGACACGACGGCGCTCACCACCGGAGAGCGGTCCGATCTCGGCGTCGGCCGGCGGCGTGCGCAGCGCGTCCATGGCCTGCTCGAGCTGCGAGTCGAGGTCCCAGCCGTCGGCGGCGTCGATCTCCTCCTGCAGCGTGCCCATCTCGGCCAGCAGCGCGTCGAAGTCGGCGTCGGGCTCGGCCATCAGCGCCGAGATCTCGTTGAAGCGGTCGACCTTCGCCTTGATGGCGATGCCGTCCTGGATGTTCTCGATGACCGTCTTGGTGTCGTCGAGCTCGGGCTCCTGCATCAGGATGCCGACCGTGAAGCCCGGCGTCAGCTTGGCCTCGCCGTTGGACGGGGTGTCGAGACCCGCCATGATCTTCAGGATCGTCGACTTTCCGGCGCCGTTCGGGCCGACCATGCCGATCTTCGCGCCCGGCAGGAACGCCATCGTCACGTCGTCGAGGATGAGCTTGTCGCCGACGGCCTTGCGGGCCCGGACCATGGAGTAGATGTATTCAGCCATTTGGGGTCCAGTCTAGAGCGCCGGACGCGGATCTCACGGGTCGCTGAGCGGACCCCCGGCGGTTCACCAGTCGATCGGCCGAGTGGACCCGACGAGGCACACGGTGCCGCCCTGCAGCGCAGGAAGCACGCGAGCCACGGCGCCCTGCACCTCGGGGCCCGCCTGGCCGACCAGGCACTCCCCCTGCCACAGGACGGAGAACTGGAGCGCCTCCGCGGCGTTGCCCACGGTCGTGCGATCCTGTGTCACCTGCATGGCGGACTTGTCGAAGCCGGCCTCCACGAGCGCGTCGACGTACGCGCGCCCCTCGGCCTTCTGCTCGGAGGCCGCGACCTGCTGGACGACGGCGGTGAAGAACGCGAGATTGTCGGACGCCGACCCCTCCGGCTGCAGGACCGGCTCGCCCGGAGCGGGCGCCGGCGTGCCCGTCGTGCCCGGAGTCGCCGCGCCGGGCGTCGCCGTGACCGGCGTCGAGGCCGTGGTGTCGGCCGGTGCGGGCTGCTCGGCCGCGCAGCCGGACAGGGCCGCCAGGGCGGCGAGCCCGACGGCCGCCGCCGCGACGCGACGCCGCGGAGCCACCGGATCGCGTCGCAGACTCACGCGTCGAGTCTAGGGGCGCGACCGGGGGCCGGCCCGGCGCGCGTCAGTACGGCGTCTCGGCGGATGCGAGGTCTCCGAACGACGCCTCGGCCAGACCCGGCGGGGCCCACGCATCGCCGTTCTCTCCCGTTGTGGATTCGGAGAGCGGGTCCGGCGCCGGCTGCTCGTCGGGACCCGCGTGCTTCGCGTGGGTGCGTTCGTACCGGCTGACCCCGAACATCAGATCGTGGCCGAGGGCGTCGGCGTCGATCTCGGCCTCCATGCCGCGCTTGCCGTCGTTCTCCCAGGCCCGCAGGCGCAGGCGGCCGGTCACAACAACACGCTCGCCCTTGTGCAGCGACCTGGCGGCGTTCTCGCCGAGCCCTCGGAAGGCCGAGACGCCGTACCAGTTGGTCGGGCCGTCGACCCACGCGCTGCTCTGCCGGTCGAAGCGACGGGTGCCGCTGGCCACGCGGAACCGCGTCACGGTGACGCCGCTCGGCAGGACCTTCTGCTCGGGCGCGGTGGCGATGTTCCCCACGATGGTGATGGTGTCGGTCATGGTCGTCCTCTCTCACTCGCCGGTGATCCGGCCGGCCGATGGTCGGCCTCGAGACGAGCGTCGCGCCGGTCGGGGTCCCAGAACGGCGATCGCCCCCATCCGGGAGGGATGGGGGCGATGTCAGGGGGTGTGGACGAGCTGCGTCAGACGATGTACTCGGCGAAGCGCGCGCGCACCTTGTTCACCTTCGGAACCGCGACCGCGAGGCAGTAGCCCTGGTTCGGGTTCTTCGCGAAGAAGTCCTGGTGATAGTCCTCGGCGTCGAAGTAGGCGCCGAGCGGCTCGATGGTCGTCACCAGGGTTCCCTCGGTCTCGCCGAGCGGGGCGTCCCAGATGTCCGACGCGCGCTCGCGGGCGGCCTCGAACAGGGCCCGCTGCGCGTCGTCCGCCGGGAACATCGCCGAGCGGTACTGCGTCCCCGAGTCGGCGCCCTGGTGGTTGAGCTGCCGCGGGTCGTGCATGGTGAAGAACGCGTCCAGGATCACATCGGCCGGGATCACCTCGGGGTCGAAGGTGACCTTCACCGCCTCGGCGTGGCCCGTCGCGCCCGTGCACACCTGCTCGTAGCTCGGGTGGTCGGTCGCGCCGCCGGTGTAGCCCGAGACGACGCTCTCGACGCCCCGCAGCGCGCGATACGCCGCGTCCAGACACCAGAAGCAGCCGCCGGCCAGAACGAAGGTCTCCATGTCGTGCTCCTCTCGCCGCCCGTGCGGCACATCGGCAACGCTACGCCGGTTCGCGGAGCGCTGATTGTCGGTGGCCCCTCCTAACGTCGTGCGCAGGAAGGAGCTCGTTATGAACAACACCGCCATCGCCCTCAGCGTTCCCGTCGCCACCCCTCGCATCCGCGGCCGCGAGAGACTCGACCGCGCCGGTGCGGCGCTGTGGCGCGTCGTCGCTCGAGACGAGCGCGTGATTGGGCATCTCCG
>Ga0256408_1001451_pt1 | contig 12873 bp, 11 predicted proteins | sample PhyAR1_FD_185998 | JGI IMG/M metagenome (GOLD analysis project Ga0256408, IMG submission 185998) | Leaf surface microbial communities from alfalfa plants in UC Gill Tract Community Farm, Albany, California, United States - DLSL A.R1 | ecosystem: Host-associated > Plants > Phyllosphere >...
GATTTCAGTCATTTCTGCCCAGTTTTGGAAAAAAAAATGATATAATCAATGTATTAAGATAATATTCTATCATCGCGAAATGAAAGGGGTTCCCAAATGGCTTTCGTTTTTCTTTATAATGTGTTACTTATTATTTTGTATTCTTTTGTGATGTCTTTAACTACAAGTCTCTATTTAAAGAATAAACACAGGATTTTCTTGATTCTAGCTGCTTTAATGGTCCTTTCTATTTTAGATAACACAATTGTTTACATGACTGAATTTATTAATTCTTTTGCTGATGATTATAATCAACTTTTTATGACGGCTCCTGTTATTAAAACCATCATCTTTCTCTTGGACCATTTCTTTTGTTTATGGTTGCTTGCTACAATCAGTGAAGAGTCGATTAAAAAATATCAAATTGCTTTGCTGTTTTTATTGGCGTTTTGGATGATTGGTATTCCATTTTCCGAAAACTCAGCATTAAAAGTTTGGCTTTATTATTTGCCTAACCAACTTTTTGTCTTTTACCTTGGCTGCTATGCTTATGCTCTTAATAAAAAAAAGCTGGAACCGCTGCGTAAAAAATATCTCGCCTGGCTAGCTCAGCTTTATACAGTATTTGCTACACTTATTCTATTAGAAGATACTTTTGTGATCTTCAATATCGATCAATATTCAGACATTATTGTAAAAATCAATAATCGCAACGTCTCAGAAGATATCTCATCTATTATTTTTTGTGCCTTTATCATTTACTTTTGTCTACATGATTTTCCACGTATCGCACAACCAAAAAAAGCATTGGCGACTGCTGCGCCTTACGTTGATTCGTTAGATACTTTTTGTCATAATTATCATCTGACTCAAAGAGAAGAAGAAGTGCTCCATCTTTTGCTGGAACATAAAAGCAATCAAGAAATTGCCAATGAACTATTTTTGTCCATCGGCACTGTAAAAACCCATATTCATAATATCTTTGTAAAATTAGAGGTCAAAAAACGCGCCGAAATCTTTACCATTTACCAGCAATTTTCAATCTAGTTACTACGGTACAAACAATTAGAAATTATGCCTAATCGTTTGTACCGTTCTTTCATAGTTTTTGTAACTTTCGCTAGATTTTCTATTTCTCCACTTACCTAACATCTCAAAATGTTTTTAAAGACCAAACTTCGGCAATAGAATCTATATAAATAGACAATCTTATAAACAACTTCGCAGAAATTTTTTTAAGAATTTCTTAGATCCACTACTTATTAAGCTCGAAAGCAACTGAATAGGCATAAAAAAAGCGGTATTATTCTGCCCATTCTAAGGTAGCACATCTAAAAACAGTGATTTTTGTCAATCAGCTACTCGTAACAACTCCTTATTAACTTTAAATTGCTAATAAAGTGTTTTTTTACATATTTATATAGCGTTTAAATCTTTTTATAGTTATAATGTTTATAGGGGTGTTTACTTTATGGGTATTGAGGATAGAGATTATTATCGAAATCATTATAAAAAGAAAAAAGGTATTTGGTATTTCCTGAAAAAATTATTTCGAATCTAATGAACAAAATAGGCAAGGAGTAATAGTTGCTACTTGTCTTTTCTTTTGTCGCAGACTTCTTACTGATTATTGTCTTTTTCCATACAATTTTTCAATATCAATACAGTAAATAGTTTCTTTCCTAAACCCGTTTAAAATCCTGGTACGGGTTTTTTAGCTCTTCTAATCTACTGTCAAAAAAGGGGTTGGTATACATGTGGATTACTAATAGTGGCGAAATGGTGAAGTTACTTTATATTGAATTAGCCTTTGTCGTTGTTATCGGAATGCTTATACTGTCGCTTCTTGGTAAAAGGAATAAAAAACAATATTCCTGGGAGCAAAAGCGTGGTGCAAATACTTTTCTTGTTCTGCTTGCTATCATTTTATTAATTGTGTTAGCTGTGTCTGTGGGTGTCTATTTATATAAAAGAAACACTATTATAATTTAAAGCTCCTAAGCTAAAAAGTTTGAAGTTACTCAGGTTTATTTTAAACTGTCTCAACATTAAATTTACTTACTTATCGGAAGGAGCCCAACATAGAATTAGCTATGAATCAAATTGGCCGAATTTTAGAAAACCTAAGTAAGAATAATTATTTCAGCTCTGATTCTCTAGCAGAAGCATAACTGCTATGAAAAACGATAAAGATACTTCCTTTGTTTTATCATTTCAGTTTGAAAATTCAGACGTAGAAGAACAAGCTATATTAAATGGATTATTAGAAAGAGCAAAGGGTCATAAATAATCACTACCCTTTGCTTTTTCATGACTTATCACGACAATGTAATTTAAAAAAATAACAAACTCTTCCTGTTTTAAGAGTATTTACATAAAATAAGCCCGATCCTTGCATATTAACAGATGATGTTACTAGTGAAATGAAAACGTTCAGACACCTTAAAGATTGAATACATAGCCATCCTCTTTCTTTAACTTAATAGAGCTTTATTTTTACCGAATGTTGATAAAAGCGGTACGCTACTCCTAAGCCAACGACACAAAAAAGCGTCGCTCCTAAAAAAGCTAAATGATAGGCATTTAGTTGAGCCAGTAATTTTAACTGATCACTCTGTCCAAAAAATTGTCGACTTTGTTTAAATGACAGGGTCAATACGGCGATCCCCACAGCAGTCCCAATTTGACGAGCTGCATAGATCAACGAAGTACCGTGCGCAACCAGCTCTTCAGGCAACGCATTTAACCCTAGTGTCAGTACAGGCAGCGTGACACAGGTAATTCCGACAATCCGCACAATATTCATTACCAACAAATACACTAAAGATGTATGAAGATCAGCTAAAACAAAACTAAGTGTCCCCACTGATAACAAGACCATACCAACTAGAATAACTTTTTCTCCCCATTTTCTATCGGTCAAGATCCCCACTAAAGGTGTCAGCGTGCAGCGGATCAGCGCACCTGGTAAAAGCAACAAGCTGGTGACAAGTGGACTTTTCCCTAAAATCAGCTGTACGTATGCGGTGAGCAGCAAATCAGTGCCCATGACTGCTAGATAAGAAAAAGTCGTAATCCAGCAAGCTTTCGCAAATGGCTTAAAAGAAAGAACCTTTAGATTTAAAAATGGCTGTGCCAATTTTTGCTGGCGCCTGATAAATAAAAAGATCAATGCTCCGCTAATGACCAATAACCCTAACTCGCCACTGTACCTTAAATGAATTTTAGTTGACACGCCTAATGCTACCAGTAATCCGCCAAATCCAACTAGACAAAGCCACAATGATGTAAAATCATAAGTCGTTTGGTGAGGGCGTTTCACTTCCCGCTGTCGCTTCATTTGAAAAACTGCAAACAACAATAGCAAGCCATTGATCGGCAGTGTGATCAAAAAGATGCTGCGCCAGTTAAAGTGAAGGACGACAAAACTTGAGATAAACGGCCCGATAATTGGTGAAAGGCTAAGTAGAATGCTAGCCAGTCCCATGACTGTTCCTCGTTTTTTTAAACTATAGGTCGTAGTGACCATCGTTTGAAATAACGGTTCAATAATCCCGATACCAATACCTTCTAAGCACCGTCCCAGAACTAAAAAAGTAAAACTAGGCGCTACAAAACAGCAAATATTTCCGAGTGAAAAAAAGAGCAGTGAGCCCAAAAAAAGGTAACGCTCTGTAAAATGCTGCCTTAAAAAGCTACCTAGGGGAATCAAGATACCAATGAATAAAGTGGAGCCCGTCGACATCCATTGAACCATGGCTAAGGTTAAATGGAACTCTTTCATAATAGTTGGGATTGCGGTCATAATCATACTCTGCATGATAAATTCAGAAAAAACTGCGATGGTAAATAGCAATGTTACGGTAGTTTGACGCCTGAAAATGGCAGGTGCTTGCATGATGCTGGTCCTCCTAATGCTTAAAGCTCACGTAAATCGTAGTTATTACGATTTACTGATGTGAATCTTATTTTAGCATAGTTCCTCTTAAATCGATTTACCATATTTATGGAATAGCTTATTTAAAAAAAGAAAACTACTCCGGCTAAAAAAGCTAGGCCAACTTAACATTGGTCTAGCCTTTTTTAGCCGATATCTTTTTTAAAATGATCAAAGAGCGCTTTTACCGCTAAACAAAAGAATAACAAACTGATTAAAAAACAAGCTGATACGTAGAAGCGCTGATAACACAACAGACTCAAAAAAGCGCCACTAATAAATGCAGCTACTAATTTCGTGAAAAACTTTAATTGGCGTAATGTTTTTGCTTGCGGATTTTTAAGGTAATCAACTAGATTGATCCCGATCCCCTTAATATTCCCCGAAGCATAAAGATTTACGTAGGGTTTGCCTTCAATTGTATTAAAAAACACCCACTGCAATGAGACCGTAAATGCGATGATTGAAATCACAACATTTGGATGGTGATACAGCACCGGAAAGCCAATCCCAAAGAAAATAGCTGCTTCAAAAAATAAAATTCCGACTTCCCAACCTCTTATTTGTGCTAATTGATGTTTTAATAAGCGAGCCACTATGACACCCCCGAAAAAACATAAAACTGCGATCAGTTTTTTTTCAGCTTGATCATAATGTTGGGTGTAGATATTGGCAAGGGCTAAAATCGTATTGCCACTTTGAGCAACTGGAAAGGCTCTATAATGCAAAAAAGTATAGGTATCCATGGCCCCTCCAATAAAGGTTAACGCCACCGCAAAAAACATTTTTTCATAAAAGAGCTTTCTCATCCATTTCCACCTTCTTACTAGTTAATTGACTTCGATCGTCCTATTTAGTGTAATCGTTTCTTTTTGAAAAACGCAATTTTATTATTCTGGAAAACTATTTATTTTTTGTCTTAAATAAACAAAATAACGCTCTCTTGCTAAATAGACAAAAAAAACAACTGTATCGCCAATATTCAACGCTCAAACAGACTCAACCGGCTAAAGAAACTGCGATAAAAGCAATTTTGATCAGAACTTTAAGGGTAAATACGTGATTTTGACTATTCTGAATACAAAGCATCAATATGAAATACTTAGACACTGACTAACATAGAAGGTTAAAATTGTATATTACTTTTTTAAATGACTGATTTTTTTCTGAAATAACAAACACGGTGCTGAAGGGTAAGATAAAAAAGGCTTGCCTATTTTAAACACTAATTTTAAAATTGATATTAGTTGTGTCAATTAGTTTAACAGTAAAGATAATAAAATTTTGCCTATTATTTTAAAAGAATAGACTGTATTGTCTTATATTTGAATGGCTCAAAATCAGATAATCAATTTAACTCCTATTGCTAAATTTGAATTACTAGAACTATAGCATGAATTAAAGCTGATTATTTTTAAACATCCGATCCTAAATATAATGTATTTTGAAAACATTTTTCTTGAATGTATGGTATAAGGCTTTTAGGAAAAAAATTAATTTCATCTCTGTTCAGATATTCTAACGGTACCCATTCCCACGTAAGTTGTCTTTCATCAATTTGGGTAGGTTCTCTATGATTGACAACAGAACATACAAAATAGAATTCTAGTTGATGAATATCAGAATCATATTTTTTATATTTTTGCTTACTCCCGATATACTCTCTAATAAAGACACACCGTTTAGGAATAACTTCTAATCCAGTTTCCTCTAGACATTCCCTTCTAACAGACTCTGTTAATTCTTCTTGAAAATGTTGACCTCCTCCAGGTAAATATGAAACATGCCCGTACATTTCAAGATTTTTGGTAATGACTATCTTATTGTCTTTGATTAAAATTGCCCTTGCACTGTTCCTAATTCTACACATTACTTAATCACCTCTAGAGTCCTTCTTCTTTTATATAAATATAACAAAAAAAGCTGTGAGACAGATTAACGCTATATATTTAAACCTCTCAGAACTATTACAGCTTATTTTTCTTCAAATGATCAATAAAATGTTTATTATGAACATAAAACCTTATAACCTTTGTAATCAGCCAAGCAGAAATAAGTCCTAACAAACTTCCTAATAAAATGCTTATGAATCTATATTGGACTAAAGTACTGACGTACTGATGATGGACTAGATTAGACAACATTAAAGCCATAGGAGTAGAAAAAAACAGCAACACTGTATAATTTTTCTTTGAAAAAAAATCTACAATCATATATAAAATAGAAATCACAAACATCTGGTCAAGAGTATTCCAATGAACTTCTAACATTAACGCAGCGATGATTAAGCCAATTATTGTTCCGATGATACGTTGAATATGTCTTGAAAAAACATCTCTAAAATTACTACCTTGTAGAATAGCAGCGCATGAGATAACAAGCCAATAAGGATTATATAGCTTCAAACTAAAACTTAAGTATGCAGCAAAAAAAAGAATTGCTCCATAAAAATAGCTATCAATGATAACTGAAGGATCATCTATGAGCCTCTCTTTAAAAGCTACTTGTTGACCATAACTAATAACGTGACGCTTATCAAATAAAGATAGTATAAGAGCCATTATTATTGCTACTAGGACTCCTGCCATAAAGAATAGAGTCATTAAAGGGATTTTTGCAAAATCCAAATTGCTACTGACACCTATAGAAACAAACATCACGGAAAAATACGGGCCAGGTTTTTCAATTTTGTATAATCTAAAAAAGAATCTTCCTAAAAATGCAACAACACCTACAGCAATAGGTGCAGTCCAGCGGAAATGTGAGGCGCACATACCTAATAAGTTGCTACTAGCCATAAAAATACCAATTAAAAACAAGTACTTAGTTAAATATTTACGAGGAAATGGTTTGTAATAGTTAAAGGTAACGATCCCAAATGCACCAAAACTGGCAAATGCCAATTCACGTTGAAGATACCCAATCACGAATACAATTAGTATACATGCCATTGAAAAGAGATGACGAATATATGGATCATCTGTTTTCTTGATAAAAAATAGCTCTTTAATCATACAATTCCTCATCCTTCATCAAAATATAGCTCACGCTAATTGTATCATACCTAAAGTACTGGTTAAATATTAAAAGCGAAAAACCTTCTTGCATCTAAAATGAACCTTTGCTGACTAGGTAATAAATTTTTAATGCATAAAAAAGTATTAATTAGCTTATTTACTTCTGAAGAACAGACTTTACCTATTCTTTTTTATCAAAAAACCGAAAGCCTTTTTTATTTTTATTCTATCTGGTTTTTTTCATTCAATTACATAATTACTAAACAAGCTATTTTAATGGATAAAAGATTTACACCTATAAATCACAAAAAAATATTTCGACGTACTAAAAATAGTAGGAAAGCCAGCATATATTTGTAAAGTTAATTATTCATTTTTTATGTACCCTTGATTTCTACATTAGCACCACTAGCTTTTGAGGCTGATTGGAAAAATTCCTAATCAAATGCCTATTTAGCTATTTTCTCTTAACGTGCAATCATAAGCTTATCTGTATCACTATAATTAATTTCGAAATTTCAAGGTTCATTGACAGAGCTTTCATAAATTGGGCTTTTGTAAAATTGACGATAACAATATAATTCATCGTTCCTGTATGGACAATGCTTAACTTTCTTGCGCTGTAACTGATTGGTTGACGAAATCCAGACGGAAGATATTTGCCTCAGTGGTAATATCATAAAAGCTGGTGAAATCCTTTTTTGAGTCACTCCGAAGCGTGGAACGACTGTGTAATTATAGAAAACATTGTCAGAAGAAGGTACGTCTGCAAAAAGCTTTGGGAGACAAAGTAGCTTAGCTATGCAGACAACTAAAACGAGCAGGGGATGATCCGTCTTACTTTCATTGGTTGCTTTCTTTCTAAAAAGAGGCTCTTCCAAGCATCTTGGAAAGAGCCTCCTTTTGACTTGCTATTGTGGTGCACTTTGCAAGTTCCAGTCAATCGTCGTTGTATATTGCTTTGCCATCAGAGGTGTGTTCGCTGGGATATGGAGTTCTGATCCAAGGCTAAACTGCGTATCCGGCTTTTCTTTGACCATTTTATCCGGTGTTACAGTAGCAATAGTTTGCCCCTCTCCATTTAATGTTTGGTCGGTAAAGGTGGCGTAATCTGTAGTTCCGGCAGTTCCTTTAGGATGAATAGAAAGATCCATCCCCTCAAAGTCTGTCGTATCTAATTTGGCTGTTAAGGTCCAGCCGGCATTAGTCTGTCCCCGATAATCCCCGACTGTCAGTAAAGAATCAATAGATCTCCCACTCTGATCCACTTCTTTGTAGGTCTGATCCGCTGAACTAAGTTGATGGGAACCAAAGCTAATCGCAGATGGAGCTTGAGCGATTTTCAATTCTCCACCAGTAAAGGTAATATCAGAAGTCGTTTTTGTTGTGTCCGCCTTTGCGGCTTGAGCAAAGCTTCCTAAGCCAAGGCTTGTGCCTATCAGTAGGGTTCCTGTTAACAATAATTTATTCATGATTATTTCGCCTCTTTCTTTTTTATAACAAAGACTCCAACCAAAATAAGTAATAGGATTCCTTCTTAAAATAAGGCAGAGTCTGTGTTTTCGTTGATTTTCGGTAAACATGTTTTCCCTGGCGGTTGCCCCCTAGGATTTGCGAAAGGAAGCACTTGAGTTGCATTCGCAACATTGTCCGCTTCGGTAAAGTGAATGCCTGCCTCTGTTTTCGCCAATAGTTCTTCTGCAAAGACAGAAGAGGAAATGCCAATTGATAGAACAACTAGTAAGAGAATCAGTGTAGGAACTCTCGTTTCATTTTTTTCACTCCTTTATGCGGCAGGAATCCTTTCTAGATTTCAAAGTAGCTGAACTCGGTATGTGCCAATTAATACTTTTTCGGGATCCTGTCATTCAGAATTGAACGCAATTTTTTGATTGACTTGGGGCCTTTTTTTTACTTTCATCTGGCAGTTCAGCAATTAATTGGTTTTCCAGTCTTAATCTAATGTTTGTGCGATAATATTTTAGATGTGAATTTGTTTCAACAGCTTGAATTGCAAATTTCCCATCACATAAACATACTTTTCCTACATCATCCCGTTGCTGATATGAACCCATCGTTTGGTTAAACCGTTAAGATTCATTAATAAAGCTTGAGAGCTGTTTGTTACTCGGTTGGAGCCTCTAATAAACACCACTCTACAGTAGCACTCGCCCGTCCGATATTAGCTCCCTTCGAAACTTCTAACCTTGGTTTTAAGAAAATAGTGGAATTTATTTTTTCTATCATCTTAAACTTAGTGGGGACATCCCCTAGTTGTTGCTCAAAATCATTTATAGTAATATCACTCTCAGGTAAATCAACTCCCGGATCCTCAGTCTGCGGTGTTAAGTGTAAATCGAGTTGATTTTGTTTCCATATCATATTTTTTTCAATGTACTTAACTAATAATTGCCATCCGGGACTTTGTAACCCTCGCTTATCTGTAACCATAAATTTTAAGTCCTTTGTTACAGGCTGTAGCCAGTGCTCTTTACCATCAATCTTTGTATTCGGGAAATTAATATTAGGTAATTTAGATAGTGATAGCGGTCCTGCTTTAACATGTACACATACTGTTTTTTCTACTGGAGAAATTGGCTTTAGAGAGTATGTCAGTGAATAATCTCCTACTTTATTTGTATTAATTTTGTCTGCGCCACTTACTGACACTTTATCAAAAGTTAAAGGGTTCCCAGCATTGTCCGTTGCTGAACGAAATCCTTTGCTAACATTTAGTGAATCGCCAACAGTTAAATTAATATCTTGAACATCCAAGCTACTTTTGGTTTCTAAAACTTTTACTTCGTTCTGAGTTTCCATCCCATCGTAGCTGAAGATTAAAGGATATACACCAACTTTATTTGTATCAACTTTTCCATTAATCATTACTTGATCAGGGTTAACAGAATGACCATCTCGATCAGTTACAGTTTTAATATTAGATTTCTTATCCCATGAATCATATTGATAAATTACACTGTCTTGGGTTGTTAATTCACGTTGGTCAATCATAACTGAGGAATCGATCCAATTAGATTCAAGTCCATTTGAATCTGTCAATTTAAAACGCAGCGTATGTTTCCCAACCTGGTTAATAGGAGGTAGAGAAGCTTGTTCTTTTGCTCCAGGATCACTGGAACTACTTAAATCATAAGTTTGAACTTTATGAAATTCTTGTTGGTCGACAGATTCCCACAATGTTACATTTTGACTTGTTGGTGCTACAAAAGAAAATGTTAAATCAATAGCCTGTTGACGTCCGTAACTTTTATTCCCTGTAACAGCCGTAAGTAATTGAGGTGTCTGTGCCTTAAACAATGTTTTAAGAGTTACTGGACGTTGCAGCACCCTCTGATCACTGGAACTCAAAACAAAATCTGCTCCCTGTGAAGTCTTTGTTGTCGTAGCTTGAACATTAGACTGAGTGTCAACTGTTTTATTGAAAATATTAACAACTCTGCCAAATCGTTTAGCCACCATTTCAGCTGTTGGAAAGCCATCTTTTCTTAAATTCCACTGTATTGTAGGAGTTAAATATCCTCCCGGGAGCTGTGTGTTAATTCCTTTGACCTCGTCAAAGGAGGCAGGATCCAGATTGTACTCATTTTTACTATCCCATGGAGAAATATATACTGACCAGGTAGGAATATCTATTTTCATCGTATTAGAAGGTTTTGCACCATTTATTAAATACAAATTATGTCGATTCCAAAAATCTGTTTGACATTGATCCCAATCATAAAAAGTTGCCGTTCCGGTGATTTTATTATTTTGTGAGGGAAACATAAAACCTTTCGTATTGACTTTATTAGGGCTTTCATCAAAAGGTAAACCTTCTGCAGATAGCAACACATGTTTCTCCGCACCCAAAGATATATGGTTAGGAACCTTGTTTTTTGGAAGACCACTTTTAAATACATAGTCCCATAGCATACTCGCCACTCCGGATTCCGAGTCTCCCCTCATAGTTATACGAAGTACCGGTTTCCCTGTTGGATCATTAACTACATTAAATCCTTTTGTATTATTTATTGTCGCACCATGTCCTGGGTAATTATCTAGGGTCAAATTAAATATGGACGGATCTAACGCAAAAGCTTTGTCCACTGCATCTTTCAATGATGCCGGCGTTATATCTGCTTCGACAGATGAGCTTGAAAAATCAATATCGCATATAAAAGAAAGTCCAGTTAATCCAATAAAAGGGAAGTCACCGGCTGATGTATCAGAATTATCACAAGTACCCTGTAAATAGATAGGTATCACTTGTTTAGAACTTGAATATATATTTGAAATATCTGTATGAATACTTGGTGCAGGATCAGGTAATAGTTTTACTTTAACCCCACCGGGATTGTAAGCTTCACATTTTTGAACATTTGTTAATGATAGAACTAAAGCCATTCCTAACAATAATAAAATTACTAAACTTTTTTTCAAAACCCTTCCTCCTCTTCGTCGATTAGTTACGTATCCACTGGTGAATCAATTCATCGCATACTTACACCGTTTGATTATTGATGTTTTAAACGGGGGCTTCTTGAGAGTAGTTTTTCCTATTTTCTATGCTTACCTGGTAGTTCTTATAATTTTTGTCATGTTTAAGCTAACACTTTTATCCGTAGGCTTTTGCTTAGAATAAGAAAAATAAGTAAAACAATAATTTGGAAAATGAAGTTAAACCCTTTCAAATGGGAATAGAGCTAATCATTTAGCCATTATTTTCTAGCTTGATTCTTCTGAAGATCAGGAGTTCTCCCTCAATAGCCTTCTCATCTATTCTTTTATCTGAAAATAATCTAATAACTGCTTACTAACATAGTATTATTTGATTTTCTCCTATATTTTTAAACAACACATGGGAATATGTTCTTTTTTTGAGTGGTGACTTAATGCGCATGTAACAGTAGGAAAACATTGTTTAATAAAGCTGCCCATGTAATCTTAAAAGAACCAACTACATCATATAAGAATTTCACTTCTCGATCATGTGTAGTAGGATGTTTTTAAAGCTATCGCTAATTTCCTCCTAATAAATGTTCGTCAAATGTCATTATACTGAAAGTTAATTTATGTTTTTTTTGGATTGCAATTACGTTTCAACTATTCCGTGGTAAACTTTGTAACAGTTCCAAAAAAGAGAGCGTAAGTTTTCTTGTAAGGAGATAAAACAGGAACGTGGTTCGATTGAGCCATCTAAAAGGCTTTTTTCACGTTGACGGGTTATCTTGACGGCTTTTCTACTGTTCTCTCATTGATTTCTATAACAGAAAACGAAGGAAAAAACGGCTTTATCGCTTAAAAAAAGAGGAGCGGCAATGAATACTTTTTGTTAGCGCTTTCTTTAGCAAGGCAAGTTACTCTTCCCTAAGGGTGGTTCTGCTGTTTTTTTGAAAAGGCTTTTTTACGTCAATGCCTTTTCCATACACCGAATGGTAAAAATTCGTTGTTCCAGCATTGAATCTGAATAAATATCTAAGGTCATCTTCGTAGAAGCATGTCCTAACAACGCACTCACTGATGGAATATCTGCACCGCTTTCTAAGCAACGCGTGGCAAACGTATGTCGTAATTGATGGAAGTGGACATGCTCTAAGGCCACTTGCTTTCGAAGGCGGTGAAAATGATACGTCAACAGTCGTGGTTCAACCGGTTTATCATGGATAGAAAAGACATAGTCATTTTTTTTTGATTGATATAGCTCTCGTAATAAGTCCGTGACTTTTTGAGATAACGGAATTACACGTTGGGCACTTTTACTCTTTGCCGATCCATAATGCAAGGCTGTTTGGTTTTTAAGGGGAAGCGGTACCCGCTGATACGTCGCTTCTACTAGTAAAAGACGCTGGTCTAATTGAATATTTGTCCACTTCAATGCACAGACTTCCCCGATTCTCATTCCTGTATGCATCGCCAGTAATGTGGCGCAAGAAAAAGGCG
>Ga0256408_1001460_pt1 | contig 12831 bp, 9 predicted proteins | sample PhyAR1_FD_185998 | JGI IMG/M metagenome (GOLD analysis project Ga0256408, IMG submission 185998) | Leaf surface microbial communities from alfalfa plants in UC Gill Tract Community Farm, Albany, California, United States - DLSL A.R1 | ecosystem: Host-associated > Plants > Phyllosphere >...
ATCTCCGGCAGGCAGTTAGTCTGATGGGATAACTCCACCGCGGCGTCGATATCTCCGGCTTTCACTCGCTCGATCCACTGGGGAATATGGTTATGCAGCGGGCAGGTCCATTCGCACACCGAATGTTCCCCGCAGGTCAGGCAGCGGTCGGCCTCGCGCTGCGCCTGCACCGCACTGAACGGCAGATAGATTTCCTCAAAATTATCCCTACGCGCTTCGGGAGAGCGTTTATCCGGCTCGCCGCGCGCGGCCAGGGCAAACATACGCTCGCGTTTGCTCATCTTCCGGGACGTGGCCGCCTCCCCGGTCTGCCACGGCTGGGCCTCGTGACGCGCCGTGCGCACCCGTCGCGTGCGGGCCAGCTGGTTCAGGGAATCGGGCGTGACCCGCGACAGGGCATCCGCCGGGCAGTTCGCCACGCAAGCCGGTCCTTGGGGGCGATCCAGACAGAGATCGCACTTTTGCGCGGTGGCCGCCTGCGCCGTGGTGACCACCTCCATGGTGCCGAACGGGCAGGCCACGACACAGGCTTTACAGCCGATACACTTCTGTTCATCCACCTGCACACTGTCGCGCATCCGGCCGATAGCACCGTTCGGGCAGCTTTGTATACAGGGGGCGTTCTCACAGTGGTGACAGGTAACGGCGCTGTGTTTGTTGCCCTCTTTCACCACGGTGATGCGAGGGGTAAAATGGCGCGCGCTAAGAGCATGTTGTTCATTATGATGCGCCATGACGCACGCCACTTCGCAGGCACGACATCCAATGCAGAGCTGGCTGTTTGCCATAATAAAATGATTCATCACGGTTCCCCCGCTGGGCTGAATAACCTTATTCTTTATATGAATAAATTATTTACCTACCGCAACGGGTTGAGGCAATGTTCAATTGCCCAGGAACACGAACTATTTTGCCTGAACCTGTGTCAGATCAATTAATTTCATTCCTGATGAAATTACGTTTCATTCCCCTGCGGAAACGCTTATCAGGCCTACTTCGTATTAGCTCAGGACGCGATTTGTGATAGTCAAACAACCGGTTTCACGCACTCTTGCCCGGGCCTTTTTCGCCATCATTGCCCTGTCACTTCTGACGAGCGCGATTGCGCTGTTTACCCTCGCCAGCAGCCAGCGCGACGCCGAAGCGATCAACCTGGCGGGGTCATTGCGGATGCAGAGCTATCGCCTGGGTTACGATATGCAGCGGGGTAATGCCGATCTGCTGGCCCATCGGCAGGCCTGGCAGCACACGCTGAACGCCCCCGCGCTACTCACCCTAAAAAGCTGGTACGTGCCCGATGAGGTTCAACAGCGCTATCACCTGTTGCAGCTGGCGTGGCAAGGCGTGGACGAAAAGCTCGCGCAGGGCGATTACACCTGGTATCAGAACCATATGGATGAGTATGTAGCACGTATCGACGCCTTTGTGCTCTCCCTGCAGCATTACGCCGAACATAAAATCCAGCTGGTGTTCGCCATCTCCTTTGCCGGTGGGATCGGCATTATCCTGCTGGCGTTCAGCACGCTGCGCCGGATCCGCCAGCAGGTGGTTGCCCCGCTCAATCACCTGGTCGCCTCCAGCCAGCACATTGAGCAAGGCCGGTTTGATACCCCGGTGCCGGATACCTATCTGCCAAACGAGCTTGGCCTGCTCTCCCGCACCTTTACCCATATGGCGACCGAGCTGCACAGCCTGTATCGCTCGCTGGAAATTTCGGTCGAAGAGAAGACTCACCACCTGCACGAAGCCCATCAGCAGCTGGAGATGCTGTTTACCTGCTCGCAGGCGATGAACACCAGCAAAATCGACAGCCACTGTTTCCGTCATATCCTGCAAACCGTGCGCGAATATACCGGGATCAGCTGGCTGGCGCTGCATACCAGCGACGGCTGGAAAATGCAGGAGGGCGAGGCAAGGGAACACCTTGAGACGCAGGTGCTGCCGGTGATTATGCTGGATACCCGGTTCGGTGAGCTGCGCTGGCAAAGCGAGCAGCGCGCCGTCCCGATACCGCTGATGAAAAGCGTCGCCACCATGCTCGGGCGCGGCCTTTTCTCCAACCAGGCGCAAAAACATTACCACCAGCTGCTGTTGATGGAGGAGCGCGCTACCATCGCCCGCGAACTGCACGACTCGCTGGCACAGGTGCTGTCGTATCTGCGCATCCAGCTGACGCTGCTTAAACATGCGGTGCCGGACGAGAACGACGCCGCGCAGGCGATCATCACCGATTTCTCCCGGGCGTTAAATGCCGCTTACCGTCAGCTGCGCGAGCTGCTCACCACCTTCCGGCTGACGCTGAACCAGGCCAACCTGCCCGCCGCGTTACAGGAGACGCTGGACGATCTGCAAAAGCAGACCCGTGCAAAACTGAGTCTCGACTGTCAGCTCTCCTCCCTGGCGCTGGACGCCCAGATGCAGGTACACCTGCTACAGATTGTGCGCGAGGCGGTGCTGAACGCCATCAAGCACGCCCAGGCCAGCGATATTCAGGTCAACTGCGTCACTGCCCCGGACGGCAGCCACAGGGTGAACATCCGCGACGACGGGATCGGCATTGGCGACGCCAGCGAGCCGCCGGGTCACTACGGTCTGAACATTATGCGGGAGCGTGCCGACAGGCTGGGGGGCACCCTGCACTTCTCGCAGCCGCCGGGTGGAGGGACGGAGGTCAGCGTCTGTTTCCGCTCGTCAGCCGGTACGGAGGGTAAATAACGGTAAAATCAGGCGGAAAGTCACCAGTCAGCCATGAGGATGGATAATACTCACCGCTTCACAGGGGGAATCGCGCGGATAAAGCGCATGATAATTTACATTATCTCCTTTATTTCTCCACGTTTGACATCCGCCTTGCCGCTAGAGTTATGCGGGCAATTTACAATGACGACGCGCAGCAAAACGAGGTCTTATTTTAATGGCGAATTTTTTCATCGATCGCCCCATTTTTGCCTGGGTGCTGGCAATTCTGTTGTGCCTGACCGGCACGCTGGCCATTTTTTCCCTTCCTGTTGAGCAGTACCCGGATCTGGCTCCGCCTAATGTGCGGATCACGGCTAACTATCCGGGGGCATCCGCACAAACGCTTGAGAATACCGTCACCCAGGTGATCGAGCAGAACATGACCGGTCTCGATAACCTGATGTATATGTCCTCCCAGAGCAGCGCCACCGGGCAGGCGACGGTCACGCTGAGCTTTACCGCAGGCGCGGATCCGGATGAAGCGGTGCAACAGGTGCAAAACCAGCTACAGTCTGCGCTACGCAAGCTGCCGCAGGCGGTGCAGAATCAGGGCGTGACGGTGCGTAAAACCGGCGATACCAACATTCTGACCATCGCCTTTGTCTCCACCGACGGCTCGATGGATAAGCAGGATATCGCTGACTATGTTGCCAGTAATATTCAGGATCCGCTCAGCCGCATCAACGGCGTGGGGGATATCGACGCCTACGGCTCACAATACTCAATGCGCATCTGGCTCGATCCGGCCAAGCTGAACAGTTTCCAGATGACGGTAAAAGACGTCACCGACGCCATCGAATCACAAAACGCGCAGATTGCGGTCGGCCAGTTGGGCGGTACACCGTCCGTTGATAAGCAGGCGCTGAACGCCACCATCAACTCCCAGTCGCTATTGCAGACCCCGCAGCAGTTCCGGGATATCACCCTGCGCGTTAACCAGGATGGTTCGGAAGTGCGGCTGGGCGATGTCGCCACCGTGGAAATGGGTGCCGAGAAGTACGACTATCTGAGCCGTTTTAACGGTAAACCAGCCTCCGGGCTGGGGGTCAAGCTGGCCTCCGGGGCCAACGAGATGGCCACGGCTGAACTGGTCATCAACCGCCTCGATGAGCTGTCGCACTTTTTCCCGCACGGCCTTGAATACAAAGTTGCCTACGAAACCACCTCTTTCGTGAAAGCCTCGATTGAGGATGTGGTGAAAACCCTGCTGGAAGCTATCGCCCTGGTGTTCCTGGTGATGTATCTGTTCCTGCAAAACTTCCGCGCGACGCTAATCCCGACCATCGCCGTACCGGTGGTGCTGATGGGCACTTTCACGGTGCTTTACGCCTTTGGCTATAGCATCAACACCCTCACCATGTTTGCGATGGTGCTGGCGATAGGTCTGCTGGTGGATGACGCCATCGTGGTGGTGGAAAACGTTGAACGCATCATGAGCGAAGAGGGGCTAACCCCGCGCGAAGCGACGCGAAAATCGATGAAGCAGATCCAGGGGGCGCTGGTCGGTATTGCCATGGTGCTGTCGGCGGTGTTCGTGCCGATGGCCTTCTTTGGCGGCACCACGGGCGCCATCTACCGCCAGTTCTCGATCACCATCGTTGCAGCGATGGTCCTGTCGGTGCTGGTGGCGATGATCCTTACCCCGGCGCTGTGCGCTACCCTGCTCAAACCGTTGCATAAGGGCGAACAGCACGGCCAGAAAGGGTTCTTCGGCTGGTTCAACCGCATGTTTGACCGCAACGCCGCGCGCTACGAGGCGGGTGTCGGACGCATCCTGCACCGCAGCCTGCGCTGGGTGTTGATCTACGTCCTTCTGCTGGGCGGCATGGTATTCCTGTTCCTGCGTCTGCCTACCTCATTCCTGCCCCTGGAGGACCGGGGCATGTTTATTACCTCGGTGCAGTTACCCAGCGGCTCTACCCAACAGCAAACCCTGAAGGTGGTCCAGCAGGTCGAGTCCTATTTCTTCACCAAAGAGAAAGATAACGTGCTATCGGTCTTTGCCACTGTAGGCTCTGGCCCTGGCGGGAACGGGCAGAACGTGGCGCGTATGTTCGTGCGCCTGAAGGACTGGGATGCGCGCAATGCCGAAACGGGCAGCTCGTTTGCCATTATCGAGCGCGCGACTAAAGCCTTCAGCCGCATTAAAGAGGCGCGGGTCTTCGCCAGCAGCCCACCGGCAATCAGCGGGCTGGGCAGTTCGGCAGGCTTTGACATGGAGCTGCAGGATCACGCCGGGGCCGGGCATACGGCACTGATGGCCGCACGCGACCGCCTGCTGGAGCTGGCCGGGGAAGATCCTTCCCTCACCCGCGTGCGCCACAACGGTCTGGATGACAGCCCACAACTGCAGATTGATATCGACCAGCGCAAGGCGCAGGCGCTGGGCGTCTCTATCGACGACATTAACGACACCCTGCAAACCGCATGGGGTTCGAGCTACGTTAATGACTTTATGGATCGGGGCCGCGTGAAAAAGGTCTACGTGCAGGCGGCGGCTAAATACCGCATGCTGCCGGACGATATCAACATGTGGTACGTGCGGAACAAAGACGGCGGGATGGTGCCCTTCTCGGCATTCGCCACCTCACGCTGGGAAACCGGGTCGCCGCGTATGGAACGCTACAACGGCTATTCGGCGGTAGAAATTGTCGGTGAGGCCGCGCCGGGGGTCAGTACCGGTACGGCTATGGATGTGATGGAAAACCTGGTGCAGCAGCTACCTGCCGGATTTGGCCTCGAGTGGACCGCGATGTCCTATCAGGAGCGTCTTTCCGGTGCCCAGGCGCCGGCGCTGTATGCCCTGTCGCTGCTGGTGGTGTTCCTCTGTCTGGCGGCCCTGTATGAGAGCTGGTCGGTGCCGTTCTCGGTGATGCTGGTGGTGCCGCTGGGGGTGATTGGTGCTCTGCTCGCCACCTGGATGCGCGGGCTGGAAAACGACGTCTACTTCCAGGTCGGGCTGTTAACGGTCATTGGCCTGTCGGCGAAGAACGCCATTCTGATTGTCGAGTTTGCTAACGAGATGAATGAGAAGGGTCAGGATTTACTGGCTGCGACCCTTGACGCCTGTCGCCAGCGCCTGCGTCCGATTCTGATGACCTCGCTGGCGTTTGTCTTCGGTGTGCTGCCGATGGCGACCAGCTCGGGCGCGGGTTCGAGCAGCCAGCACGCGGTGGGAACCGGGGTAATGGGTGGGATGATCTCTGCGACCGTCCTCGCCATTTACTTTGTTCCGCTGTTCTTTGTGCTGGTGCGGCGACGTTTCCCGTTAAAGGAACGACGGAAATAAGATATTGAAAAAGAAAAAGGCGTCCTTACCGGCCGCCTTTTTTGTGTGTTTATTTTCACACTATTGTTATTCAGCTAATTAAGTGCTCTTGCATTACTTCCTGAATGTCATTTACGAAGCATACCTTCGATAAAATCTTTCCAGTTCCCCAGTTCACGTTCAATCATAACTACCTCTCTTATTATTATGGCCATTCTACGAGAATATATCATCGTTGTGAAGATTTTTTGATCAGTGATACTGCTCTACCCCCGTTGGTACGACTGGCTTGTAGATAATATGGGGCCAGTCCGATAAATTTTATGTGACCAACTGCAATATTTTGAAATAACCTTAATTAAGGGTGAAAAAGTTATTTAGTGGCTGTTCTTTCACCCGTTTTTAGCACATGGACTTCTATGCGTAAAAGATGAAATAATATTCATAACCTGTACATTATCTATGTCAGGTCAGAATATAAAATAAAGTCATAAAACAAACGTGTTATATTTTCGCGTTCGCTACACCATCGAAAATACTGAGCAATTGCTCGCTGTTAAGACAAAAGGATTCACCATGATCACCCTGTACGGCATCAAAAATTGCGACACCATAAAAAAAGCCCGCCGCTGGCTCGAGGCCAACAACGTTGATTACCGTTTTCACGACTATCGCGCCGACGGTCTTGATGCTGAATTGATGCAGAAATTCATTGCTGAGCTGGGCTGGGAAGCCCTTCTGAACACCCGCGGCACCACCTGGCGCAAACTGGATGAGACACTGCGTACAAGCATTAACAATGCCGATAGCGCGGCCGCCTTAATGCTTGAAATGCCAGCAATCATCAAACGCCCATTGCTCTGGGCGCCCGGTAAGCCTATGCTGCTGGGTTTTAACGAAAACCAATACCAAACCTATTTTATTGAGGTGTAGTCTATGTCATGCCCGGTCATTGAGCTGACTCAGCAGCTTATTCGCCGCCCCTCCCTTAGCCCGGACGATGCAGGTTGTCAGGCGCTGATGATCGAACGCCTGCGGGCGATTGGTTTTACCGTCGAACCTATGGATTTTGGCGATACGCAAAATTTCTGGGCCTGGCGCGGTCAGGGCGAAACGCTGGCGTTTGCCGGACATACTGATGTGGTGCCAGCCGGTGACGCTGACCGCTGGATCAATCCCCCCTTCGAACCAACCATACGTGACGGCATGCTGTTTGGGCGCGGCGCGGCAGACATGAAAGGTTCGCTGGCGGCGATGGTGGTTGCCGCCGAACGCTTCGTGGCGCAATACCCGAATCATAAAGGCCGTCTGGCGTTTTTAATCACCTCTGATGAAGAGGCCAGCGCTAAAAACGGCACCGTGAAGGTGGTGGAAACGCTGATGGCGCGCAACGAACGCCTGGACTACTGCCTGGTGGGCGAGCCATCCAGCACCGAAGTGGTGGGTGACGTAGTTAAAAATGGCCGTCGCGGCTCTATGACCTGTAACCTGACCATTCACGGCGTGCAGGGTCACGTAGCCTATCCGCATCTGGCTGATAACCCGGTACACCGCGCCGCACCTATGCTCAACGAGCTGGTGGGGATCGAGTGGGACAAGGGCAACGACTACTTCCCGCCGACCAGCATGCAGATTGCCAATATCCAGGCCGGTACCGGCAGCAACAACGTCATCCCCGGCGACCTTTTTGTGCAGTTTAACTTCCGCTTTAGCACCGAGCTGACGGACGAAATGATCAAAGCCCGCGTCGTAGCCCTGCTGGAGAAACACCAGCTGCGCTACAGCATTGACTGGTGGATTTCTGGCCAGCCGTTCCTGACCGGGCGCGGTAAGCTGGTTGATGCGGTGGTTAACGCTATCGCGCACTATAATGAAATTAAACCGCAACTGCTGACCACGGGCGGCACATCCGACGGACGCTTTATTGCCCGTATGGGTGCGCAGGTGGTCGAACTTGGGCCGGTGAATGCCACCATTCATAAAATCAATGAATGCGTGAATGCAGCTGATTTGCAACTGCTGGCCCGTATGTATCAACGTATCATGGAGCAGCTCGTCGCCTGACGGTTGCCCCAAAGAAGGATAAGCGAATGGACTGGCTGGCTAAATACTGGTGGCTTCTGGTACTGGTTTTTCTGGTAGGCGTACTGCTGAACGTGATCAAGGATCTCAAGCGCGTTGACCACAAGAAATTCCTCGCCAACAAACCTGAACTCCCTCCACATCGTGATTTTAACGACAAGTGGGACGATGAAGACGACTGGCCGAAGAAAGACCAGAAGAAGTAATGGCTTAACCCTCTCCCCGGCGGGGAGAGGGTTATCTCTCAGAAAAACTCAACTATATCGTCGTCATTCGGCTTGCCGCCGCTGAGCGCTTCATCGAAGTAGTGTTTCGGCACGGTAAAACGCAGGTGGTCCAGCGCGAACTGGATGCTGCGATCGTCAATGGCGTGTCCCAAATCGTCGACAATATCCAGGGTCACATCGCCGCCCGCGCGGATCAACGCTTCCTGGCCCGCAACCGCGTGGGACAGCTCAATCACGCGATCTTCCCCACCGTGGATCAGGTGAATGGTGGTTTCTGTGCTCGCCCGTTCAGGCAGGGTCGCATAGCGGCCGTTGAACGCAATGATCCGTGAGGCTAAGCCCGGCTCGGCCTTGATGCTCTCCAGCGCCATGATCGCCCCCTGAGAAAACCCGATCAGGGCGGTGGCGTTCGCCTTAACACCGCTCTGCTGCTGCCAGTAACGCACCGTGTCGACAAATGTCGGCATGATTGCGTTCACCCGCTCCTGACGGCTATCTTCCGTCACGTCCTGCACTGAAAACCACTGACGACCATTCGGGCCGCATGGCTCGGCGCCGCCGACGCTGACGACCAGGGCATCGGGAAACAGCGGCGCAAACCAGCTGCCAATCTGCGCCATATTGACCGGATTATCACCGACGCCATGAAACAGGAGCAGCAGCTGCTTTGCCGGTTTATCGGGGCTTTGGACAACAAAATGGTCATGTTTCATAGCAGTCTCCTTAATTGATAAGCGGGATTCTACGCCTGACAGGCAGAATGAACATGCCAGTTCACTGATGAAGTCATTGAAAAAATTGCCATTGCAAAACGGTGTGCCTTAACGTCTGACAGCGTTCGCTGTCGAGCTGAACCAGCGCCTGGCCCGCTTCAGTACGCAGATGGCTCAACACGGCTTTACGTCCGCTGAGGGCCAGCGCGCGGCTCAGGGCGCTATCGTCCAGCCCCTGTTCGATTTTGCCCCGCAGCCCTGACAACGGCAGATCCGTCACCTGTAGCAGCCGTGTCAGGCTGGGCATCGCCGCCGAAAGGGGACGATACGCAAAGGCGAACCCGGCCAAATCCAGCCAGTCACCATCATTAAGGGTAGCCTCACCTGTGGGCACTACCGGGATCTTTTCACCATTCCAGCGTTCAATAACTGATGCATCGCGACAGAGCCGCTGATGTTCGCGCTGGCACAAATCCTGCCCCGCCGCGCTGAGCGGCAGCATCGCCATTGCCGTGTAGCAACCGCTGCTGGCCTCGCGGTGACTGCCGATGCGCACCAGAATGAATCCGCAGCGCTGCCAGAAGCGCCAAAGCTCCCCGGTATAGCCAAAGCTGACGGAAAGGTAGTCGATGTTCATCTGCTGGCGGGCTGTGGCAATCAGCGCCTGACCAATCCCCTCACGCTGGCGCGCGGGATGGACGGCAATGCGCGTGACGCGCCGGGCGGTGAGCGTGGCCGCCTGCGGCGACCCGCCATGGGCAGCCAGCGATTGCGCCACCAGATTACCGCGTGGACGCCGGTAGCCCGCCCACACCGCCTGGCTGAGTGCCGGACTCAGGCCGCCCTCCTCCACCAGCCACAGCGCGCCGCAGACGTCCTCACCCGTACGGGCGACGGCAAAATGCTGCCCGGGGGCATCCATCATGCGCCGCAGATCCAGCGGTGAGGTCCGGTAGTGAGCGGCACAGAGCAGTTTATAAACCGCTGCCGGGAGTTCGGGGTCGCGGCTCCAGGCCTCCTGCTCCAGCGGCGTACAGACGATCTCGCCCTGCGAAAGGCTCTCTTCGGGCGCATCATCAAACAGCAGTACCTCGGCGATAATGCGCTCCAGCGGGCAACCCGCCGCCCAGCGCACCGGTTCGCTCAGGGTGAAGTAACGCAGCCCGGCAAACCGGGCGCAGAATTTCAGCAAAAATCCCCTGCCGGTGCCTTCATACCCCTGCACCGTGGTGGTGAGCAGTACCCGAGGGAAACGTGTCACCAGCTGTGCCAGCAGCGGGCCGGGGATTGCCGCCGCCTCATCGACGATCAGCCAGTCAGCACGCACGTCCGATGCCAGCAGCGCGTCCGGGGCCATAAAGTGATAGCGGTCGCCACCGAAGCGGGCGATAACCTCTGTCGCCGCTCTGGCGGGAGCCGTCACAATGGCGTGGCCTGCAATACGGCGTAACAGCATGCCTGCCAGCGCTGACTTTCCGCGCCCGCGCGCTGCGGTCACGGCGGCAACCCCTTCGGGCAGGGTCGTAAGGTGGGCGAGGATCGCGGCCTGCTCGCGCTGCGGCTCACCGCTGGCCGGGTGCCAGTCCGGGGCAGAGTGGGTTGGCATAGGAGGACAAGGTGCCCCCTGCTGCCACAGTAAAACCTGCGGATCGCGGGAGATATGGCGGCAGAAATGTTCTACAAAGCGTGGCGTGGGGATCGGCTCTGGCCTGTCGCTCCAGCGCAGCGAGTCCTGGTCAGATTTTTCCGGCCATAGCGCCAGGGCGGGGGTGAGTAACACCAGCAGGCTTCCGGCGCGCAAGGTGCCGCCCACAGCCGCAAACGCCGAGACGTCAAATCCCTGGCGGGCATCGAAGATGGCGTGCAGAAATTCACGCCCCAGCAGCTGATTCAGCGCCTGGGGCGAACATGACGGGAGCTGAGGTGCATTGTCGCCCACCCACAACCAGTCGCCGGGATAGCTTTCTTTCAGCAGCAGCGCCTGTTGCTGCGTCCATGTGTCGTCCCCGCTCAGCACCAGCAGTCGCCGGTGCCCCTCCCGCGCCAGTTGTTCAGGCAATCCTGATAAATTCATCCCTGACATTGTGAATTAGATGGCCTTACCGAAGGTGTTGCACTGTGCCGGATCGCCGCCGTCAAAACCTTTTTTGAACCAGCTGTAACGCTGTGCCGAGGTGCCGTGCGTAAAGCTGTCTGGCACCACATGACCCTGACTTTGCTGTTGCAGACGATCGTCACCAATGGCCTGGGCGGCGTTAAGCGCCTCTTCCAGATCGCCAGCCTCCAGCACGCCCTCCTGCTGCATATTGTGCCCCCAGACGCCGGCAAAGCAGTCGGCCTGCAGCTCCATACGCACCGACAGCGCATTCACTTCGCTTTCGCTGGCATTCTGCTGTAGCTGACGGACCTTCGGCTCAATACCAAGCAGTTTCTGCACGTGATGACCCACTTCATGGGCGATGACATAGCCCTGGGCAAAATCGCCGTCGGCGCCCAGCTTGCGTTTCATGTCATCGTAGAAAGAGAGATCGATATAGACGGTTGAGTCGGCAGGGCAATAGAACGGCCCCATCACCGATTGCCCGGTGCCACAGCCGGTGCGCGTGGCGCCACGGTACATTACCAGCTTCGGCTGCTGGTACGTACGGCCCATTTTGTCGAACAGCTGACCCCAGGTATCTTCCGTGGTCGCCAGGATCACCGAGGTGAATTTCGCTGCTTCATCTTCATTCGGACTGATGGAGCGTGTCGCCTGCTGCTGTTGCGGCATCGGTTGCCCGGTCAGTAACCCGCTCAAGTCGACCCCGTAATAGCCCGCGACCACGACTACCAGCAAAAGAATGATGCCGCCCTTCCCTCCAGGCAGCCGGAAGCCCGGCCCCCCCATTGACGGACCACCGCTATTACGTCTGTCATCTACATTGTCACTTCCACGACGCCCTTGCCAGCGCATAACCACCTCGAAATATCATCATGATAATAAGTATGATCGTAGGCGGTTCGGGGAAAGATTACCACTGCAAACAGGGGTGAGATGCCAGAGGAACGGACGTCCCCCTGGCGATAAGGCGGGATTAATCGAGTTTAACACCCAGACGATGGGCAACGGCTTCGTACGCTTCGATCACGCCGCCCAGGCTCTGGCGGAAGCGGTCTTTATCCATTTTATCCAGCGTCTCTTTGTCCCACAGGCGGCTGCCGTCCGGGGAGAATTCATCACCCAGCACCACTTCACCTTTATACAGGCCGAACTCCAGTTTGAAGTCCACCAGGATCAGGCCCGCGTCATCAAACAGCTTTTTCAGCACGTCGTTCGCTTTGAAGGTCAGCTCCTGCATACGCGCCAGGTTCTCTTTGCTCACCCAGCCAAAGGTTTCGCAGTAAGATTCGTTGACCATAGGATCGTGCATAGCGTCGTTTTTCAGGAACAGATCGAACAGCGGCGGATTGAGTTCGATGCCCTCTTCAATGCCCAGACGCTTCACCAGGGAGCCTGCGGCACGGTTACGGACGACGCATTCCACCGGTACCATATCCAGCTTTTTCACCAGACATTCGGTATCGGACAGCAACGCTTCCATCTGCGTCGGGATGCCCGCTTCTTCCAGCTTGCTCATAATGAAATGGTTGAACTTGTTGTTCACCATGCCTTTACGGTCAAACTGCTCAATGCGTGCGCCATCTCCTGCTGACGTATCATTGCGGAACTCGAGCACCAACAGATCCGGGTTCTCCGTGCTGTATACGGTTTTCGCTTTGCCACGATACAACTCAGCTTGCTTCTGCATCTTCATTACTCCTG
>Ga0256408_1001463_pt1 | contig 12820 bp, 7 predicted proteins | sample PhyAR1_FD_185998 | JGI IMG/M metagenome (GOLD analysis project Ga0256408, IMG submission 185998) | Leaf surface microbial communities from alfalfa plants in UC Gill Tract Community Farm, Albany, California, United States - DLSL A.R1 | ecosystem: Host-associated > Plants > Phyllosphere >...
ACGGCGCATCGCCATCCTCGGTGCCGACGCGGAGCCCGCGGCCGGCACCAGCTCGGCATCGCTGCGCCTGGCGGGCTACCACGAGGCCTTCGCCGGGGCGGGCCTCGAGGTCGACCCGCGCCTGATCCGACCCGCCGAGCACTGGACGCGAGCGTCCGGCGCCGCGGCGATCCACCGCCTGGTCGACGAGGGCACCCCGTTCGACGCCGTCTTCGCGCTCAACGATGCGCTGGGTCTCGGTGCGCTGCGCGCTCTCGGGGAGGCGCACCTGCGGGTCCCCGAGGACGTGGCGGTCATCGGATTCGACGACATCGACGAGGCGAAGTTCTCGATGCCGTCCATGTCGAGCGTCGACGCCGGCAGCAAGGAGATCGCCGTCACCGCGGTCGACCTGCTCATCGAGCGCATCGAGGAGAAGGGCGACCGCCGCCCCCCGCGCACGATCACAACGGGCTTCCGCGTCGTGCGACGGGAGTCGACGGGCTTCGCGGGCCGCCCCGCGGAGGTGGCGACGCCCTCGCCAGCATGACGCGGAGAAGGCCGGGGCTGTCCGCCCCGGCCTTCTCGCTTCTGGTGGCCGTGCTCAGTCGACCGTGAACAGCTTCGGCAGGAAGTCGATCAGCGCCTTCTGCCAGACGTCCCAGCTGTGCGGACCGGGGATCTCCGGGTTGAACTCGTGGTTCACGCCGCGGTTCTTCAGGGAGCCGACCAGAGACAGCGTGTTCTGGTAGGTGAAGTCCTGGAAGTCGCCCGTGTAGATCGACAGCAGCTTCGTGCCCTCGTTGATCGCCTGCACGTCCGCGTTCGCCGGCACGTTGCCGAACGCCGAGAACGCACCGACGTATCCGAACTCACCCGGGTGCGCCCAGAGCGTGCTGAGCGCATGCCCGGAGCCCATCGAGAGCCCGGCGACCGCCCGATGGGCGCCGTCGGAGCTGACGTTGAACTGCGCCTCCGCCGTGGTCGTGATCGCCTCGGTGATCTCGCGCGGGAAGTCCACGCCGTTGCCGTTGCCCATCACGACCACCATGTCGGCGATGGTCCCCCGGGCATGGTGGTTGTCCAGGATCTGCGCGGCGCGGCCCACCTGGATCCAGTCGCTCCACGTCTGCCCGCCGCCGTGCTGCAGGTACAGCACGGGGTAGGGCTCGGCGCGGTTCGCGTCATAGTTCGGGGGCGTCCACACATACGCCTGGCGCTTCGCACCCGAGATGCTGTCGTACTCCATCACGGCGACGTCGCCGCGCTGCTCGGGCGCGACATCCTTGGTGAACTCGGCACGGAGTCCCTCGCCGTCGACGTAGAAGGTGCTCCAGTTCGGCTCGGAGTTGACCACGGTCGGGTTGCCCTCGTCCTTGGCATCGACGCGGTCACCCGTCAGTCGGTAGTAGTACGAGCCGCCCTGGAGGGCACCGACGGTGAGGGTCCAGCGGTCGCCTTCGCGCACCATCGGGATGCGCAGCCAGTTTCCCGACGGCCCCCAGTTCGCCCAGACGTTGACGTTCTTCGCATCGGGGAACTTGGTCGTCTCGAAGGTGACGACGCCGTTCTCCTCGATCCACGGCGTCGGGGTGGTGCCGGGCTCCGGCAGCACGTGCTCGGTCGCCAGCGCGACATGACCCTCGCTCATGCCGTGGTCGCCGGCGTCCTGGAAGATCCGGGTGCTGAAGTCGCGCAGCGCCTCCTGCCACGTCTCCCAGACATCACCGTGGTCGGGGTTCGATCCGTCCGACTCGAACTCGACGCCGGCCTTGTCCAGCTCGGCCGTCAGGGCGACGTTGTCGTTGTACGAGTGGTCGGTGACGTTGCCCGTGTAGATGCGGACGAGATCGGTGCGGGAGTTGATCTGCTTCGCCTTGCCGTTGCTGATCTTGCCCGTGAAGGTCCCGGAGAAGGATCCGACGCTCGAGAACTTCCCGGTGTCGGACACCAGCAGCTCGAGCGCCTGGGTCGCGCCCCGCCCGATGCCGGCGATGGCCTGATCCGCCGCGTCGGAGGACACGTTGTAGTCCGCGCGGACCGCCGGGGCGAGGTTGTTCAGGATCTCCTGCTTGACCTTGCTGGTCTCGCCGTCGGCCATCACCACGACCATCGGCTCGATCTCCCCGTCGATGGCGAGGTTGTCGAGGATCTGCGATGCGCGGCCGAGCTCCGTCCACTCCTTGTACGACTGCCCGCTGTCAGCGAGCAGGTACAGCACCGGGTACGCGTCCGCACGTGCGGCGTCGTAGCCCGGCGGGGTCCACACCTGCGCCGAGCGCTCGGCGTGGGCGGCGTTGCTGCGGTAGGTGAGGGTCGACAGCTCGCCGCCGCCCTCGACGTCCGACATCCAGTCGGCCTCGGCGCCGTCGACGAAGAACGTGCTGAGGTTCGGCTGCGAGGTGACCGCCTGCGGGGCGTCCGGGTTGCCGAACTGGATCTCCTCTTCGGATCCGGCGATGGTCGCCTCGTACTGGAAGTGGTACTGGCCGGGCTCGAGGGGGCCCAGCGTGGCGACCCAGTTGGTGCCGTTGCGATCCAGGCTCAGCAGCGACGAGTCGTGGCCCGGGCCGAAGTTGCCCTCGACCCGCACGGTCGCGGGCGCGGTGCCCACGGCGTCCAGCACGGCGGAGTTCGGCACCGTGAAACGGTAGACGCCGTCGCCCGGCTCGCTGACCCAGGGGTCTCCCGAGACCGCCGCCGCCGCGGGCTGCGCGGCGAGCAGGGCGCACGAGCCCATCGCCGACGCGGTCAGCACCGCGACGACGCCGCGCCTCATCCCGTGCACGGGACCGGCCCCTCTTCGAGTAGTGATCACCATTGATTCCTCTCACCTGTGACGCCCGAGCGTCAGCTGGACCGGCGCGAATGCGACGGCCAGGAGATTTCCCTCCCCCGGCATTTACAGCGTCGTAAATCTCCTGGGCGCCATTATTCGCATACGCACTCTGAGAAGTCCAGAGTCGGTTTATTACGTTGTATATTTTCAGCGCAGCGACACGGCCGTCCACGACACGGGCGGAAGCGTGACGCGGAGCACCCCGTCGGCCACCGTGATGCCGTCGCTCGCGGACGGCACAACACGCTCGCGATCCTCGAGCGTGTTGCGCGCGTGGATGTCGGTGTCACTCAGCGTGTGGGCCTCGTCGATGCTCACGTCGCCCAGGGCGGCGACGTCGATCTCGACGGCGATCGACTCGGTGGTGCTCCGGTTGACGAGGAACACCGCGCTGTCGCCCGTCGTGGCGTCGTGCGTCGCGACCGCATCCACCAGGGGCACGTCGCCGAAGCGCGCCGTGCCGTACGTCGGGACATCCAGCTTCAGCTCCAGCGCATCGCCCTTCGCCAGGCGCGACGTGATCGAGAACGGGTAGAACGTGGTCTGCCGCCACGCCGGCCCGCCCGGCTCGGTCATGATCGGCGCGATGACGTTGACCAGCTGCGCGAGCGACGCGCTGGTGACCCGATCGGCGTGCTTGAGCAGCGAGATCATCAGGCTCCCGAACACCACGGCGTCCAGCACCGAGTAGCTGTCCTCGAGGATCCGCGGCGCCACCGGCCAGTTGTCGATCCCGGAGATCTTGTCCACGCCGTGGTACCGGTCCAGGTACCAGACATTCCACTCGTCGAACGAGATGTCGATCCGCTTCGAGCTGCCGCGCACGGCGCCGACGTGATCGGCCGTGGCGACCACCGAGTCGATGAACCGGTCCATGTCGACGCCCGACGCCAGGAACGAGTCGACGTCGCCGTCCTTCTCCTGGTAGTACGCATGGCACGAGATGTAGTCGACGTCGTCGTACGTGTGGCCCAGCACCACCCGCTCCCACTCCCCGAAGGTGGGCATCTGCGCCCCGGAGGAGCCGCACACCACGAGCTTCAGGTCGGGATCGATCTGCCGCATCCCCTTGGCGGTCTGAGCGGCGATCTTGCCGTAGTCGTCGGCCGACCGGTGTCCCAGCTGCCAGGGCCCGTCCATCTCGTTGCCGAGGCACCACATGTCGACGGCGAACGGCGTGTCCCGGCCGTTCGCGCGGCGGCGCTCACTGAGCTCCGTGCCACCCGGCACGTTGGTGTACTCGAGCAGATCGAGCGCCTCGAGGGTCCCCCGGGTGCCCAGGTTGACCGCCATCATGAGATCGCTGCCCACCTTCTCCAGCCAGGAGGAGAACTCGTGCAGGCCCACCTCGTTGGTCTCCGTCGAGTGCCACGCGAGGTCGAGCCGGCGCGGTCGCTGCTCGCGCGGGCCCACGGAGTCCTCCCAGCGGAACCCCGACACGAAGTTGCCTCCCGGGTAGCGGATCGTGGAGACACCGAGTTCGCGGACGAGTTCGATCACGTCCTGGCGGAAGCCCTCCGCGTCGGCCGTCTCGTGGCCGGGTTCGTAGATCCCGTCGTAGACGTGGCGCCCCAGGTGCTCCACGAATCCGCCGAACAGGCGTCGGTGGATCCGTCCGGTGACGAAGTGAGGATCGATGGTCATTCGGGCAGCGGGCATGGTGGTTCTCCTTGTGGTTGGTTCGGGGCGGCGCGCGTCAGGCGACTTCTGTGCGCAGCACGGGGTGGGCGACCTCGCGGGTCGGTCCGGTCAGGACGACGGTCGCGGTCTGCGCGAGCTCTCCGGCGGACAGCCCCGCGGAGAGGCGGATCTCTCCCGGCTCCACGATCCGCCGGCGTGAGAGCCCGGTGAACGAGAAGCGGTCGGCGTGGAGCTGGAAGGAGACGCGCGTGGTCTCTCCGGCGTCGAGCGCGACACGGGCGTAGCCGACGAGCTGGTGCACGGGCCGGGTCACCTGCGCGACGGGATCGGCCGAGTACAGCTGCACCACGGTCTCACCGTGCCGGGCTCCCGTGTTCGCGACGGTCACGACCGCCGTCACCGTGGCGTCGGTCGGCATCTCGGCCCGGTCCAGAGCAAGCCCGGAGACCTCGAAAGAGGTGTACGAGAGTCCGTGCCCGAACGGGAAGGCGGGGGCGATCGAGAGATTGCTGATCCGGTCGCCGTCCTGTCCGAGCGGGGGCGCGAGGTAGGTGTGCGGAAGCGCCGCGGCCCCATGCGGGACCTGGACGGGCAGGTGACCGCTGGGATTGACCGCGCCGGAGAGCACTCGCGCGAGCGCCCCCGCGCCCTCGACTCCCGGCATGAAGGCCTGGACGATGGCCGCCGCGCGCCCGACGAAGCGTCCGAGGGCATACGGCCTGCCCGAGAGCACAACGAGCACAACGGGGGTGCCGCTCGCCAGGGTCCTCTCGACGAGGCGCACCTGATCCCCGGGCAGGTCGAGCGAGGGCGCGTCCGATCCCTCACCCGATGTGCCCTTCCCGAACATCCCGGCATGGTCTCCGACGACCACCACCGCGACGTCGGCGGTCTTCGCCGCCTGCTCGGCGCGCATCAGCTCGAGGTCGTCACCCGGTGTCTGCAGCGGGCAGCCCCGCTCGACCACGACCTCGGCGCCCGGGAACTGCGCCCGCAGCGCCTGCGGCAGCGACTCGGCTTCGATGCCGAGCCCGAACTGCGGATGACGCGGCAGAACGTGCACGGGGTACGAGTACGCGCCCATCATCGCGCTCGGGTCGTCGGCGCAGGGACCGATGACCGCGATCCGCGGCGTGCGGGCCGCGAGAGGCAGCGCGGCACCGGAGTTCTCGAGCAGCACGATCGACTTCTCGGCCAGGCGCCGCGCGATGCTCCTGTTCTCGGGGCTGTCCAGATCGTGGTCGGCCGGCTCGGCCGGGGCCCATCCCTCATCCAGCAGCCCGAGCTCGACCTTGTGGCGCAGGACGCGTCGGAGCGCCGTGTCGATGTCCGCCGACGTGCGCTGCGGATCCGGATCGTCCGCGTGCAGCTCGAGGAATGCCGAGCTGTCGGGCAGCTCGACATCGAGGCCGGCGTGAAGCGCGAGGCGACCCGCCTCGGCCATCGTGCCCGCCACGCCGTGCTTCGACTTGAGGAACGCGACCGCCCAGTAGTCCGAGACGACCGTCCCCTCGAACCCCCACTCGCCGCGGAGCAGATCGGTGAGCAGCCACCGGTCCGCCGCCGCTGGCACCCGGTCGGTCTCGGTGTACGAGTTCATCACGCTCCGGGCCCGCGCAGACCGCACCGCCATCTCGAACGGCGGCAGCACCAGATCCCGCAGCTCGCGCTCGCCCATCGACACCGGGGCGTGGTTGCGGCCCCCGCGAGAGGTGGCGTGCCCGGCGAAGTGCTTCAGCGTCGCGATGACGCCCGACTCCTGCAGGCCCTCGACATAGGCCGACGCGAGCGTCGCGACCACATAGGGGTCCTCGCCCATCGTCTCCTCTACGCGACCCCAGCGGTAGTCCGTGACGACGTCCAGCACGGGTGAGAGCCCCTGATGCACGCCGACGGCGGCCATGTCGCGCCCGATGGCTCGCGCCATCTCGGCGACGAGATCCGGGTCGAACGTCGCGCCCCAGGCGAGGGCGGTCGGGTACACGGTGGCGCCCAGAGTGGTGAAGCCCGTCAGGCACTCCTCGTGCACGATCGCGGGGATGCCCAGGCGCGTGCCCGACACAAGCTGGCGCTGGGCCGTGCGGATCCGCTCCATCCCCTCCGCCGCCGTCACGGGGGATGTCCCGAACACGCGGGTCAGCTGACCGATCCCGTCGCGCACCGCGCGATCGAAGGAGGGACGTCCCTCGGAGAAGACGTCCTGCATGGGGGCGATGATCTCGTCCGATGAGCGCTGGTCCGCCCAGTACGACCCGAGCTGGGCGATCTTCTCCTCCGGGCTCATCTCGGCGATGAGCGCATCGAGGCGCTCCTCGATGTCGACTCGATGATCGCGCCAGGTCTCGCCTGTCATGCGCTTCCTCCTCCTGTGGGGCGTCGGTGCCCTCCAGGGGCCGTTTCCAACGTTGCACTTGACAAAGCGGATGCCGGAACGCAACGTTGTAAACATCTTGAGGGGAACACATCCTTTCCTGTCAAGACGAGGACGCAAACCCGATAGACGGCGGCAGCGAGGCAGGACGGACGGGGAGACCCGCACCCCTCGCCGACCTTCGGCACCCGCAGGCCGACCCGCGTGTTTCCGGGCGAGCGCCCTTCCCACGGCATGATTCAAGGAAGAAGGTGCCATGCCCTATCGCGACCCCTGCGACCCTGCAGACACACTCGTTCGCCGCCCGCGCGCCCGTCGACACGGCAGCGCGGGAGAGGTCTCCTTCGCATGAAGAGGCTTCTCTACAACCAGCGACTCGCGCCGTACCTCTTCATCCTGCCCTTCCTGGTGACACTGGTCGTCTTCTGGCTTGTGCCGGTGGGCCGCTCGGTGGTCATGAGCTTCCAGGAGGTGCTGTACGGGCAGGCGACCTTCATCGGCACCCAGAACTACGAGCGCCTCTGGCGCGATCCCGTGTTCTGGAAAGCGATGTTCAACAGCCTTCGCTACATGCTGCTCACGCTTCTCCTGCTGATACCGATCCCCATGCTGCTGGCCGCGATCATCAACTCGAAGATCGGCAGCGCTCGGGTGAAGAACTTCTTCAAGTCCTCGCTCTTCGTTCCCGCCCTCACCTCGGTCGTCGTCGCCGGCATCGTGTTCCGGCTGATGTTCTCCGAGACCGACTCGGGTCTGATGAACCAGGTCGCCGATTTCTTCGGCTTCGGACCCGTGCGCTGGCTGCGCGAAGACCTCACCGGTCTGATGGCGCTGCTGATGCTCACGGTGTGGCGGTGGACGGGCGTGAACACCATGTACTTCCTGGCGGGCATGCAGGCCATCCCGTCCGACTACTACGAAGCCGCGTCCATCGACGGCGCGGGCAGAGTGCAGCAGTTCTTCCACGTCACTCTTCCGAACCTGAAGCCGACGATCGTCTACGTCACCACGATCAGCGTCTATGGCGGGCTGGCGATGTTCCTCGAGAGCTTCATGCTCTACGCCGGCAACAACTCCCCGAACAATCAGGGCCTCACGATCGTCGGCTACCTCTACCGGAAGGGCATCCAGGAGAACGATCTCGGTTTCGCCTCCGCGGTCGGCGTTGTGCTGCTCCTGGTCGTGCTGGCCATCAACCTCACGCAGCTGACCGCGACGGGGACCTTCAAGAAGGAGGCCATGCGATGAGCACCCAGGCAGTGGTCACCCAGGGCCGCCCCCAACCGGAACCGGCCCCGCGCACGATGACGCGCCGCACCGCGATGCTGATCCAGAGCGCCTTCCTGATCGCGCTCGCCGTGGTCTCGCTCATCCCCGTCCTGGCCATCTTCGTGGGCACCTTCCAGGACGGGAACGACGTGATCCGCAACGGCATCTCGTTCTCGATCGACTTCAGCACGCTCGGCTTCGACAACTACGTGATGCTGTTCACGGACTCGGGCTACTACTTCCAGTGGTTCCTGAACACCTTCGTCCTCACGATCGTCCAGGTGCTCGGAACGCTCATCATCAGCTCGTTCGTGGCATACGGCTTCGCGATGTACGAGTTCCGCGGCAAGAGCCTCGGCTTCATCCTCGTGATCATCCTGATGACCATCCCGTTCGAGATGCTGATGCTGCCGCTCTACGTGCAGGTGAACGACCTGCAGGCGGCCGATCAGTACTGGATCGTTGTGCTGCCGTTCCTCGCGCAGGCCGTGACGATCTTCTTCTTCCGCCAGTACTTCCTGGGGGTGCCGAAGGAGATCCTGGAGGCCGGCCGGGTCGACGGGCTGACCGAGTTCGGCATCTTCTTCCGCCTCGTGATCCCGATCACCAAGCCGGCGTTCGCCGCCATGGCGATCCTCAACGGCATGACCATCTGGAACAACTTCCTCTGGCCGCTCCTGGTGCTGCGCTCACCCGAGAAGTTCCTCCTGCCGATCGGCCTGAACACCCTGCTCACTCCCTACGGCAACAACTACGAGCTGCTGATCATCGGGTCGTTCTTCTCCCTCATCCCGATCCTGATCCTGTTCCTCGCGTTCCAGAGGTTCTTCGTCGAGGGCATGACCGCCGGCGCCGTGAAGGGCTGACCCCGCTGCCGCACCATCCCCCGTCCCCCCTACCCCACCCCCGCAGTACCCCAACTCAATGAGGAGAATCACCATGCGAATCCGAAGGATCGTCACCACAGCTCTCGCCGTCGGCCTCGCGGCCGGCACGCTCGCCGGCTGCAGCAACGGCGGCGGCAACGCGCCCGACGGCGACGTCATCGAGGGGGCGGAAGCCCCGGAGGGCGCGACCAAGCTCGACATGTGGGTCTTCGCCGAGCTCCACGCCGAGGTCTACGACGAGATGGCCAAGAAGTGGAACGAGGAGAACCCCGACAAGGCCATCGACCTCGACATCACCGTCTACCCCTACCAGGACATGCACGACAAGCTGCTGCTCGCCGTCAACTCGGGCCAGGGCCTCCCCGATCTGGCCGACATCGAGGTCGGCAAGTTCAGCAACTTCGTCAAGGGCGACAAGCCGCCGCTCGCCGACCTGACCGCCGCGGCAGAACCGTACGTCGACGACATCGTGAAGGCGCGACTGGATCTGTACAGCCGCGACGGCAAGATCTACGGCTACCCCACGCATGTCGGCGCGTTCGTCGCGTTCTACAACACCGAGCTCCTCGAGGGCGCGGGGATCGACTACACCTCGATCAAGACGTGGGACGACTTCGGCGAGGCCGGCGCGAAGTACAACGCCGAGACGGGCAAGGCCTTCAGCGTCGCCAGCACGAGCGTGTTCTTCACCGAGCCGCTGGCGATCGCGCAGAACGGCGGGCAGCTGTTCACCGACGACGGCATGGGCGACGTCGACGTCAACAACTCGACCGTCGTCGAGACGCTCGAGATGTTCCAGGGCATGAAGGACTCGGGGGCGATCGCCCCGATCCCCGGTGGCAGCCCCGACAGCGAAGAGGGTTATGGCGCCATCAACAACGGCGACTTCGCCGCGGTCGTCTACCCCGCCTGGTACACCTCGCGGTACGTCGACTACATGCCGGACCTCGCGGGCAAGATCGCGATCGCGCCCGCACCGCAAGTCGAGGGCAGCGACGTGCTCACGATCGGCGGCGGCGGCACCGGCACGACGGTGATGGAGGCCAGCGAGAACAAGGAGCTCGCCTCGGAGTTCCTCGCCTACGCGAAGCTCTCGCTCGACGCCAACGTGGCGGTGTGGGAGGTCCTCGGATTCGACCCGGTCAACATGGCCGTGTGGGAGGACGAGGCCGTCACGAAGAACCCGGACAACAAGTTCAACAAGTACTTCCAGACGAACCTGTTCGACGTGCTCAACTCGGTGAAGGAGGGAATCGGCCACTTCGACTCCTTCGCGAACCAGAACCTGCCCGCCGTGGACAACCAGTTCCGCACGGTCACGATGAATGAGATCTACGAGAACGGCACCCCGGTCAAGGACGCCCTCGACCAGGCTCAGTCCGACCTCGAGAACGAACTGGGTCAGTAACAACGCGTCACCGGAAGGGTGTGGGCAGGGGTCGCTCCCGCCCGCACCCTTCCGCTGTGCATGGGGCCGGAGGAGGCCGACATCTCGATCCCGGCCCATACGAGAACAGACCCTTCCGCTCTTCACCACGAAGAGAGGGAAGGGTCTGTTTTGTGGCGGAGACGAGGGGATTTGAACCCCTGGTCCCCGTAAGGGGACTCCACCTTAGCAGGGTGGTGCACTAGGCCTGACTATGCGACGTCTCCAGATCCCGAGGGATCCTCACGCCCTCGCGGGCGCGTTGTTCCATCCTAACCCGACAGGCGACCTGCGCGAAAACCGCGCCGGCCGAGCGTGCCGGATCCGGTCGCTCGACCGGTTCGCGCTCGTTCGCGCGTCAGTGCACTGCGGAGGGTGTGGGATTCGAACCCACGGGACATCGCTGCCCACTGGTTTTCAAGACCAGGTCCATCGGCCGCTCGGACAACCCTCCCCAGGCGGGTCGCCCCGCCTGCTCCGGAAAGTCTATCGACCCGAGGCGCAGGACTCGTCGGTGGCGTTGCGGCCGACGACCTCGGGCGTCTCGACGGGCGCCGCGGTGTCGGTCGGGCCTGCGGTGGCGTTCGGGTCGACCGGCTCGTCGCTCGGCACGGCCGGCGCCTCGGTCTCCTGCAGGTAGGTGCCGGTGGGCGCGATCTCGTCGTTCGCGGCGATCATCTGGAAGAGCTTCGCGGCCTCGTCGTAGTTCGGCGCGACGCGGTTCTCGTCATACGGATCCGTCACCGCGGGGTACTGCAGGAACACGAAGTTCTCGAGCGGCACCTCCTTGGCCGCCATGGCGATCTGGACGAGGGTGACCGGGTTGGCCAGGCTGGAGCTGGGGTCGACGTTCGACAGCGCGGTGCGCGCGAGCGACAGCAGCGTGCCGGGGTTGGTCAGGACGCCCTCCGAGGTGAGCTTGCGCACCAGCGACGACATGTAGATCTGCTGGTTGCTGATGCGGCCGAGGTCGCCGCCGTCGCCGACGCCGTGGCGCGAGCGCAGGAACGCGAGCGCCTGCTCGCCGACCAGCGTGTGCGTCTGACCGCCCTCGAGGTGGAGCATGCCGGCCTCGACGTCGTCGATGGTCTCGGCGACGCAGACGTCGACGCCGCCGATCGCGTTGGTGATCTCGATCACGCCGTTCCACGTGACGGTCGCGGCGTAGTCGATCGCGAGGTCCGCGTCGTACGGCGTCGTGAGGGTGTCGATCGTCTTCGCCACGCAGGCGAGCTCGCCCTTGGCGTAGGCGTTGTTGAGCTGGTCGCGCTCGGTCGCCGACGACACGGTGCCCGTCTTCTGGTTCGTGCACTCGGGGGTCGGGATCATCAGGTCACGCGGGAACGCGGTGACCGTGACCTTGCGCGGCTCGGGCGAGATGTGCACCAGCAGGTTCACGTCGTTGAGCCCCGCGTCGAGCTGACGCCCGTCCTCGCCGTAGGCGCTCTCGTTCTTCGGGCAGCGGTCGCCGAACTTCTCGTGCGAGTCCCACTCGCACACATCGATGCCGGTGAGCAGCAGATCAACGCCCTTGGTCGCGACCAGCGACCCGATGTCGGGCGCCTCGGACTCCTGCCCCTCGAGCGCCTGGGCGTCCGCGCCGAAGGTGCGCGAGAGATCCCAAGTCGCGTACGCGGCGGTGCCGAGGCCGGCGACGAGAACGCACGCGAGCGCGATCCCGACGACCCGCAGGATCGACGCGAAGGGGTTGCGCGCGCGCAGGCGCCCATGGCGGGCGATGGTGCGGCGTCCGCGTCGGGTCGTCGTGTCGCTCATCCGGGCCTTTCGGGGGGAATGGGGCATCGGCAGATCGGGCCGGACGATCGACCGGCGTTCTCTCCATCTTGCCGGATCGGACTGTGGGCGTCCTGCACAGGCGCGGAATACCGCCTGTGGACGGATCCCGGCGGCAGTTCGACCCCCTCGCGAGGGGTGCGCGGAGTCTCCCCGCCGCCCGGTCAGGCGTCGAGCAGGTCGCGGATCAGCGCGACGAGAAGCGCCGTGCGCGGGGCGATCTCGTCGACGTAGGCGTGCTCGTGATCCGCATGCGCTCCGCCGCCCACGGCGCCGAGGCCGTCGAGGGTGGGGACCCCGATGCCCGCGGTGAAGTTGCCGTCCGAGGCCCCGCCGACCACGATCGCCTCGGGCAGTTCGAGCCCGAGCTGCTCGCCCACGGCGCGGGCGCGCACCCAGACACCCTGCGCCGCCGAGGTCTCCAGGGGCGGGCGGTTGATGCCGCCGCTGACCGTGAGCGTCGCGCCGGTGTGCGAGGTCAGCCCGCGGATCGCGTCGTCGACGCGCTCCTGCTCGGCGATGGTCAGCGCCCGCACGTCCACGTCGAACCAGGCGTGCGCCGGCACCGTGTTGGTGGTCGTGCCGCTGCGCGCGACCGAGGGCACCACTGTTGT
>Ga0256408_1001466_pt1 | contig 12808 bp, 9 predicted proteins | sample PhyAR1_FD_185998 | JGI IMG/M metagenome (GOLD analysis project Ga0256408, IMG submission 185998) | Leaf surface microbial communities from alfalfa plants in UC Gill Tract Community Farm, Albany, California, United States - DLSL A.R1 | ecosystem: Host-associated > Plants > Phyllosphere >...
ATCCCCGCGGCCCCGCAATGAAACCGGTGCTTCGCACTGCGCTCACCTCCCGACCGGCTGCCTGCGGTCGGCTCAACTCGACATCCTGTCTCGATTCGCCTCTGGCCGCCATCCCTGGCGTCCAGCCTTTGTCATCCGGTCTCCGGTTCGCCGGTTTCAGCGGGGACTCAACACCGGTGCCATATTCAGATAGCTGAGAAGCGTGAGGGAGCGTGAATCCGGCTGAAAATCGCCGAAGCGTTGACCGCAGGCCGGGGCGAGGCGCAGGGACGCGCCGGGAGGGCATAGCCTGCAGGGATGCAGGCTGGTGCCCGACCCGAAAGCCTGAAGGGATAAGCTGAGTGCACCGCGAAGCGGCGATTTTCCTGGCCGGGAGCCGGGGTAGCCAGGAGGGAGGCGGCGAGCCCCCTTGGCACGTTCACCGCAGCGGAGGGGGCATAAAGCAGAGGTGCTTTAGTGAACGGAACCTGTCCACTTCAGTCACTTATAAATACCGAATCGTTTAACTGACTGGCATTACAACCTGAGTTGCCTTTTTTAATATTTGCGCCCTCTCTCAAAGAGAGTGGCTCAGGATGAGGGCATCAGACCGGACAGCCCGGCGCGGTATTACCACCGACGCTGCCACATCCACAGCGCCGCAATCGCCAGCGCAAACAGGCCACCAAATCCAACGCCAATGCCCACCACCGGCACCCCCACCTTCACGGCCAGCGAGTAAAGCCCGAGCATCAGCAGCATGGCGGCGTTTTCACCGAGGTTTTGCACCGCAATGGCATTGCCTGCGCCAACGGTATGTTTCCCGCGCTCCTGCAGCAGCGCATTGAGCGGTACCACGAAGAAGCCCCCGCAGATCCCCATCAGGAACAGCAGCGCATAGGCCGGTAACAGCGCATGTTGCAGGGCGAAGATCAGCACCACCACGCCAATCAGGATCCCGGCAGGCATACAGCGGGCCACCGTTTGCAGTGTCACCAGCTTCGCCGCGGCACCCGCGCCGAGAACGATCCCCACCGCCACCATTGCGTTGAGATAGGTTGGCGTGGCGTTATCGGTAATGCCCAGCGCTGTGGGCACCCACAGCACCAGCAGGAAGCGCAGCGTGACCCCTGCGCCCCAGAACATGCTGGTCCCCATCAGCGAGAAGCGGGTTTCACCGTTTTGCCACAGTACGCGGCAGGCGTTAAAGAAGCTGGCGGTCATCGGGGTAAAACGCCAGGACTGCCCCGGACGCGCCACCGGCAGTTTCGGGATGAAGACGTTGGCGATCACCGCACCGCCATACACCACGGCACAAACGCCTAGCGCCGCCAGCACATGCCAGTCTGCCAGCACCCCACCCGCCATGGAACCCAACAGGATCGCCGCAATGGTTGACGCTTCCATCAGCCCGTTAGCTTTGACCAGCTTATCCCCGGTCGTCAGCTCGCCGAGGATGCCGTATTTAGCCGGTGAGTAGGCTGCCGCCCCAATCCCTACCAGCGTATAGCCAATAAACGGGTTCACGCCAAAACAGATGCTGGCGGCACCCAGCAGTTTCAGGCTGTTGGCGAACATCATCACTCGCCCTTTCGCGAAGCTATCCGCGACCTGACCCACAAAGGGGGCGAAAACGATGTAAGCGCCCACAAACACCATCTGCAGGATCGGTTGACTCCAGTCCGGGTAAAACTGGGATTTGAGCAGCGCCAGGGTGGCAAACAGCAGTGCGTTATCGCCAAAGGCAGAGAGGAACTGGGCGGCGGTGACCGCCATCATTCCTTTCGACCAGATTGAGGTGTTAGTGTGTACTGACTCACTCATTATGCGGCTCCGCCTGGTCAACCATGCCTTTGAGGGTGACAAAATCCGGCTTGCCGCTGCCCAGCACCGGAAGCTGTTTTAAGTAGCGAATATCGCGCGGTACCGCCAGCTCAGGAATGCCATGCTCTCGCGCCTTCTGAAGCAACTGCTCGCGCTTCAGCTCGCTATCGGTGGTAAAGAGCACCAGCGCCTCGCCTTTACTGGCATCGGTTTTCACTGCAGTGGCGTGCATTTTGTCCGCCGAAACGGCCAGCGCCAGCTGTTCAACCATCTCCAGCGACACCATTTCCCCGGCGATTTTGGCAAAGCGTTTTGCGCGGCCCTGGATCTGCACATAGCCCTGCTCGTCAAAGCGTACGATATCGCCGGTGTCGTACCAGCCGGTTTCGACCTCGCCGTTGATATTTTCTGCCGTTGGCGCTTCCAGCACGCCCGGGTTTTCTACCCGCAGGTAGCCGTTCATGACGTTCGGCCCTTTCAGCTGCAGGCGTCCGCCCTCTTCAATGCCCGGAACGGCGAGCAGACGCGCGTCCATCCCCGGTAGAATGCGCCCGACGGTGCCGGGCTTCGCCGCCATCGGCACGTTAATAGAGACCACCGGCGCGCACTCGGTCACGCCGTAGCCTTCCAGGATGCGCAGGCCAAACTTGTCCTGCCACAGCTGGCGGGTGCTCTCCTGTAATTTCTCCGCCCCGGCCACCACGTAACGCACGCGGTGAAAATCATACGGATTGGCGAAACGGGCGTAGTTGCCGAGGAAGGTCGAGGTGCCAAAGATCACCGTACAGTTACGGTCATAGGTCAGCTCAGGCACAATGCGATAGTGCAGCGGGCTAGGATAGAGGAACACTTCGGCACCGGTAAGCAGCGGCGTGAACAGCCCCACCGTCAGTCCAAAGGAGTGGAACAGCGGCAGCGCCGACATAAAGCGATCCCGGGCGGTGAAGTCAGCGATAGTTTTAATCTGCTCGACGTTGGCCAGCAGGCTTTTATGGCTGTGGACCACCCCTTTCGGGTTCCCCTCCGAGCCGGAGGTAAAGAGGATCACGGCGGCATCTTCCGGCTGCTGTTTCACCTGCGCCAGGTGCGGCATCAGCAGGTGAGCAAAAATCCAAAGCTTATCGCCCGCGGTGACCTCTGCTTTCAGATCTTCGAGGAAGACCCAGCGCACCTGGGTGAGCTGCTCAGGCAGATGCCAGAGTTTGCCTTTATCGAGAAACGTGCGTGAGGTAAACACAGTATTGATTTGCGCGGCGGTGAAGGCGCTGCTCAGTCCTTTCACCCCTGCGGTGTAGTTCAGCATCGCCGGAATACGCCCGCGGGAGACGGCACCAAAGATCACCGCGGCGCTGATCCCGGCATTCGGCAGCAGCAGGCCGATCTTTTCCCCTTGCTTGCTGTATTTTTCAAGGATACGGCCAACAAACAGGGTTTTGGTCAGCAGCTTGTGATAGCTGTCAGGAGCAAAATTGATATCGTCGATGCAGTGTTTCTTTGCGCCATAGCGGTACATCGCCGACAACAACGACTCGTACAGGGTTTCGCGAGGGCGCACCGCCATCCGGGCTTCCATCATGACCTGATGCAGCATCTCCCCGGCGATTTTACGTCGATCGCGGGCGCGAGGTGCATCGGGCATCGGCAAAGTGGTCGGCGGCAGCAGATGCAGGGTAATGCGGGGGAACAAGCGCTGTTTCACCAGCCCTTTCAGACGGCTGAAAAAGGTCAGCTCCGCGCCTTCAATGCGCACCGGCACCACGGTGGCACCGGATTTCGCCGCCACAAAACCCGCGCCGTCATAGATTTTCATCAGCGAGCCGGTGATAGATATGCGCCCTTCCGGGAAGATCACCACCGGACGCCCCTGCTCAATCAGACGCACCAGGTTTTTGATCATCATCGGTTTGGTCGGGTCGAGCGGAACAAAATCAATCAGTGATGTCAGCCAGCGCATGTACCACTGCTTGCTGACAGAGGTATAGACCGCGAACACCGGCCGCACGGGTAAAAACAGCGCCAGCAGAATGCCGTCAATAAAGGAGACATGATTGGGGGTGATAAGAACGCGCCCGGCGTGCAATGCCTGGGTGTCGCCCGTCAGACGGACACGAAAAAGAATACGGAACAGCGTGCGGAAGAACCCAAATAACATCTCAACTCCCTTTGCCTTTCAATTTGTCGGGTTACGGTAAATTGTGGCAGATTACACGAGAAGTGCAGCAGGAGCGACAGCCGGATAGAGACAAAAAAAAACCTGCGCATCTGCGCAGGTTGGTGCAAGAGATGAGTACGCAGTACGTACTAAGAATTCTCACCAATCAATACCTCTGGGATCTTGATTGTGGCGTCTGGCACCCGACTTCTCCAGTGCTAAAAAGCAAGCGAATGAGCCGAAGTGCAACCAGGTGTGAATTTTATCTGCGGCTGTTACATGTTGAACAACAAGCAAAAAAAACCTGCGTAAGAACGCAGGCTGGTGTAAAGCTTGGCAGTTAACCGCAGGTTAACGTCACCTATCAATACCTCTGGGATCTCAAATGTAGCAATGGCGACTCTTTCCCTGCCAGCAGACAATCGCAACAGCCTGAGGCAAAGTGTAACCAAAGATTCAAATTCACCCGCCTTTGTCACGCTTCGCTGTGTAACGATTACACAATTTCCGCAGCCCTGTATCACCTTTGTGAAATGCCTCACCGCCCTGCGCTTGAATACACCTGACTTTTCCGCAACACTAATTAGTGTGTAAACGCTTACCCCAATGAGAAGGTAGAGAATGGCGACAATTAAGGATGTGGCCCGACTGGCGGGTGTTTCTGTTGCCACGGTTTCACGCGTCATCAACAATTCACCCAAAGCCAGCGAAACCTCCCGTCAGGCGGTGCTGGCTGCGATGGAATCACTGAACTATCACCCTAATGCCAACGCCCGGGCGCTGGCCCAGCAGTCTACCGACACCGTCGGGCTGGTGGTGGGCGATGTGTCAGATCCCTTTTTCGGCGCGATGGTGAAAGCCGTGGAGCAGGTCGCCTACCACACCGGCAATTTTCTGCTGATCGGCAATGGCTACCACAACGAACAGAAAGAGCGTCAGGCGATTGAGCAGTTGATTCGTCACCGTTGCGCGGCGCTGGTGGTGCATGCGAAGAAGCTGCCGGATGATGAGCTCGTCCATCTGATGAAGCAGATCCCCGGCATGGTCATTGTGAACCGCATTATTCCCGGCTATGAACAGCGCTGCGTGGCTCTGGACGATCGCTATGGCGCCTGGCTTGCCACTCGCCACTTGATCCAGCAGGGCCATACCCGCATCGGCTACCTCTGCTCTAACCACCCTATCTCTGATGCCGAAGACCGGCTACAGGGTTATTACGATGCGCTGCGCGAAAACGACCTGCCCTGCAACGATCGTCTGGTCACCTATGGCGAACCCGATGAGCGCGGCGGCGAGCAGGCCATGACGGAGTTGCTGGGACGCGGGCGTAACTTTACGGCGATTGCCTGCTATAACGACTCAATGGCGGCCGGGGCGATGGGCGTATTAAACGATAACGGGATTGACGTGCCGGGGGATATTTCGCTAATCGGCTTCGATGACATTCTTATCTCCCGCTATGTTCGCCCGCGGCTGACCACGGTGCGCTACCCGATTGTCACAATGGCGACCCAGGCGGCGGAGCTGGCGCTGTCACTGGCGGATAAACGCCAGCCGCCGGAGATCACCCACGTGTTCAGCCCGACGCTGGTGCGCCGTCACTCGGTCACGCCGCCGGCAGAGTCCACCAGCGAATAGCGGTACAGGTGCACGGTTTTGTCCGGGTACTCCAGGCCGTCACCGATGTAGTGCCAGCCGTAGCGTTCATAGAAATCGCGGCAGGCTGACCAGAGATGCAGCTCGCGATGTCCGTTCTCTGCGGCATACCTCTGCACATGATGCTGTAATTTGCCCGCCAGCCCCTGCCCGCGCGCCGCTTCATCCACATAGAGCGCCGCCAGCCAGGGGTAGAGATCCTGGCGGGTGATCAGATCGCAGCGCCATAACCCCACCGTGCCAAGTAACTGCTCGCCCTCGGTGGCAATAAAGGTGAGCGGCAGCGCGCCCGGAGTCTGACTGTAGGTCACGACGCTGGCGAAAAAATCGCGCGACAGGCCGTCGCCAAAGGCCTGCCACAGCCAGTCGATCACCTGCTCCGCATGCTGCGGGGCGGCGTACAGCGGTTGGATCTTCACACCAGCTTCCCCTGGAAAAGGGGCACCGACTCAAACAGATAACCGTCAAAGTCCGGGGCGTCTTCATCGGAGAACTCCAGCAGGCTCTTTTTGACATTTTCCAGATGCTGGAACATGGCCTGCCAGGCTCCCATTACGTCGCGGCGGCGGAGGGCGGCGAGAATGGTTTGTCTGTCGCCCAGCCACTTCAGGCGATATGCCCGGCTGGCAATATGGACGTTGAACTGCTGCCACAGCGGACTGCTGTCCATGTGGTGCCAGACGCTTTCAACCGTCGCCAGCAGCATCTGATTCTGCGTGGCGGCTGCCAGCACCAGATGAAACATCTTGCTGTTGTCCTGGCTGTTGTCATTGGCGGCGATCGCCCGCTGCTCCTGCTCGATGATGCGACGCAGGTTGTCGATGTCGGCGCGGGTCGCCATTTTGGCAGCAAAAGCGGCGATGTTGCTTTCGAGCAGCTGGCGCGCCTGTAAGATTTCAAACGGGCCAACGTCGCTTTTTAACAGACGCTCTTCCTCGTTTTCATGCTCTTCGGGGATGCGCATCACGTAGACGCCGGACCCCTGACGAATATCCACGGTGCCCTGTAGCTCCAGCATCAGCAGCGCTTCCCGCACGATGGTGCGGCTGACGCCGTAGGTTTCCGCGATATTGCGCTCCGGCGGCAGACGCGAGCCTACGGGATAGTGCCCATGGATGATCTGGGCGCGTAAATCTTCGCCAATCTCCTGGTACTGCTTCTTTTCCGCCGGGACGACAGCCTTATCCACGTTATCACCTGTACTGTGAGTTAATGCGCGGGCCGGGCATCCTCCCGGCCAGTTTGCGCACTATGTTACCAGAAGCGTCGCGATCTGCGGCTACTTCCATTCGTCATCAATGGTCAGAGTCAGCACACGCTCATCACGCAGTTGCCGGAACCAGCTGGCCGACTTTTTGGGGCGTCGGGCGCGGTTATCCGCCAGATCGATCTCAATCAGGCCGTAGCGGTTTTTAAAGGCGTTCATTGGCGAGACGTTATCGGTGAAGGCCCACAGCATGAAGCCGTGGCAGTTTGCCCCCTCCTCCCGCGCCAGCAGCGTGTAATAGAGATGCTCGCTGATGAAGTTAATGCGGTAGCTGTCCTCAATGATCCCGTCGCGGTTGCGGTACTGGCCTTCGTTTTCCACTCCCATCCCGCTTTCGGCGACAAACCAGTCGATGTTGCGGTAGTCGTTTTTGATCCGCATCGCCATGTCGTAAATAATCCGCGGGGCGATCTCCCAGCCACGGGAGGGGTTCATCCGCCGCCCCGGCAGTTCAAAGGGTTCGTAGTACCAGGCCGGATGGAAAGGTGTGTCAGGATGCCATGCCCGGGACGGGGCCTTGACCCGATGCGGATAATAGAGGTTGATCCCCAGCTCATCGACGGTGTTGTCCGCTATCAGCGCCAGCTCTTCGGCGCTGTAGTCCCACTGCACCTGATGTTTCTCCAGCAGGGTAAACAGTTCTTGCGGGTAGTGGCCGTGTACCAGCGGATCGAGGAATACCCGGTTGTAGAACAGGTCGTAGATCTCAGCGGCCTTCACATCATGGGCCGCGCGCGACCGCGGATAGGTCACCTCCGGGTTAAGAATGCAGCCCACGCTACCGCGATAACCTTTTTCACGGAACAGCTTCACCACCTTCGCCGTCGCCAGCACCTTATGGTGATTCCACTGCATCCAGGTGCTGGTGTTCTGTTCATACGGCCAGCGCAGCGCGTCGAGATAGACCCGGGTCTGGACCACAATCGGCTCGTTGAAGCTGAACCAGCGCTTCACCTGATGGTGATAGCGGGCAAACACTTTTTCGGCATAGCGCACGAACAGTTCCACCACATGCTTTGACGCCCAGCCGCCGTAGGTTTCCAGCAAGACGCCCGGCAGCTCGTAGTGCTCAAGGCAGATCATCGGCTCAATGCCCTGGCGGTGCATCTCCGCAAACAGCGCGTCGTAATAGGCGGCGTACTCCTCATCCACGGTGGCGTTTTCGTAATCGGTAAGAAAACGCGACCAGTTGATCGAGGTGCGGTAGTGGGTCAGGCCGGCCTGCTTCATCAGCGCCACGTCTTCACGGAACCGGTTGATGAAATCGGTCGCGACCGCCGGGCCGTAGCCGTTATGCCACACCTGACGATCGTTTTTGTACCAGAGATCGATCCACGAATCCTGCCCGGCTTTCTTGCCGCTCCAGCCCTCGGTTTGCCAGGCGGAGGCCGCCGCCCCAAGGATAAAATCCTCGGGGATAGTCATCTGTTTTATGCTCATGCGTTATTTGTCGCCTCCTTGTTGGCGGCCTGAATCGCAGCCTGCTCAGCGCGGCGTGAAGCAATTTTCACAAACGGCAGGTAGATCAGGACGGCAGTAATGATGCAGATACCCTGCGTGACCACCGCACCCATCGAACCGGCGGTGGAGAGCCAGGCGTTGATCAGCGGCGGTGTGGTCCAGGGCACCATCACCACGGCTTTACCGGCAAAACCGGTGACGGTGGCGAAGTAACCGATGGAGCCGGTCACCAGCGGGGTGATGATGAATGGGATCGCCAGAATCGGGTTGAGCATGATTGGCATACCGAAGATCACCGGCTCATTGATGTTAAAGATCCCCGGGCCGATGGAGAGCTTGGCAATCTCCTTCATCTCTTTGCGTTTGGTGCCGATCATCACGGCGATCAGCAGGCCAATGGTCAGGCCCGAGCCGCCGATGCTCATGTACACATCCCAGAACGGCATGGTGATGATGTTCGGGATCTCTTTGCCCTGCTCAAAGGCGCTCATGTTAACGGTGATCGCCCCCAGCAGCAGCGGCTCGCGGATCGGTTTGATCATCTGGTTACCGTGGATACCAATCACCCAGAACAACTGAGCGACGAACATCAGCAGCAGGATCCCCGGCAGGCTTTGTACCACCCGCTCCAGCGGCTGCTGCACCACCTGGTAGACCGCATCGTACAGGTACATGCCGGTCACCTGATGGAACACAAAACCAAAGGTGGCGATGAGGGTAGTAGTAATGATCGCCGGGATCAGCGCCGAAAACGAGGCCGACACGTTCGGCGGCACGGTGTCAGGCATTCTGATTTTCAGCCCCGGGCGTCCCTCCAGCCAGCAGTAAATCTCCACCGACAGGATGGCGATAAACATGCCGAGGAACAGGCTGCGGGTATCGGAGAACTGGCGCAGCAGCACATCTTTTACGATGTGTATTTCGCCATCGACCATCATCTCAACGGTGGTGGGGGTGACGCAGATAAAGCAGATCACCGCCAGCAGCCCCGGGAACAGGGACTTAATGCCGTTGATGCGCCCCAGCTCGATGCCGATTAAGAACACGGCTCCGATATTAAGGAAGTTCAGCGTGGCGTAGTTCAGGGCGCTGGTGATCGGTTTTAGCGTGGCGAGAAACGAGAGCGACTGAAAGCTGGCTAAACCGTTTTTCGGATCCAGCACCATGTTGGAGATCAGCACCGAAAACGCGCCCACAATGATGACCGGCATTAAGGTGATGAAGGCGGACTTTATCGCCATGATGTAGCGATAACTGTTGAACTTAGTGGCGAAACTGCCCAGAGAGTTGATCAGTTTTTCCTGTAATGCCATGGGGTAATACCTCAGTAAAAGGGCCTTTATTGGGATAAGGTGTACAGCCGGCTTCTATTGGCATACCAAAAATAGCTTCCAGTCACGATTTGTTCTGTGATTAAGCTCTCAACGCGGAAAGAGGTATCCCAGAGAGTAATTTATAATCACTTTGGTATGCCACTTTTACGTTGTCCGCGACCCGTTACCAGAAAGCGTGATCCTGATGGGGGTTTTGCCCCTCCCGTCCGGCTTATGCCCCTGAACGTCTGTGATAAACTTGCGAGCATAACGTGGAAGCAGGAAGAACAAATGGCAACAATGCTGGATGTCTCACTGCGCGCGGGCGTGTCGAAAGCCACGGTGTCGCGCGTACTGAACGGCACAGGTCAGGTCAAAGAGAGTACCCGTCAGCAGGTGTTTAACGCGATGGAAGAGCTGGGCTATCGCCCCAATTTTCTGGCGCGATCGCTGGCGAACCGGACCAGCAACAGCATTGGTCTGGTGGTCTCGACCTTTGACGGTTTTTACTTTGGCCGCCTGCTGCAGCAGGCCTCGCGTCAGACCGAAACGCACGGCAAACAGTTGATTGTCACCGACGGTCACGATACCCCGGAGCGGGAAGAGGAAGCGGTGCAGATGCTGGCCGATCGCCAGTGCGATGCCATCGTGCTTTATACCCGTTACATGAGCGAAAAAGCGATCATGAAGCTCATCAACAGCGTGCAGATGCCGCTTATCGCGATCAACCGCGACGTCAGCCAGGCCCGGGAGCGCTGCGTGTTCTTCGAGCAGCAGACGGCGGCCTTCAGTGCTGTGGAGTACCTGATAAGCCAGGGGCACCGGGAGATCGCCTGTATGACGGTGCCGATCCACACCCCCACCGGCAAGGCGCGACTGGCCGGCTATCGCAAGGCGCTGGAAAAGCACGGCATTCCCTGGGATGAGAGCCGGGTAAAATATGGCGATTCGGGGATGACCCGCGGGTATGAGCTGTGTCAGGAGTTACTGAACGACAAGGTGCCGTTCAGCGCCCTGTTTGCCTGTAATGATGATATGGCTCTCGGAGCCTCGAAGGCGCTGCACCAGGCCGGGCTGCGCATTCCGCAGGACGTGTCGTTATTCGGGTTTGATGATGCGCCCTGCGCGAAGTGGCTGGAACCGGCGCTGTCTACCGTCTATCTGCCGATCGACAACATGATTACCACCGCTATCGATCAGGCGATCCGGCTGACCAAGAACGAGCCGATCGAAGCGATCCCGCCGTTTACCGGCACGCTGGTACTGCGCGATTCGGTGGCGACGGGACCCTGGTTCGATCAGAACAGTTCGAGCGAGAGCAGTTCCTGAATGGTCTGGCGACGGCGGATCAGCCGCGCCTCGCCCTTATCAAACAGCACTTCCGGCAGCAGCGGACGGCTGTTGTAGTTTGAGGACATCGACGCACCGTACGCGCCAGTATCGTGCAGCACCAGATAATCCCCCGGCACCACCTGCGGCAGTGCGCGGGTTTCCACTTTCCCGCCCTCCTGCTGGGTAAAGACATCCCCGGATTCGCACAGCGGCCCGGCCACCACCGTCTCCACCACCGGTGCCTGGGTTAAATCCCGGCCGTCCGCCGCCAGGGCGGTAATGTGGTGATAGCTGCCGTACATGGACGGACGCATCAGATCGTTAAAGCCCGCGTCGATCAGCACGAAGTGACGGCTCCCCATCGCCTTCACGCTGCGAACCTGGGCCACCAGCACGCCCGATTCCGCCACCAGGAAACGCCCCGGCTCGATCTCCAGCTTCACAGGGTGACCCAGATGGGCGGCAATTTTGTCTCGCGCGCCGTTCCATAAACCGAAGTAGTGATCGGTATCGATCGCCTCTTCCCCTTCGCGATACGGAATGGATAACCCACCGCCCGCGGAGATCGCCTCCAGATCCTGACCAAACTCAATCACCTGGCGCACCATCGCGCCGCACACCTGCTCAAGGTGACCGTAATCCACGCCGGAGCCAATGTGCATGTGGATACCCACCAGCTTCAGGTTATAGCGCTGCAATACTTCCAGTGCCGCGGGCAGATCGCTGTACCAGATACCGTGTTTGCTGTTTTCGCCGCCGGTGTTGGTCTTCTGGCTATGACCGTGACCAAAGCCCGGATTGACGCGCAGCCAGACGCGATGGCCCGGCGATACCTGCCCCAGTTGCTCCAGCATATCCACCGAACCGGCGTTGACCGGGATCTGCAGCTCATGCACCCGGGCAAGGGTGGCGCTGTCGATCAGATCGGCGGTAAAGACGATGGAATCCTGGTCGGCCTGTGGATCGTAGCCCGCCGCCAGCGCACGCTCGATTTCACCGAGCGACACGGAGTCGACCTTGACGCCCTGCTCACGCATCAGGCGCAGAATGTGGATGTTGGAGCAGGCTTTCTGGGCAAAGCGCACCACGTCGAACTGATGCAGTGCCGCAATTTTGTCGCGGATAATCTGCGCGTCATAGACCCAGACCGGGCAGCCAAACTCCGCAGGCAGGCGCAGCAAATTGTTGGCGTTCAGATCGGTATCGGTGTTGTTCAGCGGGCGTGGCATGGTGCTCTCCGGGAAATCAATTTTTTATGATTACGCCACAGCCCGAAGAGAATAAAAAATATCGTTTTATCGTCAGTCTATGCAAAAATGATATGGATTATGCGCAACCAGGTCGCCTTCCATGCCCGCAGTAAACTTACGCCATATTGAAATTTTCCACGCCGTGATGACCGCCGGAAACCTGACCGAAGCCGCGCGCCTGCTGCACACCTCGCAGCCGACGGTGAGCCGCGAGCTGGCGCGCTTCGAGAAGGTGATCGGCCTAACGCTGTTTGAGCGCACACGCGGGCGGCTGCATCCCACCGTGCAGGGGTTACGGCTATTCGAGGAGGTGCAGCGCTCCTGGTACGGGTTGGATCGCATCGTCAGTGCCGCCGACAGCCTGCGAGAATTTCGCCAGGGCGAGCTGTCTGTCGTCTGCCTGCCGGTCTTCTCCCAGTCGTTTTTGCCTGCCCTGCTGCAGCCGTTTCTCGCCCGCTACCCGGACGTGAACCTGACTATCGTCCCGCAGGAGTCGCCCCTGCTGGAGGAGTGGCTCTCGGCCCAGCGCCACGATCTGGGCCTGACCGAAACCCTCGCGACCCCGGCGGGTACC
>Ga0256408_1001470_pt1 | contig 12802 bp, 10 predicted proteins | sample PhyAR1_FD_185998 | JGI IMG/M metagenome (GOLD analysis project Ga0256408, IMG submission 185998) | Leaf surface microbial communities from alfalfa plants in UC Gill Tract Community Farm, Albany, California, United States - DLSL A.R1 | ecosystem: Host-associated > Plants > Phyllosphere >...
ATAAATAATAAAACAATCAGTGAAATGATAAATAAAGTAGCAATAATGGCAATCCATACGACATAACTGGCAATTTTTGCCAGCTTTTTCATACTACTAGCGATTTGGTCATATTGATCAGAAGAGGCCTTAACCGTATAATATTTAGGCACCAGCGGTTTTATTTCTTGCTTAAAGGCTTCAACGTCATCAGGACTTTTTAACACATAATACGGAACATACATATCACCTTCTGAAACGTCTTCAAGCATTGCTGCTTCTTCTGCTGACATAAATTTTTTCTGTTTTTCAGTAAATTCAGTGGCCATCTCATTAACAACATTATTTGGCAGATAAATTGTGTTTAGTTGTTGATTATCAAAAAAGGCTTGTTGATTGGCCTGGTCCTCTGCCGTTTGCTTTTTGGTTGTGACGGAAGTAGGTTCAAAAATACCGATAACTTTGACTGGTGTATCAACTGTAAACTGAGGGTTGACGCCACCTTTTTCATTGAATGATTCATAGTCTGTATTATCAAGCACCAGTTGATCCCCAATTGAAAGACCATTTTCATCTGCAAATTGGGCGGAAATAACTGCTACGGCATTTCCATTGTCAATATCCTCCTGTTGAAAAGCCGTCCCTTTCACCAACCTGATCTTTTTCTTCTGGCTATCCAAAATGGGCGCGTAATTAACCCCCTTAATCGTTAACATATTACTACCATTAAATCCTTCTGTTTCGATCGCTTTGACTTTCTCAGAAGTAACATAAAAGTTGATGCTATAATCGTAGTACTTCACATAGCTTGAGGTACCAATTTTTTTAATTGTAGCTTCATCCAAATATTTCAGGTCTTTAAAGAAATCTGGATCCTGCATTTCTTTTTGATGGTTTTCATAGTCAAAATCAACTGTAGCGGTTGCGCCTAATTGCTTTTTTATATGTTTTTCGACGTTTTGTGTCGACTGTTGAATGGCGATTGAACCGGCGATCACATTTCCCAACACGAAGATCACTGCAAATAAAATCAACGACTTCCCTTTTTTACGTATCACGCTGCGTAAAGCACGTTTTCCAAAGTTCATTTACTCATCTCCCTTTAATCTTTCTCATTTAATTATTCCATATTCTTAAAGTATATACAAGTTCTTTTTTATTTATCTGATACTCTTTGTAAAATATGCTTAATCTTACTATAAAAAATACCTAAGAAATAAGAGGTTACCTCTTGTTTCTTAGGTATAGATGGTGTATGAACGTTCTTTGGCAGAATCGTTTAGACTTCTAATAATTCTTGTTCTTTTTTAGCAGTGATGGTATCAATATTTTTGATACTATCATCGGTAATTTTTTGAACTTCTTTTTCCAATTTTCTTAATTCATCTTCGGTTAAGTCACCATTTTTTTGTTTTTTCTTTAATTCATCCATGGCGTCACGGCGAACATTTCGAACCGCAACTTTTGAATTTTCTGCTTCTTTTTTAACTTCTTTAGCTAATTCCTTTCTGCGTTCTTCAGTTAATTGAGGAATTACTAAGCGAATGACGTTACCATCATTGGTTGGACTAATCCCAATATCGCTAGCTTGAATTGCTTTTTCTATATCACCAATTGATGATTTATCAAATGGAGTGACCATCAAGACCCGCGCTTCAGGAATGTTGATACTTGCCAATTGGTTTACTGGTGTCAAAGCGCCGTAGTATTCCACTTGAATTCGATCTAAAAGACTAGCATTGGCTCGGCCAGCCCGAATTTGTCCTAACTCACGTTGCAAGCTTTCTTCTGCTTTTTTCATTTTTTCTTTTGCGACTGTTAATGCTTGTTCTGTCATTTTTTATTTCCCCCTCACAGTTGTACCGATATTTTCTCCGAGGATAGCTCGGCGAATATTGCCAGATTCATTGAGATTAAAGACGACTAATGGAATGTCATTGTCCATGCTTAAAGAACTAGCCGTTGAGTCCATCACTTGCAAGCCTTTGGAGATCACCTCCAAATGTGTTAACTCTTCAAATTTAACGGCGCTTGTATCAACTTTTGGATCAGCAGAGTAAACCCCATCAACATTGTTTTTCGCCATCAAAATTACATCTGCATCCACTTCAGCTGCTCGTAGGGCTGCTGTTGTGTCAGTAGAGAAATATGGATTGCCAGTGCCACCGGCAAAGATCACGATTCGACCTTTTTCTAAATGGCGTTCTGCTCGTCGACGGATGTATGGTTCAGCAATTTGGCGCATTTCAATAGATGTTTGTACACGGGTCGGAACGCCTAAATTTTCTAACGTATCTTGTAGAGCTAAGGCATTCATTACCGTTGCTAGCATCCCCATGTAATCTGCTTGTGCTCGTTCCATCCCCATTTGTGCACCGATTTGGCCTCGCCAGATATTGCCGCCGCCCACCACGATGGCCATTTCAATGCCTAGTTCATGAACGTCTTTGATTTCTTTGACAATTTCTTTGATGACAGGAGGATTAATGCCAAATCCATCTGCTCCCGCTAGTGCTTCGCCGCTTAACTTTAATACTACCCGTTGATATCTAGGTTTTACCATGATTGATTCCCTCCAGTATTTCTCTAAGAACATTTTAGCATAAGAAGCGGTCTTTGCCGCTACCTATCTCTTACTATTGCCTAAAAAAAGGGAGCGCATATGCTATGCGTTCCCAAAGGGTCAGAAAGTAACTGCCCACAAATCAAGCAGCAAATCAAAAGGCTACAGCCTTTTGATTGGACTGTCTTTTGGAAAACCACTGATAAACCGGCTTTTCCTGCCAAAGATTTGGTTTTATTTTTTCATTTGGCTCATAACTTCATCAGCAAAGTTATCTTCACGTTTTTCAATTCCTTCGCCAACTTCAAAGCGTACAAATGATTTTACTGTAGCGCCTTTAGCAGCTACGTATTTTTCAACAGTCATGTCTGGATCTTTAACGAATGGTTGATCAACCAAGGCGATTTCGGCTTTGAATTTGTTCAAACGTCCAATAACCATTTTTTCAACGATTTGGGCTGGTTTGCCTTCGTTTAATGCTTGTTCAGTTAAGATTGCTTTTTCATGGTCTAATTCTTCTTGAGGAATTTGTGACTCATCCACATAGCGAGGGTTAATCGCTGCGATATGCATAGCTACATCTTTAGCTACTTCTTCGTCAGTCGTGCCTTCAAGGACAGACAATACGGCAATACGTCCACCCATGTGCAAGTAAGCACCGAAAGCAGCATTGTCAGATTTTTCGACAACTTCGAAACGACGGAAACTAATTTTTTCTCCAATAACAGTTGTTGCTTCGATTAATTCAGATTCAATAGTGCCTTTTTCAGTTTTGATGGCCATTGCTTCTTCCATAGTTGCTGGCTTGTTTTTAGCCACTTCTGCGGCAATCCGTTTAACTAAGTCTTGGAACATTTCATTTTTTGATACGAAGTCAGTTTCTGAGTTTACTTCAACGATAGCAGCTACATTTCCTGCTGTTGCAACACTGGCTAAACCTTCTGCTGCTACACGGTCATTTTTTTTCGCAGCTTTAGCCATACCTTTTTCACGTAAAAAGTCAACTGCTTTATCCATATCGCCTTCTACTTCTACTAAGGCTCTTTTTGCATCCATCATACCGACACCAGTCATGTCGCGTAGTTCTTTTACCATTTTTGCTGTAATATCTGCCATTTTCTATGTCCTCCTCGGATAGTAATCAAACTCTTTTAAAAAAGCCATCTCAAAGGAGATTCAGGCTTTTTGTCGCCTAGCCTTCGAGACAGCTCCGTAGGTTGCTTATTCAGCTGATTCACTTGTTTCGTTGTCGCCTTCTACTACATCAACAATTTCTTCGATTGATGTTGCTTCTGGTGATTCTTCCACGAATAATTCTTCTGCTGCTTGGTCTTCCCCTTGGTTTCCTTCGATAAATGCATCAGCCATTTTTGCTGTAATTAGCTTAACGGCACGGATTGCATCGTCATTTGAAGGGATCACTACATCGATTTCGTCAGGATCACAGTTCGTATCAACCATCGCAACGATTGGAATGTTTAATTTTTGGGCTTCTTGAACAGCAATGCGTTCTTTACGTGGATCAACGATGTACATTACATCTGGAATTCTTGGCATATCAGCGATACCGCCTAAGAATTTTTGTAAACGTTCACGTTCTTTATTTAAACCAACGACTTCTTTTTTAGGTAGAACTTCAAAAGTGCCGTCTTCTTCCATTGCATTGATTTTTTTCAAACGAGCGATACGTTTTTGGATTGTATCCCAGTTTGTTAACGTACCACCTAACCAACGGTGGTTTACATAGTATTGACCAGCGCGGATAGCTTCGTCTTTGATTGCTTCTTGTGCTTGTTTTTTAGTACCTACGAATAAAGCAACGCCGCCTTCTTCTGCAACGTTTTTCATATAATCGTATGCTGCATCTACTAACTTAACTGTTTTTTGCAAGTCAATAATGTAGATTCCGTTTCTTTCTGTGAAGATGTATTTCTTCATTTTTGGGTTCCAGCGACGTGTTTGGTGACCAAAGTGTACGCCGGCTTCCAGTAATTGTTTCATAGAAATTACTGCCATTTTTTGTTTCCTCCAGTTTGGTTTTTGATTTTCCTCTCCTTATCGTCAACTCTTTGAAGAACTACCGCAGTAGCACCGCTTCGCAGATGGAAAAGAATGTGGATTTTAGGTAATTGGCACAAACATTGCCTAATCACACCTTTAACAGTATAAAATATTTCCCTATAAATAGCAAGCTAAAATTTTTAAGGAATGGTTGCTTACTCTCAGTCCTTGATCAAAGCTTATATTGATTTTTGGCTAACCAGCACCTATAGGCAATACCAACTTTATAAATCAATGAAATGAGCCGAACTTTCCACTTTTTTGATTACCAGCTTCGTTTTTTATTTTAACAGTTCAAAATGATACATCAAAATACCGGCAGCAATTGCTACATTTAAAGATTCTGCTTGGCCTTTCATAGGAATGTACAAATTAGCGGTAGTTTTTTCCAACAGCTCGGCGGCAACTCCACTGCCTTCGTTACCTAAAAGCAGACCATACGATTTGACCGATACCTGTTGAGTAAAAGGCAAGGCCCGATCATCTAAAGCAGTGCCGAAAACCGGTACCTTATTTTCTGCAAATATCTTCATTACCTCTACCAATGGATAGCGAATAATTGGTAAATGATAATTACTGCCTTGCATAGAACGTAGTACTTTTGTATTGTAGATATCGGCCGTACCTTCCCCTAAAATCACACCAGCCAAGCCAGCAGCATCTGCCGTTCGAATCATAGTTCCAACGTTTCCTGGATCTTGAACATTATCCAGCAATAGCCAGCCACCATGAGTAGATGGCAGCTCCGACACTTGCGGCATAGCTACAATTGCCAAAATCCCCTGGGCAGTTGGCAACTCAGACAGTTGGTGTAAGACATCATCGCTGACAAATACCAATAATTCTGCCGGTTGCTTTTGTAACCAAGGTCCCCACTCTTTTTGTCCTCGTTGATTAAAGACAAGCGCTTCAATTTTTTGTTTGGCTTGTACGGCTTCTTCCACTAAATGGAACCCTTCAATAATGTAACGTTGTTGCTGCTGCCGCTCTTTTTTCTTGTGTAGTTTCTTCCATTCCTTTATCAATGGATTTTTCGTTGACATAATCTCTTTCATATAGCCACCTCGTTTGATAGTATACCATGCTTGTACCTTGGTTGGATACTTGCGAATAAGCGAAAAAATCGCTATCATAAATGTAAATAAATGAGAGGAAGTGCGCCCAATGCAAAAATTGAAATTAAACGTACAAGGACGTGTGCAAGGCGTTGGCTTTCGTTATATGACGAAAATATTAGCTGATGAGCTAGGCATTAAAGGAACTGTACGCAATGAAGAAGATGGTTCTGTATCCATTGAAGCTATTGGAGAAGAAGAACCGCTAGCTTGTTTTATTCAAAAGGTTAAAGCATCTCCGAGCCCTGCTGGACGTGTCACCTATGTTGACATTCAAGAGGATCCGTTAATGGAAGACTACACTAAATTCACAGTAACTAATTAAGCCCACAACCTGTCAGATTCTCTAGATTTACGATTGAAAAAAAAACAATTTTCCAGTATAGTTAACATTGTGCAAATTTTTTAGAAAAGGAACGAACAGAATGCGAAAAATAAATCGATGGATCTACGGTTCCGGCTTGCTTTTTTTACTGATGTTTCTATCTGGCTGTGTGAAAACTGGCGCTAATGGGCAACCAACAGGTGAAGGTTTCGTCTACAATTATCTTGTGTTACCTATGAGCAATGCGATTACGTATCTTGTAAATAATTTCAACTGGAATTACGGCTGGGCGATTATCTTTATCACCATTATTGTCCGCATCGTTATCATGCCACTTGGTTTGCATCAATCTAAAAAAAGCTTCATTCAAACAGAAAAGATGCAAGCTATTAAACCTCAGGTTGACATTGCTCAAGCGAAAATGAAAGAAGCAACGACTCGTGAAGAACAAATGAGCGCTCAAGCAGAACTACAACGGATTTACAAAGAAAACAACGTGAGTATGGTTGGCGGCATCGGTTGTCTGCCGTTGTTGATTCAAATGCCGATCTTCTCTTCTTTATTCTTTGCAGCGCGCTATACCAAAGGAATTGCAACAGCTACTTTCTTTGGCATCAATTTAGGGAAGCCTAGTATCGTTTTAGTGGTACTTGCCGGGGTAGCCTATTTGGCTCAAGGATATATCTCCATGATCGGAATTCCGGAAGAACAAAAGAAAACTATGAAATCAATGTTGGTCGTTTCCCCATTGATGATCGTCTTCATGTCCTTTAGTTCACCAGCCGGCGTTTCGCTATACTGGGTAGTCGGCGGGATCTTCACTTGTATTCAATCAGTGATTACCAACATCTTCTTACGCCCAAGAATTAAGGCACAAATTCAAGAAGAATTGAAAAAAAATCCACCGAAACAAGTAGTAACTCCACGCAAAGACGTAACGCCAAAAGCAGTAAAACCAGCAGACTTAGCGCCAAAACCTAAGAAAAATGCTAAAGGTCAAGGCCGCAATGCTGGGAAACAAAATCAGAAGAACAACCAAAAATAATTTTTCTATAGTAAGTAAATGCCTGAGGGCTGTTCAAACTTTAGCGTTGACTAACAATCAATCCTGTTAGTCAACGCTAATAATTTTTGTGCCTTTGGTAATTAGCTATGCTTTAATAAAAGGGGCTGAAAAAGTAACAGATACTTTTTCAGCCCCTCTTATTATACGATGCATAAAATTTATAATAAAAGTTAATCGTTTCTTGGCTAAATTTAAAATAACCAAAAAGCTAAACATCTCTTCAAGCCAGGAAAGTAAGACTGATTAAACCCAACTAGCAGCATGAAAACTTAGATTAAAGCTTTTTTACGGCGTTTCATATTTCTCACAGCTACGAAAATACAGGCGATCACTAACAAGATTAAGCTAATGATTGTGGTGGTTATGATGCTTGGGTAGCGTTGATCCCATCCGGAGGCCGATTCATGTTTAAGTAAAACACCCAAATAGCCCCAAATAACTGCCAAGCCGTAAGCGATGTTGCGATTGTCAATAATGATGCTGACAGCTACCACCAGCCCAATAACTAGCGCAGCATTGGTCCAAAAGGGCTGATCCTTCATAAATAAAGGAATTTCTTGTTGGACAATGGTCGCACTGATATTGGCGATTGTAGCTACAGTTATCCAGCCAAAGTAAACACTAAAAGGTAAACGAATCAACACGTATTCCTTTTTATCAAAGGGAATAGTTCGTAACAAGTAATTCAGATAAAATAAAGATCCTACAAGTCCCAACATTAAAATAGTGGAAATAAGTAAATACTCAAATTGCCACGTAAACAACCACAAACAGTTTAAAATAGAAGAAATCGAAAAAGCCCAATTGACTTTGTTCAGCAATTGCCGATTGGTGATAACTGCACTTACCCGCGCTTTTGCCATCCACTGATAGACCAAAAAAGCAGCCAACAATAAATAGATTACCGACCAAATAGCAAAAGTCACGCCAGCTGGCGCAAATAACGTTTCATATTTTTGAGAAATATCTTGGGTTTTCATGCCATTAATTGGAAATAACGCTGCACTCATATTCACCACCAACATAATCACAAATAAAATGGTCGCCCACAATCGACTTTGATTCCCTGTTTGCTTTTCCATACCATTCACTCTCCTTATATTTTAAAAAAGATGAAATCATAGCTATTAACATAATAATAGTATCACCTTTTACAATCATGGAAAAAAATTTCGCTTGTATAGATAAAAAAGGCTGGAATAGAAGGGGTAAACGAAAAAATAAGCTAAAATTCACGAAAATTTCTTTTACAATTTTGTGAATTTTAGCTTATTTCCAAAAGCGTTACTTCTGCTTCGCCGTTTATTCGTTTTAGAAAGAGAGGCAAAAGTATTTTTTCCTTTTGTCTCTCTTTTTTTCGTTGTTTATTTGACAACTAATAAATCTAAACTTGCCAATGATAATGCTAGCTGAGCAATTTTCATCAATTGGGCTAAGCGATTTTGTTTGATTGCTTCATCTTCAGCCATGACCATCGTTTCATCAAAATAACGTTCAATTAGCGGCCGTAAGCTCACTAATGCGTCATAGTTTTCAGCCATAGTTTTTTCAGTAAAGTCTGAGGCAACTGCTTCGACTGCTTCATATAACGTTTTTTCCGCATCATTCTCGAATAAAGTAGGATTGACGGTATCTGGTATTTCTTTTAATACTTCACGTCCTTTTTTTGCTAAGTTAATCACGCGTGTTAAGGCTTCGACTGACGGTTTAAAGTCCTTGTCGGTTAAACGTTCTTTTAAGATAGCAGCTGCAGAAAATAGTTGAGACAAATCTTTTTGTTCGGCCGCAATCACCGCATCGATAATATCATGACGTACATCTTTTGTTAATAATAGCTGACGTAAACGAGCTTTCACAAAATCAATGACTTCTTGCTGCCCTGTACTTAATTGAATGCCATAAGTTTCACTATCAGCATTGATGGCAGCACTAATTTCCTTTTGTAATTGAACCAACGGGAATGACCATTTTTTCGCTTCAATAATGCGGATCACACCATAGGTTTGACGCCGTAAAGCATAAGGGTCATTAGACCCACTAGGAACCATGCCAAGGGCGAAGAATGAAAAGACACTGTCCAATTTATCGGCAATCGCTAGAACTGCACCAATATTAGAAGACGGCAACTCCCCTTCGCTGGCTATGGGCAGATAATGTTCACGGATAGCACTAGCAACAGCTGGTCGCTCTCCTTGTAACAAAGCATATTTTTCCCCCATGATCCCTTGTAATTCCGGAAATTCACCAACCATATTGGTTACTAGGTCAAACTTATAAATTTCAGCAGCTCGTTTTAAATCGGTTAATTCAGTTTCCGATAAGCCTACTTGTTTGCCGATAATTTGACTAATCACATTGACCCGCTGCATTTTTTCATAAATTGAGCCAATTTTCTCGTGGAACGTAACATGTTTTAATTTTTCGACGCAATCTTCAATGGACAACTTTTGATCTTCTTTATAGAAAAACTCTGCATCTTCAAGACGAGCAATTAATACTTTTTCATTACCTTTAATAACATTTTCAATATGAACCCGGTCGCCGTTTCGAACGGAAATAAAAGCCGGCAGCAATAAACCTTCTTCATTGCGCACTTCAAAATAACGTTGGTGCTCTTTCATTGAAGTTACTAAGACTTCAGCTGGTACAGATAAATATTTTTCATCAAAATGCCCCACAAACGCAGTTGGGAATTCTACTAAGTTCGTAACTTCTTCTAATAAGGCTTCGTCTAAGTCCAATTGCCATTTTTTTTCAGCAATCAGCATGTGGGCTTGGTCAACAATCATTTGTTTCCGTTTATTTTGATCAACAATGACAAATTGACTTTTTAATTTTTCTTCATATTCATGCGCATGGTTAAAGGTGACGCTATCTCCTAAAAAGCGATGACCGCGTGATTGATTTCCAGCGACAATGTCCAAGACGCTTACAGGAATCACTTCATCGTCTAACAAGGCCACCAGCCAGTGAATCGGACGAACGTATTCAAAATCATAATTGGCCCAACGCATCGTCACTGGAAACGTTAAGCTCATAATCACATCTTTTAAGCCCACAAGAACTTCTTTGGCTGATTTTCCTTTAGTAAATTTAGTTACATAGACATATTCAACCCCATTTAGTTCTTTAAAAACAATTTCATCTGTGGTGACCCCTTGTCCACGCACAAATCCTTGAGCAGCTTTTGACCAATTGCCTTCAGCATCCAAGGCAATTTTTTTGGCTGGTCCTTTGACTTCGGCTTCTACGTCGGCTTGTTTTTCCGGGATCGCTGTTACTTTTACAGCTAAACGACGAGGTGTGGCAAAGGATTGTATTGTTTCATAGGTTAAATGATTTTCGTCTAAAAAGTTAATCACTTTTGCTTCCAATTGCGTACGGCTTGGAGTAACAACATGTGCTGGCATTTCCTCTAAACCGATTTCCAATAGTAAATCTTTCGCCATGTTATTTTGCCTCCTTTTGTTCGTTGTTCAATAATGGGAATCCTAATTTTTCTCGTTCGGCAACAAAAATTTTCGCAACTGAACGAGCCATGCTTCGAATACGAGCTAAGTAACCAGCACGTTCTGTTACTGATACGGCGCCTCGTGCATCCAACAGGTTAAACGTATGGCTGCATTTCAAAATATAATCATACGCAGGATGAACTAAATTTTCGTCAATGCAGCGTTTTGCTTCTTGTTCAAATTTATCGAAGTTATCTAAAAGCATTTCTTGGTTACTGAGCTCAAATGAATATTTTGAGTGCTCATATTCAGGTTGAATAAAGATTTCACCGTATTTGACTCCATGGGTCCATTCTAAATCATAGACGCTTTCAACTTCTTGAATATAAGAAGCCAAGCGCTCCAAGCCATAAGTTATTTCAGAGGTAACTGGCTTGCACTGCAAACCACCGACTTGCTGGAAGTAGGTAAATTGGGTAATTTCCATGCCGTCCAGCCAAACTTCCCAGCCTAGACCGGCACAACCCATTGAAGGATTTTCCCAGTTATCTTCAACAAATCGAATATCATGCTCTAATGGATCAATTCCTAGCAATTTCAAGCTCTCTAGGTACAGTTCTTGGATGTTTTCTGGTGAAGGTTTCATCACTACCTGAAACTGATGGTGTTGGTATAAACGATTAGGATTTTCTCCGTACCGACCGTCAGCTGGACGCCGTGAAGGCTCGACGTAAGCAGCATTCCAAGGCTCAGGACCAATCGCTCGTAAAAATGTATAGGGACTCATCGTGCCGGCGCCTTTTTCTGTATCATAGGCTTGCATTAACATACAGCCATTAGCCGACCAAAATTTTTGTAAAGTTAAAATCATTTCTTGTACGGTTAACTTATTTTTCATTGTTTTCCTCCCTGGAATATTTTTTTATCGACATAAGGATTGATTTGGTTATGGGAAATCAGTTTTTAAAGGAAACCAGATTAACTGAGTTTGTATAATGTAGTGATTCCTTTTAAAAAAGGTTCTGCTCTTTCTTTTGGATTGAGCAGTTTGTTTTTTTATTCGACTGCAGCCTTCCCCTTGGTCAGCTCATACTGTTCCTTCTCTGCTCTGACAGCTTGTACCAGTTACAGCAGGGAACATGTAAAAAGTCCCTATGTCTTTTCAGACATAGGGACGAGTAATCGCGGTTCCACCCTACTTCCGGCATTAAGGCCGACAGCTTCATTGTTTGTACTCTAAAGTGCCTTTCAAAAGCGCCATGTTTCTGGCTTGCACTGTCCCAGATTCGCTAAACAGAGGGTACTTTTTACTTCTCTTTTTCATCGTACATATTAACTTCTCTACCATAATAAAGTTTGCTGAAGCAGTTGTCAAATTTTTTTCAGAAAAAGATTTCACTTCTCGATTGTTTTCATTAAAAAAGCAACGGCTAGTAATTTTGCTTAGAGCAAATTGTTACGAATGACTAGTATTGATTGATCCACAGCAACTTAAATAGCGAAACTTAGTTGTGCCATGGTCTAAAATTTTCGAAATTTCTATCAATTAGTTGCTTTATTCCGTCTCTTGATCGTTTTGGCGCGGCGTAAGCTTCAACGTATCTTCCCAAGATTTCATTTGGTCAATAAATTTTTTACTTTTTAAATGAATGCCAACGTATTCATCATATAAGGTATCAATCGTTTCTCGGATCGCTGTTTTAGTTTCAGCACTTACTTTGATAGCTTGTACTTGATCATAAGAAATAGCAGAAAAGAGCCGAATAAAGTGAATACTGCGCGGATCTGCGTGATAGCGTCGTTCATCCAAATGCCAGTGCTGTTGACACAAAATACCACTGTATTTTGAAGAATAATCGAACTTTCCTTGTGTTTGCCCACAAATTACACAATGTTGCCATTGCGGAGTTACACCAAAACGATTCAGTAGTTGAATTTCAAAGATGTTGGTAATAATTTCCGGATCTTTTGCTGCTTCTAAAGCTTGTAACGCTAATAGCGTAAATTGATACAAATTTGGATCATACGTACGATCTTCAATCGCTGCATCCACTAAATTCAATAGATACGTGGCATAAGCATTGCTAAAAATATCCTGTTGCAGTCTGCGAAACGGTTGAATTTGCTTACAGCTATTTAAAAACGATAGGCCCTCACTTCTAAAATCACCAATATAAACAGCTGTAGTAAAGGGTAAAATCGCAGGTGTTAAAGGATTGTTTTTACGATGAGCACCTTTGA
>Ga0256408_1001486_pt1 | contig 12721 bp, 14 predicted proteins | sample PhyAR1_FD_185998 | JGI IMG/M metagenome (GOLD analysis project Ga0256408, IMG submission 185998) | Leaf surface microbial communities from alfalfa plants in UC Gill Tract Community Farm, Albany, California, United States - DLSL A.R1 | ecosystem: Host-associated > Plants > Phyllosphere >...
CACCACCGACCAGCAGGATCTGACGGCGCGCGTCCGCGACGCGATCCTGCGCAGCGACTTCGCCCCGCACCAGCGGCTGATCGAGGCGGATCTCAGCGACCGGTTCGAGGCGAGCCGCGCGTCGGTGCGCACCGCGCTGCTCGAGCTGGCGGGCGAGGGGCTCGTGGAGCGCCTGCCGAACCGGGGCGCCCGCGTCCGGGCCATCAGCGTCGAGGAGGCCATCGAGATCGTCGAGGTGCGGATGGGCCTCGAGGAGCTGTGCGCCCGCAAGGCGGCCGAGAACCTCAGCGACGAGGACGCGGCCGAGCTCGCCGCGCTGCGCGCCCGGATCGCCGAGGCGGCCGGCCGGGGCGACCTCGTCGGCTACGCGGCGCTCAACCAGGAGATGGACCGGCGCCTGCGCGACCTCTCGGGCCACGTCACCGCGACGCAGCTGCTGGAGCGCCTGCTCGCGCAGTCGGCCCGCCACCAGTTCCGTCTCGCCTACCACCCGGGGCGCATCAACCAGTCGGCCCCGGAGCACATCGCGATCATCGACGCGGTGCTCGCGCGCGACCCGGATGCCGCGGCGGCCGCGACCCGCCACCACCTCCAGGGGATCGTGGACCTGCTCTCCGAGCTGCGCTGATCCTGAGCGCACGACAGAGGGCCCCCGGCGAACCGGGGGCCCTCTGTCGTGCGGGGCGAGATCAGTCGAACGACTCGGCGTTCTCGTAGCCCTTGCCGTTGAAGCGCTGCACAACGACCGAGGCGACGGCCGGCTGGCCGTCCTTCGTGGTGTCGATGGAGGTGCCCTCGAGCATCAGCGGAGCGGTGAAGTCCGAGATGTCCGTGAGCGACTTCATGAAGTTCTCGCGCGTCGGCTCGGTCATGCCCTTGAAGGCCTCCTCGAGCGTGGCGCCGACCATGTAGCTCCACATGCAGTGCGGGAAGTCCGGCTTGGTGGTGTAGTCGCCCGAGAACTCCTCGAGCGCGGCGAGGAACCCCTTGACGTCCTCGTCCTCGGCGAAGGCCGGGCTCTGCGGGGCCTTCGCGAACGAGACCGAGTAGAAGCCGTCCTCGGCGTTGGCCGCGGCCGGGGTGAGGATCGCGCCCGGGCTCGAGGTGTTCGAGGGCAGGAACCAGCTCGGGGTCCACGACAGCTCGCGCGCCTTCTCGATCGAGGCGATCGCGAGGGGGGTGATCGACATCGCGTTGAAGAACACGTCGGCGCCGCTGGCCGCGAGCTCGGTGAGCTGGGCGTCCACCGCGGTGTCGGTGGCCTCGTACGAGAGCTCCTTGACGACCTCGATGTTGTCGGCGCCCTCGATGGCCGACTTGAAGCCCTCGACGTAGCCCTTGCCGTAGTCGTCATTCTGGAAGAGGATCGCGACCTTGTGGTCCTCCTCGGACGAGGCGAGCAGCTCGCCGAACGCCGCGCCCTCGTTCTGGTAGATCGGCACGAAGCCGAGCTGCCACGGGCTCTCGGTGCGGTCGGAGAAGAGCGGGTCGCCGGTCATGACGAGCGCCTGCGGCACCTCCTCCTCGATGGCCGCCTCGCGGTAGGCGCGGTTGGTCGGCGTTCCCAGACCCGAGGTGAACGCGAAGACGTTCGACTGGTTCTGCTGGAAGTTCGACAGCGCCTTCTGCGGGTCGTACGCGTCGTCGAACGCCTCGACGGTGACCTCGCGGGTCTTGCCGTCGCCGAACTCGATCGGGCCGGCCTGACCGAAGTAGGCCACGAGACCGGCGACGGTGCAGTTGCCGGGGCCCGCGGTGGCGCCCGACAGCGGCGTGGTCACGCCGAGCGTGATGGCGTCGTCCGTGATTCCCGGGCTCGCGGCCGGGGCGCCGGAGTCGCCGCCCTTGCCGTCGTCGCCGCCGCCGGCGTCGCCGCCGCGGCTGCAACCCGCGAGCGTGAGCGCCACGACGGAGCCGATGGCGACGATGCCCATGGCCTTCACCGCCTTGCTGCGCATGTTCATGCTGACCTCCTGGGTGGGTACTGCTGGTGTGGGTGGGTGGGGACTTGTCAGTGCGTCTTCAGGGTGCCGGTCGCGGTGGTGGGCCGTCCGGCGGTGCGATCGCCGCCGCCGTCCTTCTTCTGGAACAGGCGGCGGATCACCCGCGGCAGGCTCGCGATGCCTCCCGGCAGGACGAAGAGCACCACCAGAAGGATGACACCCTGGATCAGCGCGGTGAGCGTCGGATCGATCTCGTTCGTCACATTCGGGACGAGCACGTAGTACGCGCCGCCGAGGAGGGAGCCGGCGATCGACCCGGCCCCGCCGATCACCATCGAGGCGAGCAGGTTGATCGAGTGGTGGAAGGCGAGGGTCTCGGGCGACGTGTACTGCACGACCACCATGTAGAGGAAGCCGCTCACGCCCCCGATCATCGCCGCGATCGTGAAGGCCATCACCTTGTAGCGGTAGGGCGAGATTCCCATCGACGAGGCGACCGCCTCGTTCTCCTTGACGATGGCCAGCGCCCGGCCGAACTTGCCGCGCACGAGGTTGTGCACGAGCACGAACACGGCCGCCGCGATGGCCAACACGATGTAGTACTGCCAGATGTCGTCGAGGTCGGCCCCGAACCAGTCCGGTGCCGAGGTGAAGCGCGCCGAGGTGCCCTGCGAGCCGCCCGTGACGTCGGAGAGGCGCTTCGCCAGCGGCACGCCGATGATGGGGAGCGCGATGGTGACCATCGCGATCGCGAGGCCGCCGAGGCGCGCCGCCGCGAGGGCGACGACGTAGCCGGCGATGCCCGGGATGACCACCGCGAGCAGGAAGACCAGTGCGATGTTCCAGTCCTCGTTGACCCCGTATGCGGTGACGTACGCGCCGAGGCCGAGGAAGAAGATCTGACCGAGCGACACCTGTCCCGTGTAGCCCATGATCACGTTGAGACCGAGCACGGCGACGGCGAAGACGCCGACGCGCGCGAGGGCCTGGTTGGTGGCGGGGTCGAGGTTCCAGGGCGCGAGCACCAGGATCAGCACGACCAGCGCGGCGACGCCGAGGCGCACCCAGCGGTTGCTCCAGAGCTGCTTCATCTTCGGCATCACACACGCACCACTGTCTTGCGGCCGTACAGTCCCTGGGGGCGCACGAGCAGCACCACGAACAGCAGGACGAACGGCACGGCGATCTTCAGGTCATGGCCGATGAACGGCACATAGACGGCGGCCAGGTTCTCGAGCACGCCGATCAGCCAGGCCGCGAAGACCACGCCGATCGGGCTGGACGCGCCGCCGAGGATCACCGCCGCCAGTGCGTAGACGAGCGCGCCGTCGAGCATGCCGGGGGTGAGCGATAGGCGCGGGGCGACGAGGGCTCCGGCGACCGCGCCGAGCGCCGCGGCCAGACCCCAGCCGATCATGAGGAGCCGGCCGACGGGCAGGCCCGAGAACGCCGACGACTTCGGGTTGTCGGCCACCGCGCGCAGCGCCAGGCCCACCTTGGTCTTCTGGAACATCAGCTGCAGCAGAACCATGATCGCGGCGATCGTCAGGAAGGTGCCGAGCGAGCGCCAGCTCACCGCCGCCCCGAGGACGCTGAACGAGTCCGGCGGGAACAGGGAGGGGAACTGCAGGTTGTTGTACGACCAGACCATTCCCGCGATGCCGGTGATGAGGGTGAGCAGGCCGATCGTGACGACCACCGCGGTGTCCGGGTCGCCGCTCTCGAAGCGGCGCATCAGCAGCCGCTCGATGAGGGCGCCGAGCACGAACGAGATCGCGACGGCGACGAGGATCGCCAGGATCAGCGGCAGTCCCATTCCGAGAAGGGCATACGCGAAGTAGGCGGACAGGACGGCCATGCCGCCCTGTGCGAAGTTGATCATGCCGGTCGACTGGTTCACGAGCACGATCGCCAGGGCGATCGCACCGTAGATGGACCCCATGGCGAGGCCGTCGACGACGAGCTGGATGAAGGTGCCCACGTCAGCCTCCCAGGTAGGCACGGCGGATCTCGTCGCGGCCCTTGAGCTCGGCCGACGTTCCCGTCAGCACGCTCCGGCCGGTCTCGAGCACCGTGGCGGTGTCGACGATGCTGAAGGCGAGGTTGGCGTTCTGCTCGACCACGAGCATGGCGATCCCGGACTCCCTGCGCAGCCGGCGGATCGCCTCGTACACGTTCTTGGCCGTGCTCGGGGCGAGCCCGAGCGACGGCTCGTCGAGGATGAGCAGGCGCGGCTTGGCCATGAACGCCCGGGCGATCGCCAGCATCTGCTGCTCGCCGCCCGACATCGCCGAGGCATTGTGCGAGATGCGCGCGGCGAGGTTCGGGAACAGATCGAGCAGATAGTCGACGTCGGTCGCGAGCTCGCGGCGATCCTTGCGCAGGTACGCGCCCACCATGAGGTTCTCGCGGACGGTCAGGTTGGGGAGCGTGCCGCGCCCCTCGGGGACGTGGGCGATGCCGCGGGCCGCGACCTGATCGGGGCGCAGGCCCCGGATGTCGTCGCCGTCGAAGCGGATGACGCCCGTGGTGCGCACAACGCCGCTGATGGCGCGCAGCGTTGTGGTCTTGCCGGCGCCGTTCGCGCCGAGGATGCCCACGGCGCCGCCCTCGGGGACGCTCAGCGAGACGCCCTCCAGCACGCGCACGGGGCCGTACGAGGCGGTGACGTCGACGAGCTCAAGCAGCGTCATCGGCGGCCTCCTTGCCGATGTACGCCTCGATGACGCGCGGGTCGGCCTGGGCCTCCGCGGCGGTGCCCTGCATGAGCATGGCGCCGTGATCGAGCACAACAACACGATCCGTCAGGGCCGAGATCAGGCCCATGTGGTGCTCCACGATGACGACGGTCACGTCGGCGTCGGCCCGCAGATCCTTGACCGTCTGGATGAAGTGCTCGACCTCTCCGTGCGAGAGCCCGGCGGCGGGCTCGTCGAGCAGCAGCAGCTTCGGCCGCATCAGCAGGGCGCGGCACAGCTCGATGCCCTTGTGGAGGCCGTGCGACAGCTCGTCGGCCGCGAGGTCGGCGGCCCAGCCGAGGCCCTGCGACTCGAGCAGCTCGAGTGCCTCGGCGCGCAGCTCGCGCTCGCGGCGGCCGGTCGGCGGCAGGCGCAGCGACCACGCCGCCGGCCCGCCGGGCAGCCGCGTGTGCGCGCCCAGCAGGACGTTCTCGAGCACCGTGGCGTGCAGCTGCAGAGCGGGGTGCTGGAAGGTCCGCGCCAGCCCGTGCCCGGCGAGGCGCGACGGCGCGAGTCCGCTCACGACGGCGTCGTCGATCGAGATCGTCCCGGCGGTGGGGCGGTAGTGCCCGCTGATGCAGTTGAACAGGGAGGTCTTGCCGGCTCCGTTGGGGCCGACGAGACCGAAGATCTCGCCGGGTTCCACGGTGAAGCCGACGTCGTGGAGGACCGTGACGCCGCCGAAGCGGAGGTTCACGTCCTGCAAGGTCAGTCGAGCGGCCATCGCCCCAGTCTTCCGTGCGTCCAGAGGGTCGTCGAATCGGCGCGCGGCCTCGGGTGACCGCATCGGAGCGCCGTTGCTCCGTTCCCCGAAGCGTACGAATGGGGGACCAAAATGTCAACAATCGTGGCGTAAATCCGCCGGCCGGCGGTTAGAGTGTGCGCCATGACTCGCATCGCGGTGATGGGGCTGGGGGAGGCCGGCGCCCTCTACGCGCGCGGCCTTGCCGAGGCGGGCGCGCACGTGACGGGGTTCGACCCCTGGGTCGCGTCCGCCGGGACCGGGCAGGTCGCCACACTCGCCGAGGCCGTCCGCGACGCCGAGCTCGTGCTGAGCCTCGTCGGCGCGCGCGCCTCGGTGGGCGCCGCGCGCGACGCGATCGAGCACATGGCGCCCGGCGCGCTGCTGGCTGACCTCAACACCGCCTCTCCCGAGGTCAAGCACGACGTCGCCACCCTGGCCGGGGCGGCCCGTGTCCGGGTCGCCGACGTGGCGGTGCTCGCTCCCGTGCCCCGGGCGGCGCTCGGCACACCGCTGCTCGCGAGCGGCGAGGGGGCCGCCGCGTTCGCCGCCGCGATGCGCCCATACGGCGCCCCCGTCGACGTCGCCCCCGGCGGCATCGGTGACGCGGCGCGCCTCAAGCTGCTGCGCTCGGTCTTTATGAAGGGCATGGCGGCGCTCGTGATCGAGAACCTCGAGGCGGCCCGCGCGATGGGATCCGAGGAGTGGCTCCGCGGCCAGATGGCCGCGGAGCTCGGCCCCACCGGCTACGACACCGTCGAGCGCATGGTGCCGGGCACGTATCTGCACGCCGAGCGCCGCGAACACGAGATGCGCGACGCCCTCGCCATGCTCGAGGCGCTCGGGACCCCCTCGGACATCACGCGGGCGACGCGCACCTGGCTGCAGCGGATCGTCGCCGGGCGCTGATCAGGCGCCGGAGGAGCGCCAGCCCTCGTGGTAGGTCTCCCGCGCCACGGCGGCGTAGGGAACCGGGCTGACGATCGCGCGGACGGCGATCTGCTCGTGCGGCTCGACCGTGGTCTTCCCGGAGCCCCCGTCGGGCTCGCCCCAGACGACGCGCACCTCGGCGCCCTCGGGGACGTCGGGGTCGACGGTGGCCAGCGACAGGCCGCGCCTCTCGTTGGCCGTGACGCCGGTGAACAGGCTGAGACCCACGTCCCTGCCGTCGGCGTCGATCACGGCGTCGAAGTTCGACGAGCCGTAGTTCGCGTTCGGCAGGTCGAAGAACTGGTAGCCGGGGCCCTCGCGTTCGATGACGGAGGTGAGGATCTTCGCGAGGTCCTCGTCGTTCCACGCCAGCGTCACCTTGCGGCGCTGCGCAGCCGGGTCCACCTTCTCGAGGGCGTCGCGGCCGATGAAGTCGTGGTCGAACTTCACGAACGATCCGTAGCCGAGCTCCCAGGGGTTCAGGTAGTAGTCCTCGATGTCCGAGGACACGAACGATCCGGCGATCGCGTTGATGGCCTCGTAGCTCGTCGCGGGCAGCCACTCGCGGTAGGCCCGCTCGGCCTCGCTCGAGTAGACGGCGGGCAGCGGCGAGGGGATCCAGCCCGACTCGAGCGTGTTCGACGAGTAGGCGCGGGATCCGCACGGCTCGATCCCGAACTCGGCGCCGGCCTCGAGGATCGCATCGCGGATGAGCCCGTGGTCCTCGTAGGGGCCCCAGAGCTCGAGCCCGGGCGCGCCGGCCATGCCGTGGCGCAGGGTGCGCACGCGGCGACCGGCGATCTCCAGGTGGCCCATGTGGAAGAACCGCACCTTCTCGAGCGGCCCGCCGTGGAGCTTCTCGATGATGTCCCACGCGCGGGGGCCCTGGATCTGGAACCGGTAGTACTCGCGGTGCACCGCCTGGCCGTACGGGCGGCTGGGGGAGCGGTCGTCGTAGCGGAACTCGACGTCGTAGCCGCCGGTCTCGGCGTGGAACTGGAGCCAGTTCGCACCCGGTGCGCGGCCGACGTAGACGTAGTCGAGGTCGGCCTCGTGGAACAGGATGCCGTCGCCGATCACGCCTCCATTGGAGGCGACCGGCACGAACTGCTTCGCGGTGTCGACGGGGAAGCTCGCGAACGAGTTGATCCCCGTGTCGCTCAGCAGCTGCAGCGCTCCCGGCCCCGAGAGGAAGAAGTTGACCATGTGGTGCGTCTGGTCGTAGAGCACGGCCGTCTCGCGCCAGGCCTTCTGCTCCCGTCGCCAGTTGCTGAATTCGCTCGGCACCACGGGGTAGATGTAGGTGCCGAGCCGCGAGTCGCGCAGCATCCGGACCGTGTCTCCACGCTCGTCGAGCAGTTCCTGCAGGGTGTTCGCCATCGGATCCTCCGGGTAGGACGTCGTCGTCGGAGGCAGGATCGCACGGATTGCGTCGAATATCTACGCCTATCCCGTCGCCAGGATTGTTGACAATCGCTTGACGGTGGCGACGCCACCTGCTTCACTGAGATCCGCACCACCCTGTCTCGAGAACGGAACCCCATGGCCGAGCCCTCGCTCCTCGTCGTCAGCGCGCACGCGGGAGACTTCGTGTGGCGCGCGGGCGGCGCCATCGCCGCCGCCGCGATGCGCGGCGAACGGGCCACGGTCGTCTGCCTCTCCTACGGAGAGCGCGGCGAGTCGGCGAGCCAGTGGCTCGCGGGCAGGACGCTCGAGGAGATCAAGCAGACCCGCCGCGACGAGGCGGCGGCCGCCGCGGCGGCGCTCGGCGCCGACATCGAGTTCCTCGACCTCGGCGACTACCCCCTCATCGAGAGCCCCGAGGCCGTGCAGCGACTCGTCGACGTGATGCGCCGGGTGCAGCCCACCGTGGTGCTGACGCACCCCCTCGCCGATCCGTACAACGGCGACCACCCGGCGGCCGCGCGCATGGCGCTGCAGGCTCGCGTCCTGGCGCAGGCCATCGGCGTCGCGAACGCGGACGGCACGTATCCGGGCCGCGACGACATCATCGGCGCGCCGCCGGTCTTCTTCTTCGAGCCGCATCAGCCCGAGCAGTGCAACTTCAAGCCGAACGTGCTGCTCGACATCACCGACGCCTTCGACCGCAAGAAGGCCGCGATGGAGTGCCTGCCGGCGCAGAAGCACATGTGGGACTACTACACCGCGCTGGCCGTGCGTCGCGGGGTGCAGGTCAAGCGCAACGCCGGCCCCAACCTGGGCCTGCCGCACGAGACCATGGGCGAGGCGTACATGCGCTACTACCCGCAGGTCACGTCGATCCTCGACTGAGACCGAGGCCGAGAGAGGGAGTCCGATGAGCGAGCTGGGCGTCGTCGTCACCGACATCGCGCGTGCGGACGCGGCGACCGTCGACGCGCTCGCCGCGCACGGCGTCGCGACCGTCCACGAGGCCATGGGCCGGGTGGGTCTTCTCGGGCCGTCGATCCGCCCGATCCAGCAGGGCGCCCGCGTCGGCGGCACCGCCGTCACGGTGCTGGCCTGGCCGGGCGACAACCTCATGATCCACGTCGCCATCGAGCAGTGCCGGCCCGGCGACATCCTCGTCGTCGCCACCACGTCGCCGACGACCGACGGCGCGTTCGGCGACCTGTTCGCCACGGCGCTGGCGTCGCGCGGCGTCCGGGGGCTCGTCACCGCCACCGGCGTCCGCGACACCCGCGATCTGCGCGAGATGGGCTTCCCCGTCTGGTCGCGTGGTGTGCACTCGCAGGGCACGGTGAAGGCGACGGCCGGATCGGTGAACGTCCCGGTGGTCGTCGACGGCGCGCTTGTGCACCCGGGCGACGTTGTGATCGCCGACGACGACGGCGTGGTGGTGGTGCCGCGGACCTCGGCCGCGCAGACGCTCGCGGCGGCCGACGCCCGCGTCGCCAAGGAGGAGGCCGATCGGGCCGCCTACCTCGCCGGCCAGCTCAGCCTCGACCGCAAGGGTCTGCGTCCGCTCCTCGACGACCTCGGGATCCGGTACGTGAGGCAGGCGGATCGTGACTGACCACACGACGTCGAGGGGGATCCGCTGCCTGCTGATGCGGGGCGGCACCTCGAAGGGCGCGTTCTTCCTCGCCTCCGATCTCCCGGCCGATCCCGAGGCGCGCGACGAGCTTCTGCTGCGCATCATGGGCACCCCCGATCCGCGCCAGATCGACGGCCTCGGCGGCGCGCATCCCCTGACCTCGAAGGTCGCTGTCGTCTCGCCCTCCTCCGACCCCGCCGCCGACGTCGACTACCTCTTCCTGCAGCTGGGCGTCGACGAGGCCTTCGTCACCGATCGCCAGAACTGCGGCAACATCCTGGCCGGTGTCGGGCCGTTCGCGGTCGAGCGCGGGCTCGTCGCCGCCGATGCGCATCGCACCCGGGTGCGGATCCGGATGGTCAACACCGACAGCCTCGCCATCGCCGAGTTCGCGACCCGCGTCCTCGACGACGGCACGGCGGAGGTCGACTACGACGGCGAGCTCGCGATCGACGGCGTCCCCGGCACGGCCGGGCCGATCTCGCTCGACTTCGACGACACCGCGGGCTCGACCACCGGTGCGCTGCTCCCGACCGGATCGGTCGTGGACGCGGTGGAGGGCATCGAGGTGACCTGCGTCGACAACGGCATGCCGACCGTGCTGATCCGCGCCGCCGACCTGGGCATCGACGGCGACGAGTCGCCGGACGACCTCGAGGCCGACGCGACGCTCACGGCGCGCGTCGAGCGGATCCGGGTGGCCGCGGCCGCGCGGATGGGTCTCGGTGATGTGAGCTCGGCGTCGATCCCCAAGATGGTGATCCTGAGCCCGCCCCGCCGCGGCGGGGCCATCACCACCCGCAGCTTCATCCCGAAGCGCGTGCACACGTCGATCGGCGTGCTCGGCGCGCTGTCGGTGGCCGCCGGAGCGCTCGCCGAGGGCTCGGTCGCCCGCGACCTCGTCCGTCCGCCCGCTGCGGGTGGAGCCTTCGCGATCGAGCACCCGACCGGCCACTTCGATGTCGAGGTGGCGCTCGAGGGGACGGGCGCCGAGGCGACCGTCACGCGCTCGGCCGCACTGCGCACCGCCCGCAAGATCTTCGACGGCGTGGTCTTCCCGCGCCCCCGCCTGTGACACCGCAGTCAGAGAGGACCGCCATGACCGACCACACCGCCTTCGACGTCGCGCATCTCGCCAACGTCGAGCTCTTCACCCCCGAGTTCGAGAAGAGCCGCTGGTTCTTCGAGGACCTGCTCGCGATGCGGGTCGTCCACGAGGAGGGGGACTCGGTGTACCTCCGCACCTGGGATGACTACGAGCTCTACACGATCAAGCTCACGGCGCGCGACACCGCCGGCGTGGGCCGGACGTCGTTCCGCGCCACGAGCCAGGAGGCCCTCGAGCGACGCGTCGCCGCCATCGAGGCCATGGGCCTCGGCGACGGATGGGCGGACGGGGAGGTCGGCACCGGGCGCACCTTCCGCTTCCACGACCCGGACGGCCACGAGATGGCCCTCTACTACGAGACCGAGCGCTACGCCGCCGGCGACGCCGATCGCCCCGCGCTCAAGAACCAGGCCTCGCGATTCCCCGGCCACGGCGTCAACGCCCGCCGCATCGACCACATCAACTACCTCGCGAAGGACGTCGAGGCCAACGGCGAGTTCCTCGCGAAGGCCCTCGGCATGCGCGAGTCCGAGCGCATCCGCAACGACGACGGCCGGTTCGCCGCCTGGTGGTTCCACTTCTCGCTGAAGTCGTACGACGTCGTCTACTCGGACGACTGGACCAAGCACGGCAACCGCCTGCACCACATCGCGTTCGCCCCCGACACCCGAGAGGACATCCTCAAGGCGGCCGACATCTTCCTCGAGAACGGCATCCACATCGAGTCCGGGCCGCACAAGCACGCCATCAACCAGACGTTCTTCCTGTACGTGTGGGAGCCGGGTGGCAACCGCATCGAGTTCGCCAACGCCGGCGCGCGCCTGCTGCTGGATCCGGATCAGCCCGTCGTCGAGTGGTCGCAGGAGGAGCGCAAGAAGGGTCAGGCCTGGGGTATGAAGACGATCGAGACCTTCCACACCCACGGCACGCCGCTGGTGTGATCTCGGGTTCGAGGTGCGCTCACCAGCCCTCGGAGGTGGCCTGGCCGATGCCCTCGAGGACGCCGGTCGGATCCGTGAAGGACGAGGGCGCCGGATCCGGCGGCCCCTGATCGAACGAGAGGCTCGCCCACACAACGCCGGCGAGGCTCACCGCGAAGGCGCCTGCGAGCACCAGCGCGGTGCGCAGTCCCTCGCCGAGGCGCGGGCGCCTCGCTGGGGGAGGGGGCGTGAGCCGGGCCCCGGCGGCCGGCGCCTCCAGGACGCGGGCCGCGAGCGTGTCGAGCTGCCCCGGCGTGAGCCGCTCGAACGCCTCGATCAGGGCGGGGCTGAGGTCGGGGCCCGCGTCGCGCAGCGCCGTGAGGTACACGGCGATCGCGGCCCGGTCCTCGCGTGTGGTCATGCCAGACCCCGGATCCCGCGACCGGCATCGCGCAGGGCGGCCGCCATGTGGGCGGCGTACCAGGCGGGCCAGTCGGCGTCGTGCACGCCCCCGAGCTCCTCGGCCTCGTAGCGCCCGTGGGCGGTCGCGGCCTCGATCAGCAGCGCCTTCAGCAGGGCCTCGGCGCCCCGCGGATCTTCGAGCTGCGCCACGATCAACGACCCGGGAAGCGCGTGACGACCTGCTGGATCGTCCACACGTTGCCATCCGGGTCCGCGAACGACGCGTAGGTGCCGTAGCTGTCGGTCGCGGGGTGGGGGCCGGGCACGCGGTTCGCACCGCCGGCCCAGTGGAAGATGCCGTCGGCGTCGTGCCAGAGGTCGCTCACCTCGGCGCCGCGCTCGCGCAGCTCCGCGACCGCGCCCTCGATGTCGGGGGTGATCAGGTGCAGGCCGTCGGCCGATCCGGGGAGGGCGGTGGTGAGCTTCTCGCCGAAGATGATGGACGCCGCCGAGCCGGGAGGCGTGAGCTGCACAACGCGCAGCCCGGCAGGGCTGGTGAAGTCGGCGTCCAGTCGGAAGCCGATCCTCTCGTAGAAGGCCTTCGCGCGATCCACATCGGAGACGGGGAGGACGGCGATCTCGAGCGTGAGTTCCATGGTGTTCCTTCGCTGGGGACCGGATCATTACCGGTCTGACTGGTGACGACTCTGCCGGACGGAAACGTCACCTGTCAAGCCGGTGACGAATCTTGATCGCGTCAGGGTTACCTGTCAGACTGGTGATGTGATTCACGCGTTCCCCTGCGGCACCCTCGCCCTCGACTTCTGCGGGACGCTGCGCGCGCGCCGCAACGACGAGCCCACCGAGAAGCTCGCCGCCGCCTCCGATCTCGACGCGTGGT
>Ga0256408_1001501_pt1 | contig 12652 bp, 9 predicted proteins | sample PhyAR1_FD_185998 | JGI IMG/M metagenome (GOLD analysis project Ga0256408, IMG submission 185998) | Leaf surface microbial communities from alfalfa plants in UC Gill Tract Community Farm, Albany, California, United States - DLSL A.R1 | ecosystem: Host-associated > Plants > Phyllosphere >...
AATTATAGATGGTTTAAGTTATATGGCTTTAGGTTTGTTTAGTACATTAATTGTTGGACTTATTATTGAAACTTTAGGCCAATCATTAAATACATATTTTGATACATCAATTATGATAGAAATAGGAAAGTTAGCTCAAACTTTAACAGGTGCTGGGGTAGGGGTAGCAGTTAGTTATGGTTTAGGCGCATCACCACTCATTATATTTACAACTGCAGTAACAGGCATGTATGGATATGAACAAGGTGGCGCTGTAGGAAGTTATTTATCTTCAGTATTTGCGAGTGAACTCGGAAGATTATATTCAGGCAAAACTAAAATAGATATTATTTTATCACCGATTTTAACGTTATTTATAGGTGCAGCTATTGCAAAGTTTATAGCGCCTTTTATCGATGTATTTATGAAAGCATTAGGAAATTGGATACAATTAAGTACTGATCAACAACCTTTATTAATGGGGATATTCGTTAGTCTTATTGTTGGTCTTACACTAAGTAGTCCAATCTCAAGTGCGGCTTTAGCGTTAATGCTCGGCTTAAGTGGAACAGCGGCAGCAGCAGCTACGATAGGTGGATGTTGTCATATGATCGGATTTGCAGTAACAAGCTATAAGGATAATGGTATTTCAGGCGTTATTGCACATGGTATTGGTACAAGTAAACTTCAAATTCCAAATTATTTAAAGCAACCCTTTATATTAATACCACCAGTCGTAGCAAGTATTGTTGTAGCACCAATTATGACAGTCTTTTGGCCAATGGAAAATAATGCTGCTGGTGCTGGAATGGGTTCAAGTGGACTTGTAGGGCAAATTATGACGATTAAAACAATGGGTAGTACGACAGAAGTATACTTACAAATTGCTTTCTTCCATTTCTTATTACCTGCAGTAATCAGTTTATTTGTTTATCATTTGTTGAAGAAGTATCATATAATTAAAGATGGTCAACAAACATTAATGATAGGAAGTGCAAAGAAATGAAACAATTAACGTCAATCGAAGAATACAAATCATTGATTAACGAACCCACAATATTTATGTTCACAGCATCTTGGTGTCCGGATTGTCATTTTATAGATCCTGATTTACCTGGACTTGAAGAGAAATACAATCAATATCAATTCGTATCAGTTGATCGTGATGAATTTATTGATTTATGTCAAGAAGTTGATGTTATGGGTATTCCAAGTTTTATTGCTTATAACAACGGTCAAGAACTTGGTAGATACGTTGGTAAAGAAAGAAAAACAATTCCACAAATTAGTGCATTTATTGATGGATTAAATAATTAAAATTATATAAAAAAAGCAGGTCGAAAAAAGTTTCTTTTATTTTCGAATTACCTGCTTTTTTATTTTATTTAACTTCATTTAAATATGTTTATCACTGTTACATAACTGCGATTTGTTGTAAACTATATAGAGGTATAAAAATAGGAGTGTTAAGTATGAATGTCTTTCAAATGAGAGATTTATTAAAAGACCGATTGAAAACTTTAGATGCAAATTTTAAGTTTGATAGGGAAAATGAAAGTTTAAGAATTGAACGTACAGATAATCAAAAAGGGCTTTCAGTTAAATTAGCTCCGATTATTGCTAAATATAAAAATAACGGTAATAAAACAATAGACGAAATTGTTTATTACGTCACTGAAACAATAAATGCAATGCAAGATGAATCCAATAAAGAAATTAATAAAATTGAAATCTTGCCTGTCATAAGGTCTACTAGTTTTCATAAAGAAACGAAAGAAGGTACACCTTTTGTCATTGATGAACATACAGCTGAAACAAATATATATTATGCGCTTGATTTAGGTAATACTTATAGACTAATAGATGAGTCTATGCTCAGTGAACTTAATTTAACGAAAGAACAAATTAAAGAGCAAGCGTTATTCAATATTAAAAAGAGAAAAACAACTTACAAGTCTGATGAAGTTCAAGGCAATACATTCTATTTCATTAATACGAATGACGGATATGATGCTTCACGTATTCTCAATCAGACATTCCTAAAAGATGTTTATCAAAATATTGAAGGGGAAATGTTATTAGCTACACCTCACCAAGATGTACTGGTGATTTGTGATATTAAAAATGAAATTGGGTATGATATTGTAGCGCAAATGACGATGCAATTCTTCCAAAATGGCTTAGTGCCAATAACATCATTATCATTCTCTTATACACCTGATAAACCTTTGGAACCAATATTTATTTTAGGTAAAAATCACTCTCGTAAGAGAAACCAAGAAGTTATTGAGCGATTAGAAAAAAATAGAGAAATATTTAAAAAAATGAAAAATAATCAAAAAAGATTGTAAGGAGTAGGAGAAATGAATTTATTTTATAATAAAAATGGTGTTGGCGATGTATTAATGGTTACTTTAGAACCTTTATTTGAAGAATTAGAATATGATTATCAAAATGATTTAACAATTATTAAAAGTGAAGATAAAATTGTTGGATTTAATATATTCAATGCTTCTAAATATGTTCAAATAGAAGGCAATGGCAATATTAAAGTTGAAGAGAAACACATTAATAGTATTCAAGACTTACTAGAGAAAAGTAATATTAATTATAAATTAGTCGTTGATTTATCTCCTAAGTTTGTAGTAGGATACGTATCTGAAAAATCAAAACATCCTGATGCAGATAAACTATCAGTATGTAAAGTTGATGTTGGTAATGAAACATTACAAATTGTATGTGGTGCTCCAAATATTGATCAAGAACAAAAAGTTGTTGTTGCTAAAGTAGGAGCCGTAATGCCTAGTGGAATGATTATTAAAGATGCAGAATTACGTGGTGTTCCTTCTAGTGGTATGATTTGTTCAATGAAAGAACTTGATTTAGAAGGTGCTCCAAAAGAAAAAGGTATAATGGTACTAGATGATAGTTATACTGTAGGAACACCATTCTTTGAAGACGAAAGGTAGTGAACCTATGAGTTGGTTTGATGATATATTCGGGCAATCGAAAAATGAACAAAAAAATGAAAAGCAAAAAAGCGATCAAGTGTCTTTTGATCATCATCCAGATGACGATTCAACTAATGAAGAAATTTATAGAAGACCTAAAGGCAAATTTAGATTTCCAATACAAATGGAATATGAAGAACAATCTAATGAAGAGCACCATCAACATGATAATGAAACAAGTCAACGAGAAGAGAAATATCATGATAGTAGATTTTATGATGAAAGCTCAGCTTCTTTTCCAACAAATAGAAGAAGACGTAGAAGAAATCGTAATGTGGATGCATATGAACCTGCTAAGAAGTCAAGAAGTTATGATCAGGATGTAACACATCATTACGATACGAAAAGTAAACAATCTTCTCAACGCTACGACAACAGTAAACGTTATAATGATGACTATCAATTTGAAGAAAGATTGAATGCATTACATCAACCAAAATTTAAAGCTTCCGAAGTGCCTTCAGCAATATTCGGTATGAGAAAACAAAAAGAAGTTCCTAATAGTGGTTTGAAAGATCATTCAACTAAATCAGATAATGATACTGAAAAAGAAAATAAACGTAAACAAAGTAGTGAAATCGTACAAGAAGTCCCTACTTATTCAAAGACGGATAATACGATTAACATTGAAAATATTTATGCTTCACAAATTGTTTCTGAAATTAGAAAAGAACGCGAGAAGAAACTTCAAAAGAAAAAACAATTTGAAAAAGCTTTAAGAGAAAAAAGAGAACAAGAACTTAACAGTCTTGATTCAGAAGAAACAAAGTCACAAATTAAAAACCAAGACTATTACTTAAAACAACAAGCTTCATATATTAAAAAAGATCCAAAAGATTATCAAGATGTGGAAGATGAATTGCAAGATGAATTGCAAGATGAATTACAAAATGACATACCCCAAGAAGAATCAAGCGACTCTCAAGAAGAGACGGTTAATTCTAATGCGTTACAGCCAGACGTCAATGATTTAACTACATATGAATTTAAAGAGATAGACTTAGATCTTGATGATACAGAAGATGACATTAAACAAGACAATGTTGATGATATCATTGAAGAAGTTGAGACTGAACATGAAGAAGTTGAGACTGAACATGAAGAAGAGAATTCAACTCATGATTCAATTGAAGAGGAAGCTTCAGAGGTTGAAGAAGTAGAATCGAGCAATGTAGTAGAAGACATTAGTGGAGCCGAAAATATTACTGAAGCTGAAGCAATACAACATTTTGAAGAAGATAATGAAGTTTCAAATGAAGAAGTTATCGAACCATCAGAAATAATAGAGACGCATGATTCTCTTGAAGAAGATGATCATGCATCGATTATACAATCTGATCAATTTGTTGAAGATGATATACATTTTGAAGAAGTAGAAGATTCTGAAGATGAAGAAATAGAAACAATCGATCATGCTGAAGATGTATTAACATTTGATGAAAATGAAGAAGATAATAATGAAAACTTATTCGAGTCTGATCATTTTGAAGTGGAAAGTGATACAGAAAAACAAGAAGCGGATAATGTTATTGCAGAAGAAGAATCAAATAATAATCCAATAGAAGCTGAAGACACGATTCAAGAACCTGAAGAACCTAAAGAAACAACTTCTCACGAACCTATCTTGAAACCTAAGTCTGTTAGAAAGTCTTCACCATTTAACGTGATGATGACACCTTCAGATAAACGCAAACATCAAGCATTTAAGAATTCATCAAATATCAACAAGACGCAAACATCTAACATTCAAGAAACAGAAAATGAAAGCAACACTGAACAAAATGAGTCTAACCAAGCTGTTAAACGTAAAGGACCATCTTATGTACTTCCACCAGTATCTATATTAGATGATCTAGTTGAGGAAGAAGATAATAGTGAATGGTTAGAGGAAAAGAAAAAAGAACTAGATGAAGCTTTTTATCATTTTAATGTGCCTGCACATGTTGTCAATATGATACAAGGGCCAACTGTTACAAGGTTTGAATTATCTGTTGAAAAAGGTGTTAAAGTATCTAGAATTACTGCGTTGCAAGATGACATTAAGATGGCATTAGCTGCTAAAGATATTCGTATTGAAGCGCCTATTCCAGGTACAAGTTTAGTAGGTATCGAAGTGCCTAATCAAAGTCCTAAAAAGATTCCATTAGGCCAAATGATCACGTCTAAACCTTTTCAACAAGCAGAAAGTAAACTGACTGTAGCAATGGGCTTTAAAATTAATAACGAACCGCTATTAATGGATATTGCTAAGACACCTCATGCGCTCATTGCTGGTGCAACAGGTTCTGGTAAGTCAGTATGTATTAATGCTATCTTAACAAGTTTACTTTATAAAAATCATCCAGATGAGCTGAAACTATTACTGATTGATCCGAAAATGGTAGAGCTTGCACCATATAATAATTTGCCGCATTTAGTTGCGCCAGTTATTACGGATGTTAAAGCAGCAACTGCTAGTTTAAAATGGGCAGTTGAAGAGATGGAACGTAGATATAAGCGTTTTGCTGAATTACATGTTAGAAATATTACTGCATTTAATAAGAAAGCAAATTACGAGCAAAGAATGGCAAAAATCATTATAGTTATAGATGAGTTAGCTGATTTAATGATGATGTCACCTCAAGAAGTTGAACAATCTATTGCTAGAATTGCACAAAAAGCTAGAGCATGTGGTATACATATGATTCTTGCGACACAACGACCATCCGTCAATGTGATTACAGGTTTAATTAAAGCAAACGTACCAACAAGAATATCATTCATGGTATCGTCTTCTATTGACTCTAGAACAATTCTTGATGTTGGTGGAGCAGAGAAATTACTTGGTAATGGTGATATGTTATATCTTGGTAACGGTATGAATAAACCGATAAGAGTTCAAGGTGCATTTGTATCAGATGATGAAATTGATGAAACAGTAGAAAATGTTAGTAGTCAAATGAAACCTAATTATCTATTCAAAGAAGAAACATTGTTGAAAAAGGTAAATGAACAACCTGCTGATGCACTATTTGATGAAGTTTGTGAATTTATGTTAAACGAAGGTCATATTTCAACTTCACTTATACAAAGACATTTCCAAATTGGATATAATAGAGCAGCGAGAATGATTGATAATCTTGAAGAGAGAGGTTATATATCAGGACCTAATGGCTCTAAACCAAGAGATGTACTTATTACTAAAGATATGATAGAAGAAAGAGAAACTAACATTTAAGAAATAGAAGGAGTGACATGAAATGACATTATTTCATTTTGTCGGCATAAAAGGTGCAGGTATGAGTTCACTTGCACAAATCATGCACGACATGGGACATAAAGTACAAGGTTCTGATATAGAGAATACAGTATTTACTGAAATAGCATTAAAAAATAAAGGCATTAAAATATTACCTTTTGATGTAGAAAATATTCAAGAAGGCATGACTGTTATAGCAGGTAATGCCTTTCCAGATACACACCCTGAAATAGCAAAAGCTTACGACATGGGACTTGAAGTAAAAAGATATCATATATTCCTAGGTGAATTTATGTCTCAATATACATCAGTCGCTGTTACAGGTGCACACGGTAAAACATCGACAACTGGATTATTATCACATGTCATGAATGGTGATCAAAAGACATCATTCTTAATAGGTGATGGAACAGGTATGGGATTACCTGATAGCTCATACTTTGCTTTTGAAGCTTGTGAATATAGAAGACACTTTTTAAGTTATTATCCAGATTATGCGATTATGACAAATATTGACTTTGATCATCCAGACTATTTTAAAGATTTACAAGACGTAACAAATGCATTCCAAGAGATGGCTAGTAATGTAAAAAAAGCAATCGTTGCTTGGGGACATGACGCTGAACTTAGAAAAATTAAAGCGGATGTTCCAATTTACTTTTATGGTTTCGAACACGACAATGATGTCTATGCTGAAAATATTCAAACGTCTTCTAAAGGTACAACATTTGATGTATACTTCAAATCTAAAAACGAACTCATAGGTACATTTACAACACCTATGTATGGTGATCACCACGTTCTAAATGCATTAGCTGTTATTGCAATTTGCCATTTAGAAAAACTTGATATTGAAAATATTAAAGAAGCATTATTAACTTTTGGTGGTGTAAAAAGAAGATTTAGTGAAAGTTTTTACGATAATCAAATCTTAATCGATGACTATGCTCACCATCCGAGAGAAATAAATGCTACAATTGAATCAGCTAGAAAAAAATATCCTGAAAATGAAGTAGTTGCAGTATTTCAGCCACATACATTTTCAAGAACAGAAACTTTCTTAAACGAATTTGCTGAAAGTTTAAACCTTGCTGATAAAGTATACTTATGTGACATCTTTGGTTCTATTCGAGAACAACAAGGTGAGCTGACAATACATGATTTAAAAGCATTAATTCCTAATGCGGATTTAATTAGTGAAGAATCTGTTTCTCAGCTACAAAAGCATGATAATGGTGTTATACTATTTATGGGTGCTGGAGATATTCAAAAAGTTCAAAAAGCCTATGTTACTTCACTATCACATTTAATATAATATGTTTATACTTTAATAGTGAGGGTATTAAATATTAGTAAATCGAATAAAGAATAGTTTTATAATTATTAGGAGGCGTTCAGTATGGATTGGATTTTACCAATAGCAGGCATAATTGCTGCGGTTGCATTTTTAATTATTTGTGTTGTCTTAGCACTATTTTTAATGCAATTATTAAAAACAGTTAAAGGAATTAATGAAACTTTAGATGGCATTCAAGGCCAAATACAAGGTATCACTCGTGAATCTACAGATTTACTTCATAAAGCAAATCGTTTAACTGAAGATATTCAAGATAAATCATTACGCTTAAACTCAGTAGTAGATGCAGTTAAAGGTGTTGGAGATTCTGTACAAACACTTAATAATTCAGTAGATAGAGTTACAAACTCTATTACACACAATATCTCACAAAATGAAGATAAGATTTCTCAAGTTATTCAATGGTCAAATGTTGCAATGGAAGTTGCTGATAAATGGCAATTAAGAAGAGATCGTAGAAGTAATGTATCGTACAAAAATAATGTAAATGCTTCTAAAGATTTTGAAGCGCAAGTGCCGAAAGACTACAATGAAAAAACAACATCAGGTGACAACTTAGATGAAGATAAAATTGGTGCAGGCTTGAAAAAATAAAGTGCATGGAAGCAAATAACAATCTTTTCAGGCTGAGGCATATAAAAAATGTCACAGCCTGATTTCTTTAATAAAATTAGGGGGAAAATAAAATGGAAAACAAATACAATAGAGATTTATATACACATGGTCTAGAAACATATGAAGCTGAATATGAAAAAAATACAAACGGTAGAGATTTTGTATTTGGTGTAGTATTAGGTACAGTAGTAGGTGGAATTGTTGGTTTATTACTAGCACCTAAATCAGGGAAAGAACTACAAGATGATTTAAGTGAGAAATCAAACAAAATTATCGATGACGTTAAAACTAAAACTGACGACTTAAAAGTTCAAGCTCAATCTAAAGCTGAAGAAATCAAAACACAAGCTGAAGAAAAGAAAGAAGAAGTCAAAACTAAAGTTGAAGATAAAAAAGCACAAGCGAGCGAAAAAGCAGAAGAAGTGAAAGCTAAAGCTGCTGATAAAAAAGAAGAAGCTAGTCAAAAAGCGGAAGAAGTAAAAGCTAAAGCTACAGATAAAAAAGAAGAAGTTAAAACAAAAGCTTCAGAAAAGAAAACAGAAACTAAGAAAAAAGCAGAAGAAGTAAAATCTAAACAAGCTGAAAAGAAAGCTAACAAAGGCGTTGTAACAGCTGACGATGTAGGCGATGAAGAATTAAAAGCACAAAAAGGTGCGATTAAATCTGAAGTAGAAAATGAAGACTTAAAAGGTCCAAAAACAGTTGTAGAGAAAAAAACTTTCGATAAAAAATAATAAATAAGTGATGTATAACGCATATTATTTGTACTACCGAAAAGTTATAACATAACTTTTCGGTAGTTTTTTATATTGTAATGAACACCATTATAAATTAAAATATACTTTATTAGTCTGATTAGTAATAAAATTTAATATTTTTGAGATGTTGGGGTTGAATCAGATCATTTTAATTGTTATACTAACATCTAATTACTTATATATTTTATCGCTTTAAAGTATGTGAGTTAAATTGTTTACATGAGGTGAAAAAGGATGTCAAATGAATTAGAGAATTTAAGAAAAAGAATTGAAGGTATTAATGATGAAATTTTAGCTTTATTACAAGAGCGTGGTACTTTAGCTAAAAAAATTGGTGAAGAAAAACGTAAACAAGGTACTCAAGTATATGATCCACAACGTGAAAAAGAAATGTTAAATCATTTAATTGATAATAACCAAGGACCATATAACGACAATACTATTAAGCAATTATTTAAAGAGATCTTTAAAGCTTCTACTGACTTACAAAAATCTGAAAATGAAAAACATTTATATGTTTCTCGTAAATTAAAACCAGAAGATACTATTGTACAATTCGACAATGGTGCAATTATTGGTAATAATAAAAAATCATTCGTATTCGGGCCATGTTCTGTAGAATCACAAGAACAAGTTGATACTGTTGCGAAAGAATTAGCTGATAGAGGCGAAAAATTCATTAGAGGTGGCGCATTTAAACCACGTACTTCTCCTTATGACTTCCAAGGTTTAGGTGAAGAAGGATTAAAAATTCTTAAAAATACTAAAGATAAATACGGTTTAAATATCGTAAGTGAAATTGTAAATCCTGCACACTTTGAAATGGCTGATGAATACTTAGATGTATTCCAAATTGGTGCAAGAAACATGCAAAACTTTGAGTTATTAAAAGAAGCAGGTAAAACAAACAAACCTATCTTATTAAAACGTGGTCTTTCTGCAACTATCGAAGAATTCATTTACGCTGCAGAATATATTCATTCACAAGGTAACAATAATATTATCTTATGTGAACGTGGTATTAGAACATATGAAAAAGCTACAAGAAACACATTAGATATTTCAGCAGTTCCAATTTTAAAACAAGGTACACATCTACCAGTTATGGTAGACGTTACGCATAGTACTGGTCGTAAAGACATCATGCTACCATGTGCTAAAGCTGCATTAGCAGTTGGAGCTGACGGTGTAATGGCAGAAGTACATCCTGATCCATCAGTAGCGTTAAGTGACGCTGGACAACAAATGGACTTAAATGAATTTGACGCATTCTACAAAGAAATCGTTGAAGCTGCTAAATTATACGAAAAATAATTTTCATATACATCGACTGGCGAAAAGTTATCATAACTTTTCGCCAGTTTTTTTATGTTGTAAATTAACATATGTTCGTTTGTTTTCTGAAAAACTATTTACAATTTACACAAAATCCAAAAATATTAGAGCAATTGTATCGACAACACCTTTATAATCTTTTATAATTGTTAATTGTGAGTTCGCTTTCATATATTTTGAAAACATTATGAAAACGTGCTAGAATAAAGTAGAAAACGTTTTCAAGATAGGAGGATATTATGACTGTAACAATATATGATGTTGCAAGAGAAGCAAAAGTATCAATGGCAACAGTTTCACGTGTCGTGAATGGCAACCAAAATGTAAAGCCTTCAACACGTGATAAAGTAAATGAAGTAATTAAAAGATTAAATTATAGACCTAATGCTGTAGCTAGAGGTTTAGCAAGTAAGAAAACAACAACTGTTGGGGTAATTATTCCTGACATTTCAAATGTTTATTATTCTGAATTAGCTCGTGGTTTAGAAGATATTGCTACTATGTATAAATATCATACAATCATTTCAAATTCTGACAATGATAGTGAAAAAGAACAAGAGATATTTAATAATTTATTAAGTAAACAAGTTGACGGCATTATTTTCTTAGGTGGTACTTTAACAGATGAAACAGTAGACCTTATTGATAAATCATCAGTACCAGTAGTCGTATCAGGTACGAATGATAAAGACTCTAAACTTGCTTCAGTTAACATTAACTATACAGAAGCTAGTAAAGAAATTGCTGAGTCATTGATTAAGAAAGGTGCTAAGAAATTTGCATTTGTAGGTGGAGGATATTCAGAAAAAGCGCAAGATGATGCTTTTAAAGGATTAGAACTTGCACTTCAAGAAGCTGGACTTGAAATCGAAGACAATGCTAAATTTGTTGGTAATGAAACATATAAAGATGGTAGTCGTGCTTATGAGGCTGTTTCTCAAGATAAGCCGGATGTTATTTTATGTATTAGTGATGAACAAGCAATTGGTATTGTACACGCAGCACAAGATGCAGGCGTTAATGTACCAAATGATTTACAAGTTGTAAGTTTCAATAATACAAGATTAGTTCATATGGTTAGACCTCAATTATCAAGTGTGACACAACCATTATATGATATTGGTGCAGTTGGTATGAGATTATTAACTAAATATATGAATGATGAACAAATTGATGAACCTAATGTGATTTTACCTTATAGAGTAGAATATAGAGGTACAACTAAATAATATAGAAAGACGAGAGCGGGACAGAAATCTAATTTATATAAAATGATTTCGTAGTCCCGCCCCGGCAAGGATGACTAGAGTTGAAAAAAGCTTGGTACAAGCGCATTTCGGGTTCAGACATCTACTGCCAAGTTGCAAAAAGAGACTGAGACATTACATTATGTCCCAGTCTCGTCTTTTTTAACATTTAATCAAACCAATCTAATATTCTTAGTTTAGTATTATTATTTTTTTCTGTTATTTCTTTTCTTCTAGGTATGTCAGTATAGTCTTCTTTTTCATCTATCCAAGTTGAAGGTAGTGGTAATGGTGCGTGTGGTTGGTATTTTTGTAACCATGAATCTGGTATTGATCCTTGAGGTGTTTCTAGGTCATTTAGTGCAAACCATACATGTGACCACGCTCTAGGTACAACGCGCCATATATTATAGCCACCGCCTCCAATCATAATGATTTTGCCATCACAATATTTATCAGCTAAACCTTTAACGATATATGGTATTTTATACAATGTATCAAGTGTGCAACTTAAATGTGTGAGTGGATCTAAATAATGTATATCCACACCATTTACACTTAGTATGACATCTGGTTTATATGCTTTACAAACTGCTTCTACTGTATCTTTAAAAACGTCTATGTATGAATCGTCTTCTGTATAAGCATCTAATGGTACATTGACAGTCGTTCCAAATCCTTTGCCATCACCGCGTTCTGTTAACGCACCAGTGCCTGGAAATAAGTATCGACCAGTTTCATGTATAGAATAGTTCATGACATCTTCGTTTGTATAAAATGACCATTGTACGCCATCGCCGTGATGTGCGTCTGTATCAATATATAAGACACGTTGATTATACTTTGATTGCATGTATTGAATGGCAACAGCACTGTCATTATATATACAAAATCCGCTCGCTTTACCTTTAAAGCCATGATGTAAGCCACCGCCAAGATGGCATGCTCTTGTTGCTTCTCCAGTCATAACGGCATCTACTGCACTTAAAGTTCCACCAACAACACGTGCACTATTTTCATGCATATTTATAAATTGTGGCGTGTCTTCAGAATTTAATCCGTATTTATCATATTCTTCTAATGGTAAATCACCATTGCCAGCTTTCTTTATT
>Ga0256408_1001503_pt1 | contig 12643 bp, 8 predicted proteins | sample PhyAR1_FD_185998 | JGI IMG/M metagenome (GOLD analysis project Ga0256408, IMG submission 185998) | Leaf surface microbial communities from alfalfa plants in UC Gill Tract Community Farm, Albany, California, United States - DLSL A.R1 | ecosystem: Host-associated > Plants > Phyllosphere >...
ATTAGTGAGCCGGGCTTAAGTGCCGCGCCGCACCAGCGTCGTCTGGCGGTAGGCATCGACTTAGGCACCACCAACTCGCTGGTAGCGACCGTACGCAGCGGCCAGGCTGAGACGCTGGCGGATGCGGACGGCCAACACCTGCTGCCGTCTGTGGTCCACTATCAGCCCCAGGGCCACAGCGTGGGCTATGACGCCCGTGCCAACGCGGCACAAGATCCGGCCAACACCATCAGTTCGGTAAAACGCATGATGGGCCGCTCGCTGGCTGACATCCAGAGCCGTTACCCGCATCTGCCGTATCAGCTGCAGGCCAGTGAAAACGGTCTGCCGATGATCGCCACTTCCGCCGGTCTGTTAAACCCGATCCGTGTTTCCGCCGATATCCTCAAGGCGCTTGCCGCCCGCGCGACCGCGACGCTGGAAGGCGAGCTGGATGGCGTGGTGATCACCGTTCCGGCCTATTTCGATGACGCCCAGCGTCAGGGCACCAAAGACGCGGCGCGTCTGGCGGGCCTGCATGTGCTGCGCCTGCTCAATGAGCCGACCGCTGCCGCTATTGCCTACGGCCTCGACTCCGGTCAGGAAGGGGTGATTGCGGTTTACGATCTCGGCGGTGGCACCTTTGATATCTCTATCCTGCGCCTTAGCCGCGGCGTGTTTGAAGTGCTGGCCACCGGCGGGGATTCCGCGCTGGGTGGGGATGACTTCGACCACCTGCTGGCAGACTACATCCGCGAGCAGGCGGGGATTGCCGATCGCAGCGATGCGCGCGTACAGCGTGAGCTCCTGGATGCGGCGATCGACGCCAAAATTGCGCTGAGCGATGCGCAGAGGGTTAGCGTAAATGTTGCTGGCTGGCAGGGTGAAATTACCCGTGACCAGTTCAGCGATCTGATTGCCCCGCTGGTGAAACGCACTCTGCTGGCCTGCCGTCGCGCGCTGAAAGATGCGGGCGTCGAGGCAGAAGAGGTGCTGGACGTGGTTATGGTCGGCGGTTCGACCCGCGTGCCGCTGGTGCGCGAGCGTGTGGGCGAATTCTTTGGCCGCACGCCGCTTACCTCCATCGACCCGGACAAAGTGGTTGCCGTAGGCGCCGCAATCCAGGCTGATATTCTGGTCGGCAACAAGCCGGACAGCGAAATGCTGCTGTTGGACGTGATCCCGCTGTCCCTTGGTTTAGAAACCATGGGCGGTCTGGTGGAGAAAGTGATCCCGCGTAACACCACCATTCCGGTGGCGCGCGCGCAGGAGTTCACCACCTTTAAAGACGGCCAAACGGCGATGTCGATCCACGTGTTGCAGGGCGAGCGCGAGCTGGTTCAGGACTGTCGTTCACTGGCGCGTTTCGCGCTGCGCGGCATTCCGGCGCTGCCTGCGGGTGGGGCGCATATCCGCGTGACCTTCCAGGTGGATGCCGACGGCCTGCTGAGCGTCACGGCGATGGAAAAATCGACCGGTGTCGAATCCTCCATTCAGGTGAAGCCGTCCTACGGTCTGACCGATGGCGAAATCGCCACCATGATTCAGGACTCAATGAGCTACGCCGAGCAGGATGTGAAGGCGCGTATGCTGGCCGAACAGAAAGTCGAAGCCGCACGCGTGCTGGAAAGCCTGAATAGCGCACTCACTGCTGATGCCGCGCTGCTAAGCGCCGCTGAACGTCAGGCCATTGACGATGCCGTCGCGCAACTGGGCGCGGTCGCAGAAGGCAATGACGCTGACGCTATAGAACAAGCCATTAAAAACGTTGATAAACAAACCCAGGAGTTCGCCGCTCGCCGTATGGATCAATCAGTCCGTACCGCGCTGAAAGGCCACTCCGTGGACGAGGTTTAATATGCCAAAGATTGTTTTTTTGCCACATGCGGACCTTTGTCCCGATGGCGCCGTTCTGGAAGCTGAGACTGGCGAAACTATCCTTAACGTTGCCCTGCGTCACGGCATCGAAGTGGAACACGCCTGTGAAAAATCCTGTGCCTGCACGACTTGCCACTGCATCGTTCGCGAGGGGTTTGACTCCCTGGCGGAGAGCACAGAAGATGAAGACGACATGCTGGACAAAGCATGGGGTCTGGAGCCGGAAAGCCGTCTGAGCTGTCAGGCGCGCGTCACCGATGAAGATCTGGTGGTCGAACTTCCGCGTTATACTCTCAACCACGCACGCGAGCATTAATATGGGACTGAAGTGGACAGACAGCCGTGAAATCGGCGAGGCGCTGTACGACGCCAATCCGGATCTCGATCCGAAGACCGTACGCTTCACCGATATGCATCAGTGGATTTGCGATCTGGAAGAGTTTGACGACGATCCCAACGCATCCAATGAAAAAATTCTGGAGGCGATTCTGTTAGTCTGGTTAGATGAAGCAGAATAATTTCCACGTCATGCCTCACGTTGCCGATGCGTTGGCTGCGCTTGTTCACCCCAGTCACAGAGTTATCTCTGCTCCTGGGGATTCACTCGCTTGCCGCGTTACTCGGCCTGCGGCCTCGCCCCTTCGGGGCCGGCGCAAGCGCTGTTCAAAACGCCAGAGCGTTTTGTCCCGCAACGCGAATCATGTAGTGGAAAGAGACTCTATGGGCTGCCTTCAGGCGGCCCGTTTGCTAATAAGGATAAATAAAAATGACCGAAGCGATGAAGATTACGCTCTCTACTCAGCCAGCCGATGCGCGCTGGGGTGAAAAAGCGACTTACAGCATTAACAACGACGGCATTACCCTGCACCTTAACGGCAGCGACGATTTAGGTCTGATTCAGCGCGCGGCCCGTAAAATTGACGGTCTGGGTATCAAGCACGTTACCCTCGATGGCGAAGGCTGGGACGTGGATCGCAGCTGGGCATTTTCGTCGGGCTACAAAGGCCCAAAAGGTACTCGCAAAATTGAGTGGGCTAACCTTGACGCGGCAGCGCAAAAAGAGCTGACCAGCCGTCTCACCATTATTGACTGGGTGCGCGACACCATCAACGCCCCGGCGGAAGAGTTAGGCCCGGAGCAGCTGGCGCAGCGTGCGGTGGATCTGCTGAACAAAGTGGCAGGCGATAACGTCTCTTACCGCATCACCAAAGGTGAAGATCTGCGCGAGCAGAACTACATGGGCATTCACACCGTCGGTCGCGGCTCTGAGCGTCCACCGGTTCTGCTGGCCCTGGATTACAATCCAACCGGCGATAAAGCGGCCCCTGTATTCGCCTGCCTGGTCGGGAAAGGCATCACTTTCGATACCGGTGGCTACAGCCTGAAGCAGAGCGCGTTCATGGACTCAATGAAGTCCGATATGGGCGGCGCGGCCACCATTACCGGCGCACTGGCCTTTGCCATCACCCGTGGTCTGAACAAGCGCGTGAAGCTGTATCTGTGCTGCGCCGACAACATGGTTAGCGGTAACGCCTTTAAGCTGGGCGATATCATTCGCTACCGTAACGGTAAAAACGTCGAAGTGATGAACACCGACGCCGAAGGCCGTCTGGTGCTGGCCGATGGCCTGATTGACGCCTGTGCGCAGAAACCAGAGCTGATCATCGATATGGCGACCCTGACCGGGGCCGCGAAAACCGCGCTGGGCAACGACTATCACGCGCTGTTCAGCTTCGACGACAAGCTGGCGAACCGTCTGTTGGCGAGTGCTGCCGCCGAGAACGAGCCGTTCTGGCGACTGCCGCTGGCTGAGTTCCACCGCAACCAGTTGCCGTCAAATTTTGCCGAACTGAATAACACCGCCAGCGCGGCTTACCCGGCAGGCGCCAGCACCGCAGCCGGTTTCCTGTCGCACTTCGTTGAAAACTATCATGAAGGCTGGCTGCACATCGACTGCTCCGCGACCTACCGTAAAGCAGCGGTCGAGCAGTGGTCTGCCGGCGCTACCGGTCTGGGCGTGCGTACCATTGCAAACCTGCTGACGGCTGAGTAACTTTTTCCCCCTCAACCCAGCCCTCTCCCTGTAGGGGAGTGGGTGTTCATATTCCCTCTTGCCTATGCAAAGAGGGTTTGGGTGAGGGGCAAATGCACCATCTGGAACTTTTATGTCAGAAACCAAAAACGAATTAGAAACCCTGCTGGAGAAAGCGGCCACCGAGCCAGCCCATCGTCCGGCCTTTTTCCGCACGCTGCTGGAGTCCACCGTCTGGGTGCCCGGCACCGCCGCGGAAGGTGAGCAGGTTGTTGAGGACAGCGCGCTGGATCTGCTGCACTGGGAAAAAGATGACGGCACTTCGGTGATCCCGTTCTTCTCCTCGCTGGCGGCCTTGCAGGAAGCAGTGGAAGATGAGCAGGCGTTCGTGGTGATGCCGGTACGCACGCTGTTTGAGATGACGCTGGGCGAAACCCTGTTCCTGAACGCCAAACTGCCGACCGGAAAAGAGTTCACCCCGCGTGAAATCAGTCATCTGATTGGCGAGGAGGGCAACCCGCTAAGTACCCAGGAGGTGCTGGAAGGCGGTGAGTCGCTGCTGCTGTCGGAAGTGGCTGAGCCACCGGCGCAGATGATTGATTCCCTGACCACCCTGTTCCAAACCATCAAACCCGTCAAACGCGCGTTTCTCTGCTCCATCAAAGAGCAGGCTGACGAACAGCCGGTGTTGCTGATTGGCATCGAGGCGGATGGTGAGATCGACGATATCATTCAGGCCGCGGGCAGCGTCGCGACTGACACCCTGCCGGGCGACGAGCCGATCGATATCTGCCGGGTAGTCAAAGGGGAGAAGGGCATTAGCCACTTTATCACCGAACACATCACGCCGTTCTACGAACGCCGCTGGGGTGGCTTCCTGCGCGATTTCAAAAACAACCGTATTATCTGAATCTTGCGGGGTGAGCACTCACCCCGTTGCTTCCAGCAGCAGTAAATCCATCAGCAGCACCAGGTTCGACTCAAACGACGTCACCCCTGCGGCTTCGGCGGCGAAATGCACCGCTTCGTCGTACAAGGCAAAATGCAGATCCGCCATCCCCGCCAGAGTATTCGCTGAGGCGCGGGTAAAGGCCACTACCGTCATTCCCACGTTCTGCGCGATACGCGCCTTATCCAGCACCTGCTCTGTTTCTCCACTGCGCGAGACCGCGATGAAGACCTGATAGCGCGAGGCATTACTGAGGAAAATGTTGCGGCTGTCGCCCGGACCAGAGATAAACGCCGTCTTGCCCAGTACCTGCAGTTTTTTGGTCAGGTACTCGGCAAAAAGATAGGAAAAGCCCGCGCCATAGAGAAAGAAGCTCTCTTTTTCCCGCAGCAGTTCAGCAAAGCGGCGACGTTTTTCCGGCGTCGCCCACTGAAAGGTCTGCTGGTAGTTGGCGATGAACTGATTAAACAGCACCGGTAATTCTGCCGTCTGGCTGGCTTCAGCCGCAATGTGCGGCGTATCGCTCAACAGCTGCTTGCAGTGCCAGGTGAACTCGCTGAAACCGCTGAACCCCAGCTTGCGGCACAGGCGCATGATGGTGGCGGTGGAGACGAACGTGGCCTGCGCCAGCTCCCGCACCCGGATGTGGCCCACCAGCAGCGGATGCTCGGTGAGGTGGGCCAGCACGCGATACTCTGCGCGGGTCAGAGACTCCCCGCGCGTTAACAATGTCGCCAGACGGTTATCCATTACTGTGACGGTTCAACCGGCAGATCGTCCCGCGCACCCCATTCACTCCACGCACCGTCATACAGCGTGACGTCGGTTTTGCCGAGGGTCGCCAGTGCCAGAATGACCACGCAGGCGGTGACGCCGGAGCCACAGCTGGCGACGATCGGTTGATGCAGATCCACACCCTGACGCGAGAAAATCTCACGCAGCTCGTCGGTGGTTTTCAGTTCACCTTCAAACACCAGATCGCCCCAGGGCACATTAAGCGCGCCGGGGATATGGCCGCGCTTGAGGCCTGGCCGCGGTTCGTCGGCCTCGGCGTTGAAGCGCGGGGCAGGGCGGGCATCGACAATCTGTGCGGTCTGCTCGTGGCTTGCCAGCAGCACGTCGGTAACACGCTTGATCGCCCCGGCGTCGAAGCTGGCTTCAAAATCGCCATCTGGCAGGGAGACGTCGCCCTGCTGAAGCGGCAACTCAGCCCGCTGCCAGCCGGCAAGACCGCCCGCCAGGATCGATACCTTTTCGACGCCAAAGGTTTTCAGCATCCACCAGGCGCGGGGGGCAGAAAAGAGATTCCCTTCATCGTAAATAACCAGATGCTTATCATGGCTGACGCCCAGCTCGCGCATGGCTACGGCAAAGGCTTCCGGGCGCGGCATCATATGCGGCAGGGGAGAGGTGTGATCGGAGAGGGCTTCAATATCAAAAAATACCGCCCCTGGCAGATGCCCGGCGCGGTATTCCGCGGGAACGTCACGATGCTCCTGACCCGGCGGCGCCATACGCGCGTCGAGGATCTGAACTTCAGGGTCATCACTGTGCTCAATCAGCCAGTCGGCTGCGACAAAATACGAGGTGGACATGGTTGCCTCCATTAATGAATCCATTGATGGATTGTCGGTGTTTTTTCTGACCCCGACAAGCGGACCACGTTCAACTCGCGAGCAAGCCCTTATTTTTTCACTGCTTCCCCATCCTGCCACGCTTTTTGCAGCGCCGGCCAGTAGGCCTGGTTGGCTTCAATCATCTCATCCAGAATCGCTTTGGCATGCTCCATCGTCGGCACGGTGCGGTTGAGGGTAAACGCCTGCAACGCTTTTTCGTAACTGCCTTCGATGGTGGCTTCGACCAGTAACTGCTCCGAGGCCAGCTGCTGTTGCAGCAGGGTCTGGTGGAACAGCGGCACCCGGCCAATGCGGATCGGCTCTGGTCCCTCGCTGGTGATATACGCTGGCACCTCGACCATTGCGTCATACGGCAGGTTGACGATCGCCCCCCGGTTTTCCACCATCACCAGATGGCGCTGACGCAGGTTAAACGCCAGTGAGCGGGCCACATCCACAATAAACTCGCCATGAACGCCCACATGGAACGCATCCGGCAGGATCCCGGTCTGTTTATACTCCTCGGCGGCGGCAAACAGTTTTTTCTCACGACCGTTCATCACTTCGTTGGCGCGGGTATAGTCCGGGTTCTGGTGCTCCACAATCTGATTCGGCATCAGGTAGTACTGCAGATACGGGTTCGGCAGATACTCGGGGAAGTTATCCATGATCGGCTTAATGTTGCGCCAGGTTTTCACCCACGACGGATCCGAGTGCTGCGGGTCGGTTTTGGCTGCATCTTCGGTCAGCAGGCCAAATTTGGCGACATGGCGGCGCACCTCCGGCAATTTATCCTCGCCATCCACCAGTATCCGGGTAAACCAGCCGAAGTGGTTAAGGCCAAAGTAATCCACCTCCAGCTTGTGGCGATCCACACCCAGAATGGCCCCTATGTTACGCATGGCTGCGACCGGCATATCGCAAATATTCAGCACCCGGGCTTCTGGCCGCAGGCGGCGCACACCCTCGGCGACGATGGCCGCCGGGTTAGAGTAGTTAACGATCCACGCTTTTTCGTGGGCATAACGATCAACCATGTCGATCAGCTCAACCATTGGCAGGATGGTGCGCAAACCGTACGCCAGCCCGCCCGGGCCGCAGGTCTCCTGGCCGACAACGCCGTGACGCAGGGGGATCTTCTCATCCTGCTCGCGCATTTTGTACTGACCGACACGCATCTGGGCGAAGACGAAATGGGCACCGCTAAAGGCCACTTCCGGGTCGCTGGTGACGATAAATTTAATGCTCTGACTGTGATCGCGAATCACCTTCTCCACCACAGGCGCGATGGTGTTTTGCCGCGCGTCATCAATGTCGTAGAGGCGAATTTCCGCCAGCGGGAATTTGTCCAGCTGCACCATCAGGCTTTTCACAATCCCTGGCGTATAGGTGCTGCCACCACCGGCGATAGAGAGAATAAATGGGGGTGTAATCATGTTTATCTCCTTCAGAGAACCGTCTCGACCGCTTCTCGCATTTTTTTGACATGCAGCCCGTAGACCACCTGAACGTTATTACCTTGCTTGATAATGCCTTTCGCGCCCGTCGCCTTGAGCCGCGGCTCGTCAATGATGGCGACATCTTTCACCGTGACGCGCAGGCGGGTGTAGCAGTTGTCCACCACTTCAATGTTTTCGCGGCCGCCGAGGCCAACGATAATCGCCTCGCCCAGTCCATCATTACTGCCTTTCGCCTGGTACTCCTGCTTGCTGTACAGACGGGTCTCCTGATCCTCTTCTTCACGCCCGGGGGTCTTCATGCGGAAATGCAGGATCAGGAAGCGGAAGACCACGAAGTACAGAACGAACATGATCAGCCCGACCAGGATGTACATCGGCCAGTTGGATTTTTCAGTGCCCAGCGGCAGGTTATAAAGAATGAAATCGATAATGCCGTTGGCCCCGATGGCGTGAACACCCAGCAGATAAAAGAGCATCATGCCGATCCCGGTCAGCACCGCGTGCACCACAAACAGCAGCGGGGCGACGAACAGGAAAGAGAATTCAATGGGCTCGGTCACGCCGACCAGCAGAGAGGTGAGCGCCGCCGGGATCAGAATCGCTTTCGCCGCGGCTTTACGCTCCGGTTTCGCCGTCATGTACATCGCCAGCGCGGCGGCAGGCAGGCCAAACATTTTACTGATACCGCGGGCATCCCACACCACGGTGCTGCTGAGCTGCTTCACCTCCGGGCAGGCCATCTCGGCAAAGTAGATATTACGTGCGCCCTGATAGGTTGCGCCGCAGACCTCCTGGGTACCGCCCAGTTCGGTGTAAAGGAACGGGGTATAGACCAGATGGTGCAGGCCGGTCGGCACCAGGATGCGCTCAAGGAAGCCGTAAATCGCCACGCCAAACGCCCCGGAACCTTTAATGGCTAAGGCCATGGCGCTTATCCCGTTCTGGGCAAACGGCCACAGCTCGCTCATCACCACGCCCAGTAGCATAGAGACCGGCAGCATAATAATGGCGACGAAGCAGTGCCCCGAGTAGATGGCCATCGCGCCGTTAAACTGCACCCCGGAATATTTGTTATAGAGGTAGCCCGACAGCGCCCCGGTGAGGATCCCGGCAAACACGCCCATCTCCAGCACCTGTACGCCCAGCACCATGCTTTGTCCGGCCGCTTTCATCTGATCCGCAGGAGCCAGCGCGCCCTGTAAATTCAGGGTCACGTTCATGGCATTAATAAACACCACAAAGGTCACCAGGCCAATCAGTGCCGCGTAACCTTTGTCTCGCGACGCCAGACCAATGGGGATCCCCACGGCAAACACCAGCGCCAGGTTCACCAGCACCGAGACGGCAGATTTTGATATCAGCTGGCCGATACTCTGGATCAGCGGATGGCCCAGGAACGGCAGATACCCGGCAAGAGCACCGTTACCCAGTACGTTACCAAAGGCGATGAACAGACCGACAATAGGCAGGATGAGTACCGGTCCGTACAGCGATTTACCGAAATTTTGTAGGGCGTTCACGGCTCGTTTCATGTCTTTCTCTCTTATTGAACCGCGCACTCAGGGTGCGTCATAGCGTTAAAATTAGCAGGGTAAACGCGGAGTTAGCCAGCTATCTCGTTGTTTTAAAAACAAATGACGTTAAAGGTTACATGTAACCTTACAGGCTGTGATCGCCGTAGCAGCGGGATATCATCTGGCACCAAAATTTTGCGAGGCGTTATCCAAATCCGAAAACGGGTCTTTTGTATTAATGAAACTTGCGCATAATACTTAACCCGACGACGACCAACAGGCCCGCAAGGCCAGGGATAAAGGATGAAACCGTTTCGCCTTGCCGCGCTTTCAGTAGCGCTGCTTACCACCATCACGCTTGTCGGTTGCGATGAAAAGGACGATAAGACCCGTTCTGTCGCACCTGCCACTGCGACCGCTTCCACCTCTACCGCTGCTGCTGCACCTGCAAAGCCTGACAACGCCACGCTGGAGAAGCTGGCGGCGCAAAGCGCGGGCAAAGCGTTGACCCTTCTGGATGCGTCAGAAATCCAGCTGGACGGTGCCGCCGCGCTGGTGCTCACCTTCTCTGTGCCGCTGGATCCCAGCCAGGATTTCAGCCGCACGGTGCATGTGGTGGACAAAAAAAGCGGCAAGGTTGACGGGGCATGGGAGCTGGCGCCAAACCTGAAAGAGCTACGCCTGCGTCATCTGGAACCGAACCGCGAGCTGCTGGTCACCGTCGAGCGCGACCTGCTGGCGCTGAACAAAAACACCTTTGGCAGCGAGGTCGAAAAAGCGATCACCACCCGTGATATCGAACCGAGCGTCGGGTTCGCCAGCCGCGGCTCGCTGCTGCCGGGTAAGGTGGTGGAAGGGCTGCCGGTGATGGCGCTGAACGTCAACAACGTTGATGTGAATTTCTATCGCGTCAAACCTGAGTCACTGGCCGCCTTTGTCAGCCAGTGGGAATACCGCAACTCCCTCACCAACTGGGAATCCGACAACCTGCTGAAGATGGCGGAGCTGGTCTACACCGGCCGTTTTGACCTTAACCCGGCCCGCAATACCCGTGAAAAACTCCTGCTGCCGCTGGCGGATATCAAGCCGTTACAGCAGGCGGGGGTCTATATCGCAGTGATGAATCAGGCCGGGCATTACAACTACAGTAACGCCGCGACCCTCTTTACCCTAAGCGATATTGGGCTTTCCGCCCACCGCTACCATAACCGTCTGGATATCTTTACCCAGAGCCTGGAGAACGGCGCGACACAGTCGGCTGTTGAGGTACTGCTGCTCAACAATAAAGGGCAGACCCTGGCACAGGCCACCAGCAACGCTGATGGCCATGCGATGCTGCAAACGGACAAAGAGGCCGCGCTGCTTCTCGCCCGCAAAGAGGGGCAGACCACCCTGTTGGATCTCACCCTTCCGGCGCTGGATCTGGCGGAGTTTGCTATCTCCGGCGCGCCCGGCTTTAGCAAGCAGTTCTTTATGTTTGGCCCGCGGGATCTCTATCGCCCGGGTGAAACGGTGATCCTCAACGGTCTGCTGCGCGACAGCGACGGCAAACCGCTCCCTGACCAGCCGGTGAAGCTGGAAGTGCTACGCCCGGACGGGCAGGTGGCGCGCACGGTGGTCAGCCAGCCCGCAAACGGTCTTTACCGCTTTGACTACCCGCTTGAGAGCGGCGCGCAAACCGGGATGTGGCATGTTCGCGCCAGTACGGGTGACAGCCAACATCAGATGTGGGATTTCCACGTCGAAGACTTTATGCCAGAGCGCATGGCGCTCAATATTGCCGGGCAAAAAACGCCGGTATCCCCGGAGGATCCTGTTGCGTTCAATGTCACGGGTTATTACCTCTACGGTGCACCCGCCAACGGCAACAGCCTGCAAGGACAGCTCTTCCTGCGTCCCTTGCGGGAAGCCGTGGCCGCACTGCCGGGCTTCCAGTTCGGGGATATTGCCGAAGAGAACCTGAGCCGCAGCCTTGATGAAGTGCACCTGACCCTCGATGACCAGGGACGCGGACAGGTGAGCAGCGACAGCCAGTGGAAAGAGACTCACTCCCCGCTGCAGGTTGTTTTGCAGGCCAGCCTGCTGGAGTCCGGCGGGCGTCCGGTCACACGGCGCGCGGAGCAGGCCGTCTGGCCCGCAAGTACCCTGCCGGGCATCCGTCCGCAGTTCGCCAGCAAAGCGGTCTATGACTATCGCACCGATACCACCGTCAATCAGCCGATTGTCGAGGAGAACAGCCAGGCCGGGTTTGATATCGTTTACGCCGATGCCAGTGGCGCAAAAAAAGCGGTCTCTGGCTTGCAGGTGCGCCTGATCCGCGAGCGGCGCGACTACTCATGGAACTGGTCCGAGAGTGACGGCTGGCAGTCCCAGTTTGATCAAAAAGACCTGAACGAGGGCGAGCAGGTGCTGGATCTGGCCGCCGACGAGACCGGAAAAGTGAGCTTCCCGGTAGAGTGGGGTTCCTATCGTCTGGAGGTGAAAGCCCCGGATGAAGCGGTCAGCAGTGTGCGCTTCTGGGCAGGTTACAGCTGGCAGGACAACAGTGACGGCACCGGGGCGGCCCGCCCGGACCGGGTGACGATGAAGCTGGACAAACCGACCTATCGCCCTGGCGATACGATTAAACTGCATATCGCTGCCCCGGCGGCAGGGAAAGGCTATGCAATGATCGAATCCAGCGAAGGGCCGTTGTGGTGGAAGGAGATTGACGTGCCGGCCGAGGGGCTGGATATGACCATCCCGGTGGATAAAGCCTGGATACGTCACGATCTCTATCTCTCCACGCTGGTGGTGCGCCCTGGCGATAAATCCAAATCAGCTACGCCAAAACGGGCGGTGGGCCTGTTGCATCTGCCGATGGGCGATGAGAGCCGCCGCCTGGGCATTACGCTGGATAATCCACAAAAAATGCGCCCGAACCAGACGCTGGCGGTCAAGGTGAAGGCCAGCGTCAAAGAGGGGGCGACCCCACAAAAAATCAATGTGTTGGTTTCAGCGGTGGACAGTGGCGTACTGAACATAACCGATTATGTCACTCCCGATCCCTGGCAGGCGTTCTTTGGTCAGAAGCGCTATGGCGCAGACATTTACGATATCTATGGCCAGGTCATTGAAGGCCAGGGACGCCTGGCGTCACTGCGCTTTGGTGGCGATGGCGATGAACTTAAGCGTGGCGGCAAACCGCCGGTAAATCATGTCACCATCATCGCCCA
>Ga0256408_1001504_pt1 | contig 12637 bp, 9 predicted proteins | sample PhyAR1_FD_185998 | JGI IMG/M metagenome (GOLD analysis project Ga0256408, IMG submission 185998) | Leaf surface microbial communities from alfalfa plants in UC Gill Tract Community Farm, Albany, California, United States - DLSL A.R1 | ecosystem: Host-associated > Plants > Phyllosphere >...
ACTTACGCCTGCGGTGGTGTTGGTCAACGTGGTCGTCGCCTCACCGTTACCGTCCGTCGTCACCGAGGTGGTGGTTACCGTTGCGCCATTGCTAGCACTGAAGGCAACGACCTCGCCCGGAACTCGGTTGCCTTTGGCATCCGTGACTACCGCTTGTACGGTATTAGTGTCTTTACCATTCGCGACGGCATTATCGAGAACAACGGTTAGCGCGCCCTTGGCAAGAGTGGCCGTACTGTTATCTGGGATAAAGTGGGTATCTACCGTCAAACTGGCCTGGTTAATCGCCGCGGTCACGGTACTCACACCGGCGGTGATATTGGTCAGCGTAGTGGTTGCCTCACCGTTACCGTCCGTCGTCGCCGAGACGGTGGTTACCGTTGCACCATTGTTAGCGCTAAAGGTAACCACTGCACCTGGTACCACGTTGCTGTTGGCATCGGTCACGACGGCTTTGACCGCGTTGGTATCCGTGCCGTTAGCTTTGGCTTTATCTGTCGTCACCGTCAGCGCACCAGCAATAATGGTCGCCGTGCCATCGTCTGGCATAAAGTGAGTATCTACCGCCAGATGGGTCGTATTGATCTTCGCCGTGACCGCACTCACGCCTGCGGTGGTATTGGTCAACGTAGTCGTTGCTTCACCATTACCGTCCGTCGTCGCCGATACCGTCGTTACCGTGGCACCGTTAGTCGCGCTAAAGGCCACCACTGCACCCTGCACTAAGTTGCCGTAGGCATCGGTCACTATCGCTTTGACCGCGTTAGTGTCGGTACCGTTGGCTTTGGCTTTATCTGTCGTCACCGTCAGTGCACCGGCAATAATGGTCGCCGTGCCACCGTCTGGCATAAAGTGAGTATCTACCGTCAGGTGGGTTGTATTGATCTTCGCCGTGACGATGCTTACGCCCGCGCTGGTGTTGGTCAGCGTAGTCGTTGCAACACCATTGCCGTCTGCCGTGGCCGATGCCGTTGTCACGGTGGCACCATTGTCGGCGCTAAACTCGACCACTGCGCCTGGAACCACGTTGCTGTTAGCATCCGTCACAATGGCTTTCACTGCGTTAGTATCGGAACCATTCGCTTTAGCTTTGTCCGTTGTAACAGTCAGCGCACCTTGAACAATCGTCGCCGTGCCGTTATCCGGTAAAAAGTGGGTATCTACCGTTGGATGAGCATTGCCGATAGCCGCCGTCACCGTACTCACACCGGCCATGGTGTTGGTTAACGTAGTGGTGGCTACACCATTACCGTCCGTCGTCGCCGATGCCGTCGTCACCGTGGCACCATTACTGGCGCTAAAGGCAACTGTCGCGCTTGGAATCACGTTGCCGTGAGCATCCGTGACAATCGCTTTCACCGCGTTGGCGTCGGTACCGTTCGCCTTCATATTATCCACCGTGATCGTCAGCGCGCCGTTGGCAATCGTGGCGGTGCTGCTATCAGGTATAAAGGTGGTATCTACCATCTGACTAACATTGTTGATCTTCGCCGTGACGGTGCTTACGCCCGCCGTAGTGTTAGTCAACGTTGTGGTAGCCTCACCGTTGGCGTCCGTGGTGACCGAAACAATGGCTACCGTGGCTCCGTTGGTGGCGCTGAAGGCGACAACCGCACCCGGTACTCGGTTGTTGTTCGCATCCGTAACCACCGCTTTCACCGCGTTAGCCTCGGTACCGTTAGCCTTAGCCTTGTCCTTTGTAATCGTTAACGCACCTTTGGCAATCGTCACCGTGCCGCTGTCTGGCACAAATTGGGTGTTTACATCCAGACTGGCTTGGTTAACCGTTGCGGTTACGACGCTTACACCCGCTGCGATACTGGTTAACGTCGTAGTCGCTTCACCGTTGGTGTCTGTCGTTACAGACGCCGTTGTAACCGTTGCGCCGTTGGTGGCGCTAAAGGCCACTATCGCACCCGGTACTCGGTTGTTGTTCGCATCCGTAACCACCGCTTTCACCGCGTTGGCATCAGTGCCGTCGGCTTTGGCTTTATCAGCCGTGACCGTCAGCGCACCTTTGGCAAGGGTCGCCGTGCTGTCATCCGGAACAAAGTGAGTATCTACCGCTAGATTGGCGCTGTTGATCTTCGCCGTCACGGTACTCACGCCAGCGACGGTATTGGTCAGCGTCGTGCTCGCCTCTCCGTTCGCATCCGTCGTTGCCGCAGCCGTCGCTACCGTCGCTCCGTTAGTGGCGCTAAAGTTGACAGTAGCCCCCGGAACCACGTTGCCATAAGCGTCCGTAACCACCGCTTTAACGGTGTTAGCATCGGTGCCGTTAGATTTGGCTTTGTCTGTCGTCACCGTCAGAGCGCCATTCTCAATCGTGGCCGTGCTGCTATCCGGCATAAAGGTGGTGTCCACCGTTGGGCTAGCGTTGTTGATCTTAGCCGTCACGGTGCTTACGCCCGCCGTGGTGTTGGTTAACGTCGTGGTTGCCTGCCCCATGGAGTCGGTCGTCGCCGAAACCACCGTAACTCTCGCGCCGTTGGTCGCGCTGAAGGTCACAACCGCACCCGGTATGACGTTGCTGTTGGCATCGGTCACTATCGCTTTAACCGCGTTAGTGTCAGCACCGTTGGCCTTGTCCGTCGTTACCGTCAGTGCACCGTTACGAATAGTCGCACTGCCGCCGTCTGGCGCAAAGGTTGCTGTTTCAGACACAGAGTGACCGCTAACGCTCGCGGTGACTTTGTAGGCACCCACGACGGTGCTGGTTGCACTCGCCTTCGCCTTACCGTCTGCACCGGTCGTACCCACTAGCGTGGTGATGCTGGCGCCTGGCGCAATAACAAAACTGACCGCCATGCCCGGAACCACGTTGCCATTGGCATCCGTTACCGTTGCTTCAACGCCGTCAATATCCTTACCATTGGCGATAACGCCATTCGGGGTAATTTGTAGATTATGACCAATGATCGTTGCTGTAGATGGATCCGCAATGAAACGAGATGTGGTCTGGGCACTGTTGCCTGATTCCTGAATGCGCGCGGTTACCGTGTAGGTGGCCGCTTTCAGACTGGTCACTTTTGCGGTAGCAAGGCCATCCACACCGGTGATCCCAGTGATGGTAGTCAGTTTTGCTCCGTTGCTTACCGTGAAGTGGACGGTAGCACCTGACACCAAGTTTCCGCTGGTATCAGTAATTTTCGCCGTCACATCGTCGGTGGCTAAACCGTTGGCAACCGCATCCTGCGTTGACGAAAGATCGCCCTTCGCAATTTGCGCTGTTGATTTATCAGCAATAAATGTAACGACTTGGTTTTTATTACTTCCGTTTAGGCTAGCTGTAACTGTGCTATCGCCAACCGCGGTATTGGTTACGAAGAATAGCGCGTGGCCATCTGCATCAGTCGCAATCGTTGAGCCATTAACGATAGATGCGCCATGATCCGCACCGAGAGTAATTTGAGCATTTGCTAGCGGGTTACCGTTAATATCAGTTACCGTGGCCTGCAGCGTATCGCTGCTTTTCCCATCGGCGAATGCCTTGTTTTTAATGACATCAAGTGCACTGATCCGTGCCGTAGTGGCATCGGCGATAAACTCAACTTGGCCGGATTTATAATTACCGTTATTCATCGTGGCGGTAATTACGCCTTCCTTCGCCAGCTTGCTACGCACGAAGACCGTTGCCTTACCCACATTGTTAGTATTTACAGTCAGCGTATTGTTATTCGAGTCGCCCCCCCTTAAATAGGGTCGCAGCCGAATGCCCGTTCGCATCCTTCATATTATCAATATCAAAGGCGATCGCTTGCGCGACCATCGGGTTATTGTGCTCATCATGCACCGTCGCCGTCACGGTGAAGTAATCCGTGTCGTTAGCAGGCACAGTACCTGAAGGTGTGATGGTGAGATCGCTTACCACATTTTTAGACTGTTCAACTCGGATAACGGTTTGCGCTACATTGGAGTTATTTCCATTGTTATCCACCCCGACAGCTTTGATGCTGTATTCCTGAGCTGCGCTACGGGTATAAACATACGCGGGCAGCGTCACCTCCAACTGAGTTAACGACAGCTGGCGGAATGTTCCGCCGTGCGCCAAGAAGGCAGCCGATGCCGTCCAGTTGACGCTTTTAAGCCCATATTTAGCCTTGGTCACAGCCAACGGCAGCGTGATGGTCTCAGCTGCACTTGCTGTTACAACCGAGGGTAATGAAATATGCAGCAGGTCTTGCTTGCGATACTGCATCACAATTTCATAGTTACGATCGACAAACTCATACATGCTGCCCATCAGGCTACGCATAGTATCAACAGCGTCTGAGCTGATCTGTTGTGCCCACGGCCCCCCGAAACGGTAGTTGAAATCAATACCGACACGGCTGTCATTTTTATCGCCAACGGAATGTTCACCTTTGACGGTCACTAGCGAAATTGGCGTATAATTCAGGCCAACCGTCAGGGCTTTAGGATTATCTTTCAGATCGTCAGGATCGGTTCCCGTTCCCAGATCTATACCCTTACCAAAATACTGTTCGTATTTCAGGTTAGCACCCAACTGCGGATATGACGGCAGATATGCATCCGCTCGTAAGTCAAACCCATTTGCCGGGCGTTCGTCATAATCTTTCATCGATGACAATTTAGACTGGTGCCAGTCAGTGATACCGTAGTAGCCGTTTACCGCAAGTTTCAGATAATCGGTCCACGCTTCACCGCCGACACCCATGCGGGCATTTTTGCCCGTATAGTCATAGTCATAGAAGGTGTTTACGCCGTACATCCAGTCGTCGACATACTGGCGATACCCAAGGCCGATGTTAGTCGTATTACGGTCTTCATTACCGTGTAGGCCTAATTGGGTAAATAATAGATGGTCACTGCCATCAATAACCGGTAGCAGGAGATCTCCGGAAATTTTCTTATCAGAACCCACGCTGACTCGCGCAGTTCCTTTTTGATTCAGCCAATCATTAATTTCCTGATTGATAAGGCCTTCGCCGAGGCTTTTAGCGTAATTAATTGATGCATCGGTGACATTATCACTAGACAGGATTTGGCCAGCCTGCACTGCCTGCGAACTCATATCAGGCGTTTCAGCCGGAGAAGGTTCGGCGGAGGTCGATGGGCTGCCAAGAGACGGTAAAACGTCTGGAGCCACCCCTGCAGGATTGGATGGTACAGAATCCCAGGCATGAGGATAAGACTGGCTTTCTGAAGGAACCTCTTTTTTCCTTTCGAGGAAAGGTGATGATTCCGGAGGAGGTTTAATAGGATCTTTCATCCCACCATCAACAACCGTTTGTAGCCCAGCAATCGTATCTTCCATGCTACTGTTATATTCAGCAGCCCGGGCCATTGCACTTACGGAAAATAAAAAAGGCGTCAGCCCTTGTATAATAATGACTAACCAAGAGGTAATTTTCATACCCCTCGGTGAAAATATTCGTCTCATGCCAATACCTATTTAGACTATTTCCAACACGTAAAGAGCCCTATCCTATTTAAAGGACGGACTCTTCAGAAAACCAGAATATGTTCGCAGCGATTAGATACTGGAAAGTTCTTTAATTTTTTCTTTAACGACGGAATAGCCAGTGTATTGAACCTTTGAGCACAGCGTATCCAATTTCATTTCCAACATCATGTTATAGACATTTTTTGCATCACCATCCATGATGTTTTTATTCACACTCAAGAAACGATAGCCTTTACCGATATTTCCATAATCAGCTGTGTATTTTGAGTATTTATCTGATTGTGCTTCACGCAAGAAATTAAACTGATCGACACAAACATTATTCGTTGAGGCCAGAGTAATCCCGGTCAAGTTAGCCGAGCGCTTGGCAATATAATTGTCAGCCGGAGTATTATCATTGTGATACCCCGTTGTTACAGAGGCTGCGCGATGGTGGTTGACGGCCTTCTTGGAAGACATAGAAGAGCAGGCGGCCAATAAACACATGGTCCCCAGAATCAACAGCTTTGATGAAGATGAAACTACGGTCATATAAATAATACCTCATTAAACATGACAAACTATTAATAACCTAGCCAAGAAAAATGGACAGTTATTGCTATTGCGCATACGCGCAACAAACCAGTAAAGCCAGCTGAAATTGGACTATTACAGTGCCATTTATCTACTACAGCTATGCTATAAAGCGATAGTATCTACCCGTAGTTCAAACAACATCATATATTGAAAAAGTTGTTGAATATAGATTTAAAATCCAATTAATTGCTATAATTAAGACTAAAATGCGAGAAAGAGTTCAGTAACAAAGCGTTGATCAGCGCAGGGATGCATGTAAAACAGATGAAATTGAATATATCCAGCACGCATAATTTTAGACACGTGATAATCGGTGCCTTTTGGGTAAGCCCTGTAATGTCCAGTTTAGGGCAAGGCATGGGGAGCAATAGATGCTGAAAAAATAAAAAGGGTTTATTGCTGATTTGTCAGTGAAATGAATTAATTCAGATAGTTTCCTAAAGTTTAAAACCTGTCATCACTAGACGTTCAATCCTAAGTACTTATTTGTGCCGTAAGTACGAACACAATATGAAAGATAAAACATGGTGCAGGAAAGCAGCACCATGTTTATGCGGTATTTCAAGATCTGAGCATGCCTACTTTTCGACACAAACAAATAGCGGCGAGTGTCTCGTTCCGACTATGTAAGCATTATCTAGTTTGTGGATTTTCATTGCCGATTGCACACCCCCATCCCGAGAATCAAAATCAAAAAAACTGACGCTTTTAAACAAACCCTCATCGGTATTGTCTATTGGCCATTTATAAACTTTGATGTTAGCCATAGACAATATCGATTGACTTTCATTTTTCGGAGTGAATGTTATGTCTCTCATAATGTAACTAGATGTTTTTTCTGTAGTGTTTTTAATCTCACCATAGAAATGAATTCTTCCTATATCATCAGATATATCCAGCTCAATTTTTCCATGAAAAATATCATCTTTTCTGGAAATGAAATTTCGTGAAAAAGTCGATTCACATGAGATCGTATCTATTTTATTTTGTTTATATAAAAACATCAATATAGATATGAGGATCATTACTGCGGTTATCGACAAGATAAAAAAATAACGCTTTTTCTATTCATATACGATGATATCCGTGCATCCAGATATTTCTTTTTGTCTTAGCCTATTTTCGATAAACGAGCATCGAGACAAAAATACTTTTCCTGTACCGTCAAAAATCACAGAATCATCGGGGCTATAAAGAAAAAAACTAGATTCTATGCAAGGAATAAAGCTATCAGCTATTCTTTTTACAAAAAGAAGATGATTTTTACTAATAGCTACTGGTGAAATATTCAACATAACAATAGGACATGTATCTATATTACCAATAGAATGAGTGTTTATCGTTAAGTATATGTTATTCTTGAAGCTTATCAGCTTATTGTAAAATAAAAAAACAGATAATATGATCACGCATGCAAAGACAAAAAAGGCACCAACCTTATATATCCTTTTATCCTTATTAGGTAATTTTTCTGTGGCGGTACTAAGATTAATGTCTTCTTTTTGTGGATTTTCCTCAATAATTTCTATCTCATTGGTTATCTGAAATCCAATTTTAGGGATAGTAATAATGACATCAGAAACAACGCCCAGTGAATGACAGTTTTTTCTTATTAAGGAAATATACTGAGTGAGAGCATTATTTGACGATTGAAACCCATATTTATCCCAGACATTAGTTAATATATCTTCTCTACTAATTATTTCGCTGTTATTCTTTATTAGATAAACGAATAATCTAGTAGCCGTTTCTGTTAGTTGTAATGAGTCCTCGCTTTCGATATTTTTAAGCGTCCCATCATTAGTTTCAAATATAATTGTTTTATAAATAAGATATTGCATGGTATCCGCACCTCTATTGAAGATGGCAGTTTAACATGAATTAAATGTTATAACGGTTGCGCAAGTTAAACCCAGAGATTTGCAAGAAAATTCCTACTGATTAATTTTATGTAAAACATAAATATTTCTAGAGATTAGTTTCTCATTTTAGAATTATCCTATACCGATAATAAGAATTGATATGAAATAATATTATTTCATAGTACATATTTTATTAAAAATTTAGATTTATTATCTATATCAATGCATAAAAACAACAAAAAATTGTTTTTCCTTGTTATTCATCAATATTCTATTTTTGAACATTTTCTTAACAGATTAAATTTTTTTCTAAAGTCTTAAATATTTCCAGCCAATCTATATTAATATTTTGTTGTACTTTATTTTCAATAGTGAACACATAGACACTTAAATTAGAACATGAAAATTGATACGCCACATATATAATAGCTGGCTAATTGTTATGGTGTTTATTGATTTTTAATTCTCATTAACAATACATACAAGAATTGTGACTGTTAATTTCTATATGTTTGTTTATATTTTTCACCTTATGAATATCAGAATATCCCTGTTTTTTTGATATTGAATTATGCATACGTAAACGTAAAAATACTGCCTATTAAATCAATCACTATTATTAAGGAGAAAGTATGGCTGATGATGTAGATGCAGCTAAAGATTTTATAGATGCACTGATTGAGCACGGAATAAGAACGGCCCTCGCTAATTTTTCAGGTGAAAGTTTGATGCACTGTGAAGAGTGCGATGAAAAAATTCCCACACTCCGGCGTAATGTTATACCCGGAGTTAGAACATGTGTAACCTGCCAATCTCATCGCGAACTGTTGCAGCGAGTAGGTGTGCCATTAAAAAGAGATAATTATTAATTTTTAAACGGCATTATCAAAGGAGTAATATAAATTATCTATTTCATATGTATGGCGCCAAAGAGATTAAAGCGCCATCTTTTTTACTAAAACTATATGCCTGAAAGACTTTTCCGTTTATCATTCACTAAAATAAAACTTGAATATTGGATTTTAGAACAAAGTGTTTCTAACTTCATTTTTAGATCCATTGTGTATATTTTTTTGGCATCCGCATCCATTATATTTTTATTAGAATTTAGAAACTTAAACCCTTCCGTTATTTTATTATAATCGCCAGAATATTTATCATATTGGTATGATTTTTCTTCCTTGAGGAAATTATAATTATCCATGCATTTATTATTCGTTGATGAGCGAGCATTACCACTCGTCATTCCTTTCGGTGGAAGATTTTCTTCTGTTGGAATAATTTGGCTATTGGCATAAAAATAATCATACTCTAATTGAGGATCTTTATTTTCATTTTCATTGTAGTTGTTAACATTAGAGGAACACCCGGAGGCTAAAAAAACAGCTACAAAAAACTGCATTCCAATATAGAACTTATTCATATAGTGAGGCCTTTTATATGACGACTTATTTATCATAAAATGCATAATTATACGGTTAACGCTTTTCGATAAATTTTTGAAAAAATATGATATTCATATTAAGAATTAACAAACTAACTATCGGCCATTTTGTTAAAGCATTTTCCAGGTTTTATTGATCCAATATTAGTAGAGAAAAATTTTGAGATATCTCCATTAATGATATCTTGGTTCATTTCTGAGTATGTTGCTTCTATATATGGGCATTTTTTTTCCGTTCTTATCTTCTCAATCGAACATATATAATTATATTCAAAAGAAAGGATAAAAGTGATGAGAAGAAACGCTACAGTTGCTCTACTCATAATAAATACTCTTTAAAAGTTATTGGTTTTTTTCATCTGCGTTGCATTAACCCTTTTAGCTATGGTCTACGCATCACGCGACGATACCGTTTACTTATATCTCTTCGACTATTTTATAGCCCCTTCCCATGCCACCTATTTTGCAGTTAAGTACGATTAGTTTCATTTTATATCGCAAAAAACTATCAATATAGATTATTACACCAACTATTTTGCGCATTTTGGGTTATAAACCTGATACGTTTAGAGCTATCGCTCTCAAAAAACAGTCGGGATAAGACTGCAGACGCTCAGCATTGAGTGGCCAATTATATGATTAATATTATTATTATATTTACGTACGATAATTAACCATCGAATTAATCATCTGGATTTTAATAATCAAACAGAGTTAAAACCTATTTTATATTGTTTTTGCGATATTATTATTATTTATAACATTATCATTATAGCATCTAGCCCTGATCCACAGCCTTGGTGTTACACCAATGCCTTATTTGCATAAATATGAGTTGAATATGATGCGAAACCAGATTGGTTCCAAGCCTATGTGCAAGTTAGCCTCTGCGCCATTACTATCAATATCTCCATTTTTGCAACCTATCATTGATGGTGCTGATGGCCGTGTTATCGGAGCAGAGTTCTTAACGAGAGTCTTTAATGGTGATAGCTATACACTGACGCCAGTGCAGCTAGAAATCATTGAGAACAAGGATAAGATCAACAACTATAGTATTGAGTTATTGGAAAAAACACGTAAGCATTTTCTATGTCAGCATAAGAAGCTCCCCGATGGATTCTTGTTTTCTCTGAACATAGATATATGCCAGATGAAATCATTGATTTTGAAACGTGCCATTAACGATTTTATTATCAGTTTAGATGGAAAGATTAAATTTCAACTGGAGATTATTGAGAGAAGCACGGACGAAATAGATAGCGTGACGTTAGGTGCTATGGCTGAATACAACCGTAATGGCATAAATATCGCCTTGGACGATTTTGGTTCTAGCATTTCATCTCTAAAATATTTTGGGATAGAGAGCGTTTCTTCAATTAAGTTAGATCCAAATTTTACTGTCGTAATTAATGGTCGATTGGTATATGAAAAACTCCTAGAGGCATTAGTTATCATTGCAAATAAATGCAAATTAACGATTATTGCTGAAGGGATAGAAGATACACATCAGGAAGTGTTGCTTAGAGAGATAGGGATACAATTCTTTCAAGGGTTTCTCTATTCAAAGCCTATATCAATAGAAGACTTTTCTAAACAATTCTTATGATTTATGAGTAATTTATATGCAGAACAATAAATTAATAATACTATCTGATGATCATTTTTATATTAATGGCATGACTGAAATATTGAAAAAACACAATATAGATTCGCGTGGAATAAAGATATCAAACAACAAGGAGCTATTAAACGAAATATCCTCTATTTCAAGCCAGCACAATGATGGCGATATATTAATTATTTCAATAAAATGTACCGATCTTCTCCTTTTTTCAATCTCACTGCTATATAGCCTGGTAAAAAATATTTGCATATCAATGCCCATTGACAGAAATAAGAACAATATATGTTCGATTCTTGGAGCTACTCTCTTCAGTCTTAGAATGAGTGAAAGAGAAATCTTAAATATGCTCTTCTCTGTGGCAAGTAAAAGCCGTAAAAACATCACATTTACATCATCAGAAATAAATGTCATGCGTTCTATCGCATCCGGAGTGAGTCCGAAAAAACTGTCTAATTCCATGCATGTTTCTGAGAAAACAATCAGCAACAGGCGCCGATTGACGATGAAGAAAATTGGCTTAAAAAGTGCTCAGGAATACTTTTATGTCAACTCCGTCATGGGTGCGATGCAAGAAAGCATGGTCTACAAGCAATGGATGATCAATAAATAACTTACCGTTTTATATTGATTAAGCCACTCATCAGACTAATAACACATGCGCCCAAGGCTCTTCATAATGATAAAAACCCCATAGTCTTTAATAGGTTATGGGGTTTTTAATTTTGTATTGCTAAAATTTTGAGCATGACTATTACAACGCTGCGAGGAGATAGCCTTAGACACATGATTTTAAAAAGATATGATTTTAAGTGCATCGTGAAGTGGGGTTCTAACTGGAGTTATGCATTGATAGTAGGTTGTAGGGACCCATAAAAATCCCTATCAACCTTAATGTTTTAAGAAACTTACATAGATAATAAGCTGAATGAAAATAATGAAAAATAAGAGCATGCCTATGCTTCTGATAATTCGCTCCTTAGCATCTTAGCTGTTAGCCATCATTACTTTTATGTTATCTAAATTGGAAACATGCCGTATAAAAAGACATAATGGGTTGCCGCAGGATGAATAAGAACCCAACTAACTTCCTTGTATTTTTTCATCCTGCGACATTATAAGTATGTGATGCTCGGTACTTATTCCGAAGATGTCACTTAGGCTCTGGTCAACCTGACATCGGGTGTTTCATGTGGCTGTATTTATCTCGCGCCAGACTTACCCACATAGCGATGTTTACACCACAATGAGTTGAGCCATCACCAATATTTGAAAGATACGCACTTGCTATTGGTTTTCATGATGATGGCTCATGTAATTGTCTTGCTGACACCGTGCTCTAATAGCGTTAAAGATATTATGGTTTAATGCTTCACAGAGCAACGTTTCGGCATTTTTTTAGGATTAACCCACGCATTTAATCACGCTAATAATGAAATGATTAATTCACCATTCAATCACATCCTTATGCACTTATTTCATATCTAAGAATAGGTAGAATAGATTGTTAGACTAAACATGTCATAGGGCTTGTAGCAAAGATCTTAATTGAATGAGTATGAAGTACATGGCGAGGATATGGTCTAACGATAAATAAGCAGCACATATCAGGCTGATATAATATCGTCAGACTATATAGATACAACGTAGGACTATCGTCTAATAAATCGAAGTGCCGGGAAAGAGCCGCGTTTGCCCTACAC